>Ga0134124_10001577_pt1 | contig 18334 bp, 10 predicted proteins | sample KB304_FD_96880 | JGI IMG/M metagenome (GOLD analysis project Ga0134124, IMG submission 96880) | Terrestrial soil microbial communities without Nitrogen fertilizer from Kellogg Biological Station, Michigan, USA - KB3-0-4 | ecosystem: Environmental > Terrestrial > Soil > Unclassified ...
CGCGGAAGGCCTGCGTCAGCGCCGGGAAGCGGTCGAACGCGAGCGGGCTGCGCAGGAAGAAGTCCAGCAGGTCCTTGGGCACGTGGTAGCCGGCCGCCGGCACCAGCGCCTCCCGCCGCTCGTCGACGAGGTAGACGCCGACCATGTCGGCCCCGAAGGCGCGGCCGACCTCGGCCGCCACGCCGCGCAGGAGGACGTCGGTCGGGCCCGGCTGGGAGAGGACCTGGCCGACGGCGAGCAGCGTGCGGGTCTCGCGCAGCCGCTCCTGCGCCTCGGCGAACAGGCGCGAGTTCTCGAGCGCCAGCGCGATCTGTCCGGAGATGGCCAGGGCCAGGTCCCGCTGCCAGTCCTGGAATCGCTCGTGGCGGTCACAGTAGTCCAGCGTCATGACACCGATGACGCTGTCCTGGCGCAGCATGGGGACGATCAGGCACGCCTTGAGCCCGAACGCGGCGATCCAGGCGGCCGGGATGAGCGGCGACGTCGCGCAGTCCTCGATGAGCAGCGGCTGGCGCGTCTCGATCACCTGCGCGTTGGCCGGGATGGCGCCGGGCGGCCCGGCCGGCGTCGACTGGAACTCCTCCCACATGTCGGGCGTCTTGCGCCCGTCGGCGAACTGCGACATCAGCGGGATGACGCGGTCGTCCTCCCACAGCTCGAGCGTGCAGCGGTCGACGCGGCAGACCTGGGCGACGCGCAGCGCGACGCGCTTGAGCAGGCGGCGGGAGTCGAGCGTGGCCGAGAGGATCTCGGCGACCTCGAGCAGCGCGCGCGTCTCGGTGAGGCGCCGGGTCGTCTCCGAGTACAGGTGCGCGTTCTCCAGCGCGATGGCGGCCTGGGCGGCCAGCGAGCCCATGAGGGTCGCCGTCTCCGGCGTCACCGGCAGCGCGGAGGCCCGGTGGACGGCGAACGCGCCCAGCACGCGCTCGCCGATGGCGATCGGGTACGCGGTCATCCAGTGCAGCCCGTGGCGGCGCATCTGGGGCGCGTCGAGGAAGCGGGGATCGTTCACGGCGTCGGTCCAGAGGATCGGCTCGCGCTGCTGCACCACCCAGCCGATCGCGCCCTCGCCCAGGACGAGCTCGTCGCGCAGCATGGCCGCCAGCTCGAGACCGCCGAAGGTCAGCGCCCGCCGCAGCCGCTGGGTGCCGGCGTCGTAGGCCCAGATGCTCACGTAGGGCGCGTCGAAGAACTGGGCGATGGCCTTGGCCAGGTTCTGCAGCACCTCCTCGACGTTCAGCGAGGAGGACACCAGGCGGTTGACCTCTTCCAGCGCCTGCAGCCGCTCGGCGTAGCGCCGCGCTTCCTCGTAGAGGTGGGCGTTGCGGATGGCCGCCGCCGCCTGGGCCGAGAACGACTGCAGCAGGTCCTCGTCGTCGGGGCCGAAGCGGAAGGGATGCTCGCGAATCAGGACGAGCACCCCGAGCAGCCGCTCCTGATCGACGATCGGCGTGCTGAACAGGCTGCGCAGGCCGCGCTCGGAGGCCCACTCGCGGGCCACGAACCGGCCGTCGGCGAAGATGTCGTCGATGGCGAGCGGCTGCCGCTCGGCCGCCACCCAGCCCACCGCCCCCTCGCCGAATCTCAGCTCGCCGATGTTCTGCACGACGCCATCGGGCCCGGTGTCCGACGAGGCCTGCATGCGGAGCGTGCGCGAGCCCTCGTCGGCCAGCCAGAACCCGACGAACGGCGCGCTCATGATCTGCACCGCCGCCTCCGCGATGGAGGTCAGCACCTCGGCCGTGTCGAGCGAGGAGGTGACCACGTGGTTCAACCGGGCCAGCGTGCGCAGCCGCGTGGCCCGCGTCTCGGCGGCGTGGTACAGCCGCGAGTTCTCCAGCGCGATGCCGGCCTGGGCGGCGAAGCTCTCCAGCAGGGCCAGGTCGTCGGCGTGGAAGGGCTCGCTCTTGTCCATCCGGCTCATCACGACGGCGGCGTGGACGCGGCCGGCGATGATCACCGGCTGCACGATGGCGTGCTGCACACCGTGGGCGACGAACTCCGGCCGGGCCAGCGGCGAGCGCGAATAGTCGTTGGCCATCACGCCGCGGCGCTCGCTCAGCACGGCCCCGACAAGTCCGACGCCCGCCGTCTGCGCCACCGCCCCCGGCCCCTCGAAGGTCCAGGCCCGTCGCACGAGGCGGCCGTCGTCGTCCGCCAGATAGATGGCACCGTGCGCATCGAAGAGGCGCGCCGAGCGCTCGACGATGAGGTCGAGCAGCCGGTCGGTGTCCAGCTCGGCGGCGAACTCGCGCTCGATCTCGGCCAGCGCGGCGATCTGCCGGCGGCGCGCCCGCTCCAGGGAGAACAGCCGGGCGTTCTCCAGCGCGAGGGCGGCCTGGTCGGCGAAGGCCTGGAGCAGCTGCGCCTCCTCCTTGGTGAAGCGTCGGCCCCCGGCGTCCGACACGGCGAGTCCACCGATCACCATCGCCTTCACCCGCAGCGGGACCGCCAGCGAGGCGAGGTCACCGGAGCCGCGCAGGACCTCCCGCAGATCGTCGGTCAGGCGCACGGCCGGATCGGCGAGGACGTCCGCCGACCACACCGGCCGCCCCTCCGCGACCGCCCGGCCGAGAATGCCGAGGCCCGGCCGCAGCACGTGCCCGGGCTCGAAGCCGCTGCCGCCGGGGCCACCGAGCCCCAGGGCGACCAGCGAGCCGTCCGGCTGCATGAGGCGCAGCACCGAGGACTGGGCGCCGAACAGGGGCAGCACGCTGTCGACGGTCCGGCCGACGACGTCGCTCACGTCGAGACTCTCGGTGAGCGTCTGCGCCAGGCGGGCCAGCTGCTCGGCCTCCTGACGGCGCCGCGTGGTCTCGGCGTAGAGCTGGGCGTTCTCGAGGGCGAGCGCCGCCTGATCGGCGAACGCCTGCAGCAGCTGCGCTTCCGCATCGCTGAAGAGTCGCCCGGCCCGGTCGGACACCGACAGCGCGCCGATCGTCTGCCCCTTCGCGCGCAGCGGCACCGAGAGCTGGGCGCCGTCGCCGACGCCGAGCATGCGCCCGCGGAGATCGTCGCCGATCGTCAGCGACGGATCACCGGCGATGTCCGCGGTCATCACGGCGACGCCGCGCTCGACGGCGCGGCCCGAGGTGGAGGTGCCGACCGGCAGCACGTGACCGGGCGACAGCACCGAGGTCACGCGCCCGGCCAGCGCGAGCGCCTCCAGCGCGCCGTCCCGTCGCAGCACGCGCAGGACCGAGGACTGCGCGGTGAAGAGCGTGAGGACGCTCTCGGTGATGCGGGCCCCGACGGCGTTGACGTCGAGGCTCTCGGTCAGCGTGCGGATCAGGCCCGAGAGCTCCTCCGCCTCGCGGCGCCGCCGCGTCGTCTCCGCGTACAGCCGCGCGTTCTCCAGCGCCAGCGCGGCCTGGTCGGCGAAGGCCTCGGCCAGGCGCGTGTCCTCCGCGTCGAAGACGCGACCGGTCCGGTCGCACAGGGCCAGGGCGCCGAAGACCCGATCGCGCACGATCAGCGGGACCCCCATGAGCGCGCGGTCCGGGCTCAGGGCGATGCTGGCGCGCATGCGATCGTCGTAGCGGATGTCGGGATCGGCGAGCACGTCGGGGGCGGCGTGGGTCCGGCGCTCGCCGGCGGCGAGACCGGCCAGGCCGACGCCCGGCGCCATGTCGAGGGTCCACTCGAACGTGCTCCCGTGCGAGACCGTGAGCGCGATCAACCGGCCGTCGTCGGCCACCCGGTAGAGCGCGGAGGAGCGCGCGCCCAGCAGCGCGCAGATGCTGTCGGCGACGCGCTGACCGACGACGTCGGGATCGAGCGTCTCGGACAGCACGCGGCCGAGGTCGGCCAGCGCGCGCATGCGCGCGGCCTGCTGGCGCGCCTCCCGGTACAGGCGCGAGTGCTCGAGCGCGATGGCGGCCTGGCCGGCGAAGGCCTCGGCCAGATCCTGATCGCGGGGCGTGAACGCACGCCGGGCGCGAAACGTGAGCACGCCGATCGCCCGCTCGCCGACCTTCAGCGGCACCCCCAGGAACTTGGTGTAGCCGAGCCGCTGGTCGGCCACCACGTGCTCGGCGACGGCGCCCGCCCGCTCGTCGAGATCGAGCATGAGCGCGCGGCCCGCGGTCATCACGCGGCCGCTCAGGCTCTCGTCGACGCGCAGCCGCGGGCGGAGCATCGTCTGGGTGGCGGTGCCGGCCAGCCCGGCCAGCACCAGGTGATCGCCCTCGAGCAGTCGGAAGCCGGCGTTGTCCACCGCGAGCAGCCGGGCCGCCTCCTCGGCGATCGAGGTCAGCAGGGTCTCGGTCGGCGCCAGCGCGCCGATCTTCGTGTTGATCTCGAGCAGCGCGTTCAGGTACGCCCGTCGCGTCTGCTCGTCGAAGAACAGCCGCGCGTTCTCGATCGCGATGGCGGCCTGGTCGGCGAGCGATTGCAGCAGCGCCATCTCTTCGTCCGTGTACGGCCGCCGCGAGTCGGTGCCGATGGCCAGCGCGCCGAGGATGCGCGCGCCGAGGAGCAGCGGCACCGCCGCCGCCGAGGCGATGCCCTCGGCGCGCAGCCGGGCGGTGTTGCGCACGCGCGGATCGCGGTCGACGTCGGCGATGTTGACCGCCGCGCGCCGCGCGACCGCCAGTCCGACGAGGCCCTCGCCGACCGGCATGGTACGCAGGTCCTCCGGAGCGGTGATCGATCCCGCGGAGGCGCCCAGCGTGAGTCGCTGGCCGTCGTCGTCGAGCAGCCACAGCCGGGCGATGCTGCATCCGAGCAGCTCGAAGGCGGCGCCGACGACACGCTCGAGGACCTGATCGCCGGACAGCGTGGCCGTCAGCCCCTGGGCCAGGCGCGCCAGCGTCTCGAGCCGCCGGCTCTTCTCCTGCGTCTCGGCGAAGAGCGCGGAGCGGCCGACCGCGAGCCCCACCTGAAGGGCGACGCCCTGTAGCAGCGTGAGCAGGTCGGCGTCGAACTCGCGCGGCTCGGAGGTGACCAGGGCGAGCACGCCCCACACCTGCCCCTCGGCGAAGATCGGCAGCGCCAGCTGCGTGTGGAACTGCCCCTCGGCGATCGCCCGGCGCAGCACCGGGTCCCGCACCCGCGGCGAGCCCGCCAGGTCGGTGATGACGAAGCGGCCGGTGCGGGCGGCCTCACCGGTGTGGGAGGCGTCCACGCGTCGCTCACGCAGACGATCCGCCTGCTCCGCCGTGAGCCCTCGGCTGGCGACGCAGAGCAGACGCTCGCGCGCGGGATCGAGCTGGTACACCATGCCCACGTGCATCCGGGCCACGGCCAGCACCACGTCCAGCGTTTGCTCGGCGGTGGTGACGAGGTCGCCGCGGGAGCCCATGGTGACGGCGGCGGCGTGGAGGGCCTCGAGCTCGGGGTTGGGTCGCTCGATCTCGGGCTCGGGCGTGCGCGGGATCGACACGGCCCGCGGGCGCGGGCCGCGGAGCAGCGCGAGCGTGGCGCCGGCGGCGGCGATCACGAACGAGATCACCAGCATCGCCCAGAGCCAGCCCCGCTCGCGCGCCACCGCCCGTTCGGGTACCAGCGCCCACGCCACGTCGTCGCCGACGCGGCCGGCGGGTCGGACGAGCCAGCGCTGGCCGCCGGCCACGACGGAGCCGTCCGCGGTGGCCGCCGCCCATCCGGTGGGTGGCGCGCCGCCCAGCGTGGAGCCGAGGAGGCGATCGCCGGACACGAGCGCCACGGCCGGGGCGTCGGGCGCGGTGGGCAGGCCCGCGAGGCGGTGGCCGACCGCCACACCCTCCCCGACGGCGCCGTCGGTGGCCGGCCGCGCCGCCTCGGCGCGGGCGAGCGTCTCCGCCTCGCTCAGGCGCGCGCGGGCGGCAACCGCGAGCGCAGCGAGCGCGGTCTCCTCGCGCTCGTGCAGGCGCCGCGCGAGCACGACCCCACCCGCGACCCACAGTGCCGCGAGGGCGGCCAGGACGAGGACGAGGACGAAGCCGCGGCGGCGGCTCAGCGACGCTCCCCGACTCGATGCAGCTTCATGAGGTTCGTGGTGCCCGTCACCCACATGGGCGCGCCCGAGATGATGACGAGGACGTCGTTGACGCGCGCCGAGCCGTCACCCAGCAGGGCGCGCTCGATCTCCTCCACCATCTCATCGGTCGTTTCGACCTTCCGGATGAGCCGGGACGAGACCCCCCACGACAGCGCCAGCCGCCGGCGGACCTCCACGGAGGGCGTGAAGGCGATGATCGGCACCTCCGGCCGCTGGTGCGAGATGAGGCGCGCGGAGAACCCGGACTGGGTGAAGGCGACGATGGCGCGGGCGTCGAGCGCGTTGGCGGCCATGGCGGCGGCGTCGGAGACGGCCTCGGGGAAGCCGACGTCCCCGTTGGCTCGGCGGCGCCGGATCGGCTCCTGCGTCAGCACCGCCTGCTCCGCCCGCACGGCGATGCGGGCCATCATCTCCACCGTCTCGGCCGGGTAGCGTCCGGTCGCCGACTCGGCCGAGAGCATCACGGCGTCGGCGCCGTCGAAGATGGCGGTCGCCACGTCGGAGACCTCGGCCCGCGTCGGGCGCAGGTGCGTCACCATCGACTCCAGCATCTGCGTCGCCACGATCACCGGCACCTTGGCCGAGCGCGCCTGCCGGATGATCTCCTTCTGCATGTGCGGCACTTCCTCGAGCGGCACGTCGACGCCGAGGTCGCCGCGGGCGACCATCACCGCGTCGACGGTGGCGAGGATGCCGGGCAGGTTCTCCATCACCTCCTGGCGCTCGAGCTTGGCCACGATCGGCAGCCCGGCGCCCTGCTCGGCCAGAAACCGCCGCACCTCGGCGATGTCGGCCGCCGAACGCACGAACGAGATCGCCACGAAGTCCACGCCCTGCTCGATGCCGAACCGGAGATCGGCGCGGTCCTTGTCGCTCAGGCACGAGACCGGCAGCGCCACCCGCGGCAACGAGAGCCCCTTGTGATCGCTGATGCGCCCGCCCTGCACGACGCGGCAGCGCACTTCCTCGGGCGTGGTCTCCTCCACGCGGAGCTGGATCATGCCGTCGTCCATCAGCACCTGGTCGCCGACCTTCACCTCCTGCAGCGACTCCGGCGGCGCGACGAAGGCGCGCTCGACCGTGCCCACACAGGGGCGGCGACACAGCGCGAACGCCCGGCCCGGCTCGAGATCGACGCGGCGACCGCCGCCTTCGCCGAAGGTGCCGAGGCGGATCTTGGGGCCCTGGAGGTCTTGCAGGATGGCCACCGGCCGGCCCCAGCGCGCTTCCGCGTCGCGGATCCGGCGGACCACCTCGGCGTGCTCGGCGTGGGTACCGTGCGAGAAGTTGAGCCGGGCCACGTCCATGCCAGCGGCGGCCAGTCGGTCGAGCTGCTCGACGCTGGACGAGGCGGGGCCGATGGTGCACACGATCTTCGTTCGACGCATACGCCTACTCCTCACGTCGCTCGCGGCCGTCATGCGCCCTTCAGCACGGTCTTGAGGAACTGGCCGGTGTAGGACCGGTCCTGCTGGGCCACCGCCTCCGGCGTGCCGGTGGCGACGACGCGGCCACCTTCCTCACCGCCCTCGGGGCCGAGGTCGATGACCCAGTCGGCGGTCTTGATGACGTCCAGGTTGTGCTCGATGATCACGACCGTGTTTCCCTGCTCGACCAGGCGGTTGAGGACCTCGAGCAGCTTCTCGATGTCCGCGAAGTGCAGGCCGGTCGTCGGCTCGTCGAGGATGTAGAGTGTCCGGCCGGTGGCCCGCCGGGACAGCTCGGTGGCCAGCTTCACGCGCTGGGCCTCGCCGCCCGACAGCGTCGTGGCCGATTGGCCGAGACGGATGTAGTCGAGGCCGACGTCGTCCAGCGTCTGCAGCTTGCTCTTGATGACCGGCACCGCATCGAAGAACGCCAGCCCCTCGCGCACCGTCATGTTCAGCACGTCGGCCACGCTGGAGCCCTTGTAGCGGACCTCCATCGTCTCGCGGTTGTAGCGCCTGCCCTTGCACACGTCGCAGGTGACGTAGACGTCGGGCAGGAAGTGCATCTCGATCTTCACGAGGCCGTCGCCCTGGCAGGCCTCGCACCGCCCGCCCTTGACGTTGAACGAGAAGCGGCCCGGCTGGTAGCCGCGCATGCGGGCCTCGGGCGTCCGCGCGAAGAGCGCGCGGATGAACGTGAAGACGCCGGTGTACGTCGCCGGGTTCGAGCGGGGCGTGCGGCCGATCGGCGACTGGTCGATGTCGACGACCTTGTCGATGTGCTGGGCGCCCTCGATGCGCGTGTGGGCACCGGGGCGATCCTGCGCGCGGTAGAGCATCTGGGCCAGGGCGCGGTAGAGGATGTCGTTGACGAGCGTCGACTTGCCGGAGCCCGACACGCCGGTGACGCAGGTGAAGGTGGCGAGCGGGATCTTCACCGCCATGCCCTGCAGATTGTGCTCGCGCGGCTCGTGGATCGTGAGGAACTGGCCGTTGCCGCGCCGGCGGTTGACCGGCACCTGGATGCTACGCGCGCCCGAGAGGTACTGCCCGGTCAGCGACTGGGGGTTCGCGATGATCTCGTCGGGCGTGCCGACGGCGACCAGGTGGCCGCCGAGCTCGCCGGCGCCGGGGCCCAGATCCAGCACGTAGTCGGCGGCGCGGATCGTCTCTTCGTCATGCTCGACGACCAGCACGGTGTTGCCGAGGTCGCGCAGGCGCTTGAGGGTGTCGAGCAGGCGGCGGTTGTCGCGCTGATGCAATCCGATGGACGGCTCGTCGAGGATGTAGAGCACGCCGACGAGGCTCGATCCGATCTGCGTGGCCAGGCGGATCCGCTGGCCCTCGCCGCCCGACAGCGTGCCGGCCGGGCGGTCGAGCGTCAGATAGTCGAGGCCGACGTTCATCAGGAACCCGAGCCGCTCGCGGATCTCCTTGAGCACGCGGCGGGCGATGGCGGCCTCGCGCTCGTTGAACGTCAGCGAGGCGAAGAAGCCGCCCGCCTCCTTGATCGTGAACCGCACGACGTCGGCGATGGAGCGCCCGGCGATCTTGAGCCCGAGCGACTCGGGCCGCAGGCGCGAGCCGCGGCAGGCCGGGCACGGCCGCTCGGCCATGAACGTCTCGATCTCGGCGCGGGCGTCTTCGGACTGCGTCTCGCGGTAGCGACGCTCCAGCACCTTGACCACGCCCTCGAAGCCGCCGTCGCGGTCGCCGAACAGGATCACGTCGCGCGCGCTCTTCTTGAGCTTCGACCACGGCTCCTCGAGCGAGAACTTGTGGCGCTTGGCCAGCGCCTGCAGCGTCTGCCGGAAGTAGGTCGTCTCGCGCGCTCCCGCCCACGGCGACAGCGCGCCGGCCTTCAGCGAGCGCGAGGTGTTGGGCACCAGGCGCTCGGGGTCGATCTCCCAGCGGGTGCCGATGCCGCCGCACTCCGGACAGGCGCCGTAGGGATTGTTGAAGGAGAACATCCGCGGCGAGACCTCGGGAAAGGAGATGCCGCAGTCGGCGCAGGCCAGACGCTCGGAGAAGAGCATCGGCTCGGGGATGGTGGAGCTATGTCTGAGGCGGTTGGCGGAGCCACTCGTCAGATCTCTGTCGGGGCTCTCGAGGCTTGGGCCGTCAGTCGACGCCCTTGATCGTTTAACTGGGGGGACCATTCTGCTCCCCCCAGACCCTTGAGCCGGGGGGCGCGTCCCGCTCCCCCCGGGCCCCCCCATTCGCGTGACCTCACGGCCACCCGTACTGCCTTCCGTTCTGCCATCGTTGTCTCCGGCACCGATCGGCTCCACCTGCACCACGCCGTCGGCGAGGCGGAGGGCGGTCTCCAGGGAGTCGGCCAGTCTGGGGCCGAGGTTGTCGCGGATGATCAGGCGGTCGATCACGACCTCGATGGTGTGCTTGCGGTTCTTGTCGAGGTCGATGTCCTCGCCGAGCTCGCGGATGGTGCCGTTGACGCGGACGCGGGAGTAGCCCTGGCGCTGGAAATCGTAGAAGAGCTTCTTGTACTCGCCCTTGCGGCCGCGGATGACGGGCGCGAGCACGAGCAGGCGGGTGCCGGCCGGCAGCGTGAGCACGCGATCGACCATCTGCTGCACGGTCTGCGCGGAGATGACGCGGCCGCACTGCGGGCAGTGGGGCACGCCGACCCGTGCGAAGAGCACCCGGAGATAGTCGTAGATCTCGGTGACGGTACCCACGGTGGAGCGGGGGTTCTTCGACGTCGTCTTCTGCTCGATCGAGATCGCCGGCGACAGTCCCTCGATCGAGTCGACCTCGGGCTTCTCCATCTGCTCGAGGAATTGCCGCGCGTACGCCGACAGTGACTCGACGTAGCGGCGCTGGCCCTCGGCGTAGATCGTGTCGAAGGCGAGCGACGACTTGCCCGACCCCGACAGCCCGGTGATGACCACCAGCTGATCGCGTGGGATCTCGACGTCGATGTCCTTCAGATTGTGCTCGCGCGCGCCCCGGACGACGATGCGGTCGCTGGCCATGATCTGATTATTATGCGGCCGCTTCCCCGGGACCACAACGAAGTCGGCCGGGGATCACAACGAAGTCGCCCGCTTATCGAGCATCCGGCCGTGCGCGCGGCGCCCCCGTCCCGGTCGTCTCACCCAGCGCCTGCGCGGCCGCCCAGCCGAGCGGCATCGCCGCCAGCGCGGGATAGCGCACCAGCATCGCCAGCCAGACCGCCGCGCCGGGAGCCAGCACGGGGAGCCCGGCCAGCGTCAGGAACACGCACGCTCCCACGATGGAGCCGACCAGCGCCGCCGTACGGCCGGCGGCGTGGAGGGCCGGTGCCCATACCGCGGCGGCGAGGCCGAGGCCGAGCACGAGCAACCGCCACGGATCCGGTGACCACGCCGTGAGCAGAGCCGCCAGACCAACCGCGACTGCCCAGTAGGCGGGCCGCGGGCCAGCCGTCGTCGCCAGACGCTCGCGCAGCGCGACGGCCGCCGTCACCAGCAGCAGGACGACGGCCACGACCGCCAGCAAGGCGAGCGTGCCGCCCGTGCGGGGACCGACGGCACGCGACGGCAGCCGCAGCAGCGGCGTCAGGGGCGAGCCGCCGAGCGCCAGGTCGGGAGCGGCGGCCGCGGCGTAGACGCCCCAGGCGATGGCCGAGGCCACGGCGGCCATCAGCGCGAGCGGCCCCATCGCCGCCGGCGGCCCGCGCCGGCGCGGCGCCGGGACCAGCGCGAGGGCGCCACCCACGAGCGTGGCCAGCGCGCCGATGGCACCCGGCAGCATCCACGGGCCGCGGGCGGGCGCGTCGGCCCAGGCGATGCCCGACGCGGGCGCGCCCGGCACCCGGCGACCGGCTTCGAAGCGGAGCCGTGAGCCCACCTCGACCGCCAGCTCGTCGCCCGGACGCAGCGTGAGTGCCTCGCCGGCCGCCAGGCGCCACTCGCGCACCGTCGGCGTCGTCGCATCGCGCTCGGTGACGCGGAACACGCCGGCGTTGAGCGTGGTGACTCGCTGGCCCTCGATGAACGTCAGTCGCGCCGCCCGCGCGAAGCGCTCGCCATTCCGCACCCACCCGCTCGTCTCCGGGAACGTGAGCGCCGCGCGCAGACCGCCCTGGCTCCACGCCGTCCACGGCGCCGCGCCGGTTCGCAGCGCGACGGCCGCCAGCGGCAGCAGCAGCGCGACGGCCGCGAGCGCGAGCACCGGCGGGCCGAGCCGCCGGGTCGCCGGCAGGAGCGGCACCAGCAGGGCGAGGGCGGCGGCCAGCATCACGCCGAGCCAGGGCGCACCCCCCAGCAGCGCGGCGGCGTCGGCGGCGAGCACGAAGTCGGCCGCGAGCACGAGGGCCACGGCGATCGCCGCCGCCGCCGCGGCCACGGGATTCGTGTCGGCCGGCCGGCGTGTGGGCGCCAGCAGCGCGACGAGCGGAGCGATCAGCGCGCCGAGCGCGAGCCAGGGTGCCTCGGCGTCGCCGGCGGTGACGCGCAGGACCAGTACCGTCAGCAGCACGGGCTGCAGCCAGACCGCGGCGGCCGCCAGCGTGGTCATTCGCCGCCGCGCACGAGGACGGCGATCGCGATCCCGGTGGCGAGCAGGGGGGCGACGACACCGGCGTACCACCAGAGCAGGCTGACGCCGGCCACGCGGACGGCGCCGGGAGCGGCGGGCGCCAGCGCCAGGAGCGGGGCGCCGACGAGCAGGACGAGCAGCGCGGCGATCGCCGTTCGGCGCCGGCGAGGCACTGACATCGGGCGCGATTATAACGCGCGCTCCCCGATGAATCGGTATGCTGAGACGCGACGTCTCAATCGTGATCTCGGAGAGGAGTGTGCATGGCCGACACGATCCAGCGCGTGCTGGTGGTGACGGCCCACCCGGACGACTCGGAGTTCGGAGCGGGCGGCACCATCGCGAAGCTCGTCAAGGACGGCCGCGAAGTCACCTACGTCATCGTCACCAATGGCAACAAGGGCTCCGGCGATCGCACGATGACGCCGGAGCGGCTGGCCGCCATCCGGGCCGACGAGCAGCGCAACGCCGCCCGGACGCTGGGCGTCGCGCGCGTCGAGTTCCTGGGCTATCCAGACGGCGAGGTCGAGGACACGCGCGAGACCCGGCGCGACGTCACCCGCGAGATTCGTCGGTGGCGGCCCGACCTGCTCATCTGCCAGAGCCCGGCGCGGACGTACAACCTGGGCGCCTCGCACCGTGACCATCGCACCGTGGGCGGCGTCGCGCTCGACTGCGTGTACCCGCTCGCGCGCGACCACATGGCGTTTCCGGAGCTGTTGCCGGAATTCGAGCCCCACAAGGTGCGCCAGGTCTACGTCATGCAGTGGCAGACCCCGCAGATGGTCGTCGACATCTCCGATGTCATCGACCTCAAGCTGCGCGCGCTCGCCTGCCACGCCAGCCAGTTCGCCGACTTCAAGGCGGTCGAGCGCCGGGTCCGCGAGCGCTCGGGCGAGATCGGCAAGAGCCAGGGCTACGCGTACGCGGAGGGCTTCGACCACATCAAGCTGCCGTGATGGCGTCGGCACGTCTGGCCGCGCTCAGCCTGGGCGTCGCGTTCGGCGGCATCGCCGCCTACGTGCTGCTGTTCCGCATCGCCGCCGTCCGCAACCACCCCACCATCTACGTCGCGGCCTTCGCGGTGGCGACCGCGCTGGCGGTGCTCGCGCTGGTTCGCGCGCGGCGCTGGCCCGCCTGGGTGGCGCTCGGCCTCTCGGTCGTCTTGCTGGCCGCCGGCTCGTGGTTCAACTTCGTGATGGCCCGGGTCCCGACCACGCCGAGCGTGCTGCGCGTGGGCGAGCGCCCGCCCGACTTCACCCTGCCCGACGCGTCCGGCCGGCCGGTGACCCTGGCCGACTACCGGGGGAAGAAGCCGGTCGTTCTCGTGTTCTATCGCGGCGCCTGGTGACCGTTCTGCGTGGCGGAGCTCCAAGGACTTGGAGCGGCACTGTCGGACGCCGAGCGGGCTGGGGTCGAGATCGTCGCGCTCTCGCCCGATCCCAATGAGCACAGTCAGAAGCTGGCCGAGGGTCTCCGCCTGGGCTACAAGTTCGTCAGCGACCGGGACCTCGCGGTGACGCGCCGCTACGGGCTCGTGCATCCCCATGGCGGATCGGAGGGGCAGGACGTGCCGCGTCCGGCCACGATCGTGCTCGATCGCGACGGCGTCGTGCGCTGGTTCTCGGTGACCGACAACTTCCAGGTGCGACCCGATCCCGGCGACGTCCTCCGCGCCGTGCGCGCCCTCTAGCCCCGCGATGACCGATCGGGCGTTGATGCTGGCCCGGCTGTCCGCTGCCTCCGGCATGCTGCGCGAGCTCACGAGCGACGTGACGGTCGAGCAGGCGGCGAAGCCGCCCGTCGCCGGCGAGTGGTCTATCATCGACGTCGTGCGACATCTGGTCGAGGGCGATCGCGACACGTTCCTCCCGCGGCTGCGGCGGATGCTGGCGGAGACACGGCCGATGTTCGACAAGACCATCACGGCCGCCGGCGACGCGAGCGACCTGTCGACGCTCGTCGGCGCCTTTGCCTCGGCCCGCGCGCAGGTCGTGAAGATCCTCGACGGCCTCGAGGCGGCCGGCTGGCTCCGCGAGGGGGTGAGCCCCAGTCGCGGTGCCCTCACCGTCGAGGCCTACGCGCGCAGCACCGACGCGCACGACACCGAGCACCTGCGTCAGATCCAGGACGCGCGCGCCCGGCTCGGACTGCGACCCAAGCGCTGCGAGGCCCGGGCGCCACTGCCGATCGCCGATCTGGCCGCCTCGCTCGCCGCGGCGCCGGGGCGGCTCCGCGCCGTGGCGGCCGGGCTCGACGGCGCGCAGAGGCGTCACCGGCCGGCGCCCGACGAGTGGTGCCCCAACGAGGTCATGGCCCACCTGCTCCACGTCGAGACCGAGCTGTTCCTGCCGCGGCTGCGGCGCATCGAGAGCGAGGAGCGGCCCGCGTTCGCCCCGTTCAGTCCCGAGCCGTGGGCGCGTGAGCGCGATCACGGCCTCGAGCCCTACGACGACTCGCTGGCCGCCTTCGAGCGCGCGCGCGCCGAGACCATCGCGTACCTGCGCGCGCTGCCCGCGGGCCATGGCGATCGTCTCGGTGTCTCCGGCTTCTTCGGCCCCATCTCGCTGCTGCAGTACGCGACCCACATCGCCGACCACGACGTCGAGCACCTCGCCCAGCTGGCCCGGGCCCGGGCGACCGCACTGGCCGCCCCCCGCTGAGCATGGCGGAGTTCTCGAGTCCGACCGTCCGGCGTGTGCAGGAAGCGCTCGAAGCGCTGGGTCTCGGCCACGAGATCGTCGACCTCGGGCTGTCGGCCCGCACAGCCGCCGACGCCGCCGGCGCCGTCGGATGCCGGGTCGATCAGATCGCGAAGTCGCTCGTGTTCCGCCTGCGCCAGTCCGGGCGACCGCTGCTCGTCGTCACCAGCGGAGCCCACCGGGTGAACGAAGCCCAGGTGGCGGCGCTGGTCGGCGAGCCGCTGGACCGCGCCGACGCCGACTTCGTCCGCGCCGAGACCGGCTTCGCGATCGGCGGCGTGGCGCCCATCGGCCACGTCAAGCCGGTGGTGACGCTCATCGACGAGCACCTGCTCGCCTTCGAGGAGATCTGGGCGGCCGCCGGTCATCCCAATACCGTCTTCCGGCTGCGGCCGGCCGACCTGGTGACGATGACGGGCGGGCGCGTCGCCACCGTGTCCTGAGCGTTCCTCCACGGTAGAATGGGCCGGTGATCCGCCGCAGCATCACACTCCTCGCCGTCCTCACGCTGCTCGCTTCCGTCGTCATCGCGCGACCCGCGCTCGTCCCGCCGAGCGCCGCCGAGCTGAAGGGCACCGCTGACGCGCTCACCGCTCCCGGCATGGACGGACGGCGCTCCGGTACCCCGGGCGGCGATCGGGCCGCGCGTCAGCTCGCGGACTGGCTGAAGGCCGCCGGCTTGCGGCCGGGCGGCGAGGGCGAGTCATTCTTTCAACCCTTCGTGGTCGCCTCCGGCGCCAAGATCGCGGCGGGCACGACGCTGCGCTCGCTGACGGCGGGAGCTCCGACATTCGAGGCCGGACGTGACTGGACGCCGCACGGTGGATCGCTGCGCGAGAGCGTCACGGGCGAGATCGTGTTCGTCGGCTATGGCGTCAGCGCGCCCGGCGCCGGCTACGACGACTGGGCGGCGGTCGACGCGCGCGGCCGGATCGCGGTGGCCCTCGACGGGGCGCCGCCGCACCTCGCCGGTGTCCGTCCGACACGGCTCGAGAAGCTGATCGCCGCGCGGCGCGCGGGCGCGAGCGCGTTGCTGATCGTCGTCGATCGGCTGCCGGCTCTGGCGGCGACGGCGACGGTGGTGCGCATCGTCTCGGGCGCGCTCACGGTGGCCACCGCGGACGCGCTGCTGGCGCCGAGCGGCACCACCACGGCGCGCCTGGCCCAGACCATCGCCGAGCGCCGGGCGCCGGCGCCGCTGGCCGGCGTCCGCGCCGAGGTGCGCGTCGCGCTGGACGCCGAGGACCGGACCGCCGTGAACGTGATCGGCGTCCTGCCCGGCTCCGATCCCGCGCGCGCCGGCGAGGCCATCGTCGTCGGCGCGCACTACGATCATCTCGGCGTCGTGGGCGGCGCGCTCTATCCCGGGGCCGACGACAACGCCTCCGGCAGCGCCGTCGTCGTGGGCCTGGCCCGGGCGTTCGCCGCCGCCGGGCCGTTCGAGCGCACGCTGGTCTTCGCGCTCTTCGGCGCCGAAGAGATCGGCCTCGTGGGCTCCGGCCACTACGTGCGCCGGCCGACGGTGCCCATCGACCACACGACGGCCATGCTGAACTTCGACATGGTGGGACGCCTCGGGGGCGCGAAGCTCACCGTGGGCGGCGTGGACAGCGGCCGCGGCCTGCGCGACGTCGTCGCCGACGCCGCCCGCGCGGTGTCGGTCGGCGTCACGCTGCGCGACTCACCGTTCGGCCCCTCGGACCACAGTCGCTTCTACGACGCCGGCGCCCCGGTGCTGTTCTTTCACACCGGCAGCCACGCGGACTACCATCGGCCCGGCGACACCGCCGACAAGCTCGACGCGGCCGGCATGGCGCGGGCGGCCGCGCTCGGCGCGCGCGTCGCCGAGCGCCTGGCGGAGGGCGATCGGCCGGTGTACGTGGCGCTGGCGCGGCCACCGGCGTCACCGCGTGCGGGCCGCGAGGCCGGGGCGGCGGCGCCCGTGTTCTTCGGCGTGGGCACCGACGGCCGGGCCGAGTCCGACGGGCTGCGGTTGACGCGGATCGTGCCGGACAGCGCCGCCGCGCGCGCGGGGCTGCGGGAGGGCGACGTCCTCGTGCGCTTCGGCGACCGGGGGGTCGACGCCTTCGAGGACCTGACGGGGGCGCTGCGCCGGTACCGCCGGGGCGACGAGGTTCGCGTCCTCTATCTGCGCGACGGCCTCGAACACGACACGACGGCGACGCTCGACGCGCGCCCCTGAGAGGAACCGCATGGCCGACCAGGAACCGCGGGACGCCGTCACCCTCGGCGAGATGATGCGCCGGCGGGCCACCGCCTCGCCCGACGTGCAGTACTTCTCCCTGTTCGACGAGACGGTGACGTACGGGCGGCTGTGGGCCCAGAGCGGCCGCTACGCGGCGGGCCTGGCCCGGGCCGGCGTGCGCCCGGGCGACAAGGTCGTGCTGATCTATCCCACGTGCGCGGAGTTCTTCTATACGTTCTTCGGCTGCCTGCGACTGGGCGCGATCCCGGTGCCGCTCTATCCCACGCTCGGCGTCGAGGCCACCGCCAACATCCTGCGCGACTCCGACGCGGTGGTGGTCGCCACCATCGGCTGGTTCCGGCCCGGCGTGGATCAGAGCGTGGCGCTGGCCCCCAACGTGCGCGCGATCATCGAGCCCAACGACCTCGACGTCGAGGCCGCGGCGCCGCCCGATCACGCGGCCGTGCCGGAGGACCTCGCGTTCATCCAGTACACCTCGGGCAGCACCGGCCAGCCGCGCGGGGTGATGCTCACGCACGACAACGTCATGCAGACGTGCCGCTTCATGTCGGAGGCGGCCGGCATCACGGTCCAGGACCGGGTCGTGTCGTGGCTGCCGCTCTATCACGACATGGGGCTGATCGGCTGCGCCTTCACGCCGCCGCTGACGGCCACCCCACTGTGGCTGCTGCCGCCCGATCTGCGCAACCCGCGGCAGTGGCTCGACCTCATCACGCAGATCCGGGCCACCTTCACGGTGTCGCCGGACTTCGGCTACCGCAACTGCGTCCGCAACGTGCGCGACACCTCCGAGATCGACCTCACGTCGCTGAAGGCCGCGCTGTCGGGTGCGGAGCCGGTGCGGCAGTCCACGATCGAGTCGTTCGAGCGACACTTCGGCCTCAAGCGGGTGATCTGTCCGTGCTACGGCCTGGCCGAGGCGACGCTGGCGGTGGCCATCTGGCCCCGCAACACACCGCTGCGGGCCGACACGAGCGGGCGCTTCCTCTCGGTCGGACGGCCGTGTCGTGGCGTGTCGGTGCGCATCATGGAGCCGCAGATCGAGGACGCGACCGGCGAGGCGATCCTCGCCGCCGGGGTCGAGGGCGAGGTGTGCGTGAAGAGTCCCGGCGTCATGAAGGGCTACTACAACAATCCCGAGGCGACGGCCAGGGTGCTGAGCCCCGACGGCTGGCTGCGCACCGGCGACCTGGGCTTCGTGGACGGCGATGGCTACCTGTTCATCACCGGGCGCATCAAGGACGTGATCATCCTCGGCGGCGAGAACGTCCTGCCGGCGGACATCGAGGAGGTCGTGGATCACGTGCCGGGCGTGCGGTACTCGGCGGCGGTGGGCCTCGACAGCGAGCGCGCCGGCACGCAGCGCTTGCACGTGGTGGCCGAGGTGCGCAGCGAGTCCGCCGCGGAGGGCGAGTACCGCGACCTCGTGCGCGAGATCGTCAGCCGCGTGCACAAG
>Ga0134124_10001578_pt1 | contig 18334 bp, 18 predicted proteins | sample KB304_FD_96880 | JGI IMG/M metagenome (GOLD analysis project Ga0134124, IMG submission 96880) | Terrestrial soil microbial communities without Nitrogen fertilizer from Kellogg Biological Station, Michigan, USA - KB3-0-4 | ecosystem: Environmental > Terrestrial > Soil > Unclassified ...
CCGAACCGGAAAAATCACCGGAAAAGCCAAAGGAAGGAGAAGGTAAATAATGAGCACACCAACTGAGCTGCAAAGCAAATTAGAGGTCCTGCACGAAACTCTCGAAACTAAACTCGTTCGCGATCCGTCGCAGGCCAAGCAGGCCATCGACGCCGTGTCTGAGCTGATCGCCGAGATCGAAGCAGGAGACATCAAGCTCGAAGCCGGCGCCGACATGATCGGTGTCATCAACAAGCGAATCGCCGCGTTGGACCAGGAAGTTAACGATGGTCTGAACGAGGTGATGCACTCGCAGGCATTTAGCAAGCTCGAATCTTCATGGCGCGGTCTGCACTATCTCGTCAGTCGCACTGAAACCGGGACGATGTTGAGGCTCCGTCTTTTGAATGCAACCAAAGACGAGATTCAGAAGGACCTGGAAAGGGCAGTCGAGTTTGATCAGAGTGCCCAGTTCAAGAAGATTTACGAGGAAGAGTATGGAACGTTCGGCGGTAGTCCTTACAGCGTGCTCGTTGGCGATTACGAGTTTGGACGCAGCCCGCAGGACATCAAGTGGCTCGAGAAAATGTCGAACGTAGCAGCGGCCGCGCATGCTCCGTTCATCGCGGCGGCAAGTCCGCAGATGTTCGACATCGACTCGTTTGACACGCTCAGCAACCCGCGTGATCTCGCGAAGATCTTCGAAAGCACGGAGCTCGTGCCGTGGCGCTCGTTCCGCGACAGCGAAGATTCTCGTTACGTGTCTCTCTGTTTACCGCATTTTCTCCTGCGCTCGCCTTACGGCAGAGACGTGCGGCCCAACGATAACGGCGAAGACCAGAAGCAGCGGATCACTGGCCGCCTGCCGGCGGACGAAGTCGATTATCAGGAAGAGGTCAACGGTAATCGAGAAGACTACTGCTGGGGTAATGCCGCTTACGCTTTAGCCGAGCGCATCACCAACGCGTTTGCACTCTATCGCTGGACCGCTGCTATTCGCGGCGTCGAAGGCGGTGGACTCGTCGAAGGTCTGCCGGCCGTTAACTTCAAGACGGACGAAGGCGACGTCGTGCTGAAGTGCCCGACTGAAGTGACGATCACCGATCGCCGCGAGAAGGAGCTCAACGACCTGGGCTTCATCACCCTCGTCCATCGCAAGAACACGGATCATGCGGCGTTCTTCGGCGGCCAGACTGCACAAAAGCCGAAGGTCTACGGAGACCCGCAGGCGACCGCCAACGCGCGGCTCTCGAGCCAACTGCCTTACGTCATGGCTGCTTCACGATTTGCGCATTACATCAAGGCGATGATGCGCGACAAAGTCGGCAGTTTCATGACCAAGGAGAACGTGGCCGATTACCTGAACAAGTGGATCGCTGATTACGTGTTGCTGGACGATCGCGCTTCGCAAAGCTCGAAAGCTTCGTATCCATTACGAGAAGCTCGCATCGACGTGGAAGACGTGGTAGGCAAGCCTGGTGTTTACAAGGCTGTGGTCTACCTGCGTCCACACTTCCAGCTTGACGAACTCACGGCTTCGATTCGCCTCGTTGCCGAGTTGCCGCCACCTGCGGCTGCGTAACTCTAAGACTATAACGGAGGAAATATGGACGTATTGTTGATGAAATTGGATCCGGCAATTCCCGGAACCAGCACAATGAAAGGATACGAGCAACAAATGGAGCTCCTTTCGTTTAGTCATGGTGTGGCTATGCAGATCACCGGTGACGTAAGCAACACGGAGCGAACCTCGGGGAAACCCAATCACCAGGATTTCACGATCACGAAGTATCTCGATCAGTCTTCGCCGAAGTTGAACGAAGCCTGCTGCAAGGGAGACAACTTCAAGAGCGTGGAAGTAGTTGTGGGCCGTAACGACAAAGGAGCTGTAATCCCGCTCATCAAGTACACGTTGAAGAACGTGGTGCTGTCGTCGATTTCGATCGGCGGAGGCGGTGGCGACAAACCGGTCGAGACCGTGACCATGAACTACAACCACATCACGTGGGACTTCCACACTCAGAAGGCGGAAGGCGCCGAACAGGGCCACGTCGACACGAAGTGGGACCTCGCGAAAAACGTCAACGCGTAAGCGTTCTTTTAATTACGCCGAAGGGCCGCATGAATTTGGCCCTTCGAATTAACGCCGAAGGCGTTGGCTAATTTCAGCCCAGGGTTCGAGCTTGCGAGAACCCTGGGTCGGAAAACAAAAATACGAATAAACCCTGAAAGGGTTTGGCGGTTGGCGAACCCTTTCAGGGTTAATCCCGAAATTAATTTGAGTATCCCAGGGTTCTCGCAAGCTCGAACCCTGGGCTGAAATTAGCCAACGCCTTCGGCGTATCCCGAAACTGGGGCCACACGCATTTCACCGAACCATGCCGGAACCAAAACCAATTGAGGGTGCGAGGGCGTTGCTGTTTGACCGCCTGGTCGATGTTTCTCCCGAGTGGGACGAACACGAGCGGCGCATCCTTAATCGCGATCAACTCAAAGCCTCGGTGCGAAGGGAACTGGAGCGGCTGCTTAACACGCGTTGCTCCATTCCCTTGCATCAGGTTGGCGAGGAGGAACGGTCCGTCATCAACTACGGCATCCCCGACTTCTCCTCGCTCTCTCCCCACAATGCCGACGATCACGTCCTGATCGCGTCGATTGTGGGCCAAACGATTACGGCATTCGAGCCGCGCCTGCGCCACGTGCGCGTCGACGCTGGGCCAGTCGCGGGTGCTCAGTCGTCGTTGTTTCTGATCATAAATGCGGAGCTGACGGTCGGCTTGTTTACCGAGCCGGTGTCGTTTCCAGTGACGTTGAACAGCAAGAGTGGAACGGCGGAAATGAATGATAGCCAATAGCCACGAAGAAATCCTGAAGTACTACAAGTCGGAGCTGACGTACCTGCGCCGGATGGGTGGCGTGTTCGCCGAGCGCTATCCGAAGGTCGCGAAGCGCCTGGAGCTGGGCCGTGACGAGTGTGCCGATCCGCATGTGGAACGGCTCATCGAGGCTTTTGCTTTCCTCACGGGCCGTCTGCAACACGAGATCGACAGCGAGTTTCCCGATATCACGAGCGCGCTGCTCAACATTCTCTACCCGCAACTCACCAGTCCCATTCCATCTATGGCAGTGGCGCAATTCAACATCGATCCCGATCAGGGAAAGATGACGACCGGCTTCTCGATCGATCGTCACACACAGATCTTCGCCGACGCGGCGAACGGAACGGTTTGTCGTTTTCGCACGTGTTATCCCGTCACGCTTTGGCCTTTGCAAGTTGCAGGTGCGACGCTCGAAAGCACGCGACGCTGGAACTTCGTCGAGGCCGGCAGCCAGGCGGTTACGGCCCTGCGCTTGAAAGTCGATTGTCTGCCCGGCGGAAAGCTCAATGAGCTATCACTCGATCGTCTTCGTTTTTACCTGAACGGCGATCCGGCGTCAGTGAAGACGCTTTACGAGCTCTTGTTCTGCAACGTCCATGACGTGGCTATTCAACTCCCGAATTCGCCGTCGCCAATTTTTCTCGGCGCGCACTCGATCCAGCCAGTCGGTTTGGAATCTTACGACGACGTCCTGCCGCATCCGCCGAATGTACATCCGGGATACATGTTGCTGCTCGAGTACTTTGCTTTCCCGAAACAGTATTTCTTTTTCGACCTCCTACTCGATCAGAGCCATCCCGAGCGGCGTGGAATAACCAACACACTGCGCGATTTTCTCTCGACCGAAGAGGTCGACAGTTTCGAGGTCCTGCTGTTACTCAACACGCGGCCAAAAGAAACCTTGTTTGTCGACGAGAACACGTTCCGTCTCGGCTGCACGCCGATCATCAATCTCTTTCCGAAGACGACGGAGCCGATACGTCTCGATCATCGCAGCTTCGAGTATCCGCTCGTGCCGGACAAACGGCGTGAGCGAACGACGGAGATTCACTCGATCCTTTCCGTCTCAGCTTCTGCAAACAACAGCGACACGACGCAACGTATCGAGCCGTTCTATTCCTACAATCATCGCCTCGAAAGCGCCGATCACAAGGCGTTCTGGCACGCGCGCCGTGTGCCCGCGCAACGCAAAGAGATGAACGGTACCGAGATGCTGCTCTCGTTTCTCGATCTCGATCTCAAGCCGAGTTTTCCTGCGATGCAGAGCGTTTACGCGCACACGTTGTGTACTAACCGTGAGCTACCGGCTGAGCTACCCGTCGGAGCGGTCTTTCAAATGGAACAATTCGCGCCGTTGGACCGCGAACGGCCGATCGTGTGTTTGGGAAAACCGAGCCGGCCTTTGTCACCGCCGCTGAGAGGCGAAACCGCCTGGCGGCTGGTGTCGCATTTGTCGTTGAACCATCTTTCGTTGTCTGAAGAGAAAGACAGTTTGCCGGCATTGAAAGAGATTCTGCGTTTGTACTGTATCTCCGAATCGCATCACCAGTTGATCGATGGGATTACGGAGATGACGTGTCGCAAGGTGATGCGTCACGTGGGTTCCGATCCCTGGCGCGGTTTCTGTCGTGGCCAGGAAATAACGTTGACGTTGGATGAAAACTTTTACGAAGGCAGTGGAGGCTTTTTGTTTAGCGCGGTGCTCAACCGCTTTCTTGCCTCTTACGCCTCGATCAATTCGTTCACGCAGTTGGTGATCAAGAGCAAGCAGCGCGAAGGAATCTGGAAAACATGGGAACCAATGGCGGGCGAAGCAGCACTGCTGTAAACGATTTCGGCTGGGGAAAAGCGACGGCGGTCGAAGACTGGCTCTTCGCCGAAGGTCACCAGTTTGACTTTTTCCAGGCAGTGCGGCTGCTCGAGATCATTTACACGAACGGCCAGCATGGGCCAACCGTAAGTCGTGAGCGCCTCTCGCCGCCGGGACAAGGTTCCGATCCGACAAAGGAGATCGTACATTTCCGCTCCGCAGTAAAACTGGATTTTCCTTCCAGCGACATCGAAGAGGTCCAACGCACGAAGGACCAGCAGCGTAAGAAGGCTTCGCCCGCGCCCACCGAGATGACGGTGAATTTTCTCGGGCTCGCAGGCAGTCTCGGAGCCCTCGATATCCCGAGCACGGAGCTGGTGCTGCAACGCGCGTCGCACAACGACAAAGCACTCGGCGACTTCCTCGACATCTTCAATCACCGCCTCGTTTCACTGCTGTATCGCATTCGCAAGCACCATCGTGTTGGTTTGATCTCGAACACGCCCGGTGAAGATCAGGTCGCGCGTTATTTGTTTTCACTCATCGGACTCGGAACGCCGCGTTTACAAGGCCGGATGCAGATTCGCGATCGCGCGCTGCTTTACTACGCAGGCATCCTCGGTCGCGGGCCTCGTTCCGCGGCGGGTCTCAGGCAGGTGCTCTCCGACTACTTTCAGGTCGGAGTTGAGATCAATCAGTTTGTCGGTAACTGGTGCGAGCTCGAAGAGAGCCAGTGGACGAGGATCGGTGAATCGGGAAGCAATCAGCGACTTGGACGCGACACCGTCGTGCTCGGCACTCAAGTCTGGGATCAGCAGGCGCGCTTTGAGATCCGTTTGGGACCACTCGGCCTGATGGACTTCGAGAGTTTTCTACCAACCGAGTGGCGTTTCGGTGTGCTGTGTGATCTCGTGCGTTTCTATGTGAAGGATGAGTTTGAGTTCAACATCCGCTTGATATTGAAAGCCGACGAGATTCCGGCGGTACAGTTGAGCTCTGAACCGGCGCTCTCATGGACTTCGTGGCTCGGTCCAACGCGTAGCGTCAACTCAAACGGAAACGGACATCACCCGCCTATCACTGTCGAAGATCCATACATCGTGATCACGCCGGAAGCAGTGCGCTCCAGCAGAGGATCGATCAAGAGTCACCTGCTCAATCGTCTGCCACGGAGCAGGCAGGCGGCGTTGTTGAGCCGGATGAATCGCACCGCTCCGAAGAACACTGTGTTGATGTTACAGGGTAACGCCGCCACTTCGATGTACATCATCCGCCGCGGCAAAGTGCAATTGTCGCGATGCGAAGAGCACGGCAAGGAGACTGTGTTGGGCGTTCTGGGTGAGGGCGATTGTTTCGGCGAGCGCGCGATGCTACGACACAAACCATACAGTGAAACCGCGCTCGCGTTGACTGATTGCGAGCTGTCAGTCCTCAGACGCGAGCACCTGACGTTTGTGATGATGCAGGAACCGGGCTTCCGGCGCGCGATCGACGCCTACCTCAGCTCCGAAGACCCACTTGACGACGCGGCTTACCACCATTTCGAGTAACGACGATGATTTCTCTGTGCAACCTCTGTGTTCTCTGTGTCTCTGTGGTTGCTGATCCGTACCTAATTAACCACCACAGAGACACAGAGAACACAGAGGTTGCACAGAGAAGAAGCTAAGACGATGAGCGCTACTTACATCCAGGACAATCTCAAGTTAAAGATCTCAACGCCGTTGGGAGACAACAAGCTCCTGCTGCGTGCGTTCCGTGGCGAGGAACGGATCTCGGGTCTCTTCGAGTTCCGGCTGGAGATGGTTTCTGAAGACAACGCGATCGATTTCTCCTCGATCGTCGGTAAACCCGTGACCGTCACCCTCACGCTGTCCAACGACACAGAACATTACCTTCATGGCATCGTCGGCAAGTTTGTTCAGGAAGAAACGAACCTTCGTCTGACGCGCTACTTCGCCGAGATTCATCCCTGGCTCTGGCTGCTGACGAAGACCAGCGACTGTCGCATCTTCCAAAACAAGAGCGTCCCTGACATTCTCGAAGCCATCTTCTCAGAGCTCGGCTTTACGGATTTTCGCAACGACCTGAAAGGTAGTTACGACCCGCGCGAGTACTGCGTTCAGTACAACGAAACCGCTTTCAACTTCGTGTCGCGCCTGATGGAAGAAGAAGGGATCTTTTATTACTTCGAACACGCCTCCGATAAGCACACGCTCGTGCTGGGCGACGATGCCGACGCACATCAAACCTGCCCGGGACTGGAATCGACTCCCGTTCGCTTCCTGCAGTCGTTGATGGATCACACCCAGGACTTCACGATCACTCGTTGTCTCGTCGAAGAACAAGTCGTGAGCGGCGCGTACGCGCATGACGACTTCAATTTCGAAACCCCGAGCACGGATCTAAAAGTCGAATCGCAAAGCGACACGCCGACTTATCGCGTCTACGAATATCCCGGCGGGTTTACTAAAACCGATGCGGGCGAAAAACGCGCCAATCTTCGCCTCGACGCTATCGAGCAACGCCAGAAGACCATTCGCGGCGACGGTTACGCGCGGGCGTTTGTCGCGGGCCACAAATTCGAATTGAAGGACCACTATCGCGCTGACGTAAACAAAACGTACGTGCTGGAATCCGTCTCGCACGCAGCGACTCAGGAAAATTACACGAACTCTTTCACCGCGTTTGCCGTCGATGTTCCTTTTCGTCCTCAACTTACGACGCCGAAGCCGCGCATCTCCGGAACGCAGACGGCGATCGTCGTCGGTAAAGCCGGTGAAGAGATCTGGACCGATAAGTATGGTCGCGTCAAAGTTCAGTTTCACTGGGACCAGCTTGGCAAGAACGACGAGAACAGCTCGTGCTGGATTCGCGTCGATTACGGTTGGGCCGGGAAGAGCTGGGGCGGAATTTTCCTGCCGCGCATCGGGCAGGAAGTGATTGTCAGCTACCTCGAAGGCGATCCCGATCAGCCGCTGATCACGGGCGCTGTTTACAACAGCGAGCAGACCGTTCCTTACACGTTACCCGCCGATCAAACCAAGAGCACGCTCAAGTCAAATTCTTCAAAAGGCGGCGGTGGCTTCAACGAGATTCGTTTCGAAGACAAGAAGGATTCGGAGGAACTCTATTTCCACGCCCAGAAAGATCAGAGCATCGTCGTCGAGAACGATCGCACGAAGAGCGTGCTGCACAACGAGACAAACACGATCAAGCAGGATCGATCGACGACGATCCAGGAAGGGAACGATACGTATGTGGTTTCGAAAGGAAACCGCACGTACAAAGTCGACACGGGTAATGAGACGTACGAAGTGAAAGGCACGCGCGATCTCACCATCACCGGTGATGAAACGCACACGAACAAGGGGAACTTCACGCAGGCGATTAGCGGAAATTACGAATTGAAAGTGAGCGGGAATCTGACGATCGACGTCACCGGATCAGTCACTATCAAGGCCGGTACTTCACTGACCAACAAGGCGGGCACTTCGCTGACCAACGAAGCACAGGCAGACATTACTAATAAAGGACAGGCGTCGAACACGGTCGAGAGCGGCGGCATCACGACCATCAAGGGCTCATTGGTCAAGATCAATTAGAGGTAAGCATATGGCGATGCAGGTATGTATGGGGGCGATGTTGCAGTGCAGCTTTGGCGCGGCGCCGAGCTCGCTCGTGGTCCTGCCGAAGAATAAAGTACTGACCGGAACACCGGATGCGAACATCATGGACAACGTGCCGATGGTGAACATCATGCCGTTCGCTATGTGCTCGTCGATGGCGAATCCCACTGTCGCAGCCGCGACCGCCGCGGCGCTGGGCGCGTTGACGCCGATGCCTTGTGTTCCCGTGATTCCCGCACCGTGGGTCCCCGGAGCGCCGACGGTCCTGATCGCGAACATGCCCGCGCTCGATAACAACTGCAAGCTGACGTGCGCCTACGGTGGAATGATTCAGATCACGAACCCGGGACAGACCACAGTAATGATTCCTTGAAGCACAACAGGGAGTTGAACAGATGACTTACGATTTCGCACTAGACAAGAAGGCCGTTATCTCGCTGATCGTTGGCTCGGTTGCGATCGCGGCTTTGCTGTTCGTGGCCGGGTTGCTTGTTGGCAGGCAGTGGCTCGGGACTGATTCTGTCGCGGTGGCGCATGCTGCTGAGAATGAGCGTGCCACACTTCCCACCGAGCCGGTTCTCAACGAAGAAGCGGTTGATCATCCGGCCGCACCGAAGGCTAAGCCCGCGTTACCGTTGCCAAAGCAAGCAGGTGAAATTCCAGCAGAGCAGCGCATCCCCACGGCGCCTGTAGCAGCGCCGGGCAATGTTCCCGCACCGCAAGTCGTCTCTGAAGCCACAACCGAAAACGCCGATCAAGCTGTCGCCAGTGCACAGCCTGCGGAATCAGATTACGTGACGGTCCAGGTCGGCGTGTTTCTTGATGAAAAAGAAGCCGGTCGCCTGCTGCAACAGATGGAGAGCAAAGGCTACAGACCAACTTTCTTTTCCGGGCGAGATGCAGAATCACGCCAGTGGTACGCGGTGCGAATCGGTGTTTATTCGGACAAGCTACAGGCCGCGAACGCCGCGGCAAACTTCACGAAGCAGGAGAAGCTCAAGGCGGTGGTGCGGCCCGTCGAATCGCTCTGATTTCGGATTTCTCTGTGCAACCTCTGTGTTCTCTGTGTCTCTGTGGTTGAAAAATTCGCGAGGGAAACCACCACAGAGACACAGAGAACACAGAGGTTGCACAGAGAAGAATTTCAAAGATGAATTCAAATAATAAAAAACCACCAACCGTCACGCCCAGAGTTGCGCAAGCAAAGAGTCTTCAGCCCAAGCTCGCTCAGAAGCCTCCTGCTGCGCCGCCGGTCTACAAGCCACTGCCCGTGCCGAAGGTATTACAAACGAAACTACGAATGGCGCCACCTGCTGTCCCGCGCGGGGTTCCGCAACGGCCAAACCATGTGGTCCAAAACGCGAAAGGAACAACTGCTCCGCGTGGAATTATTCAGAGGGCGGCGGCGAAGGTGAAGGAGGTGAAGGAGTCGAAGGTTAACGCGCTCCTCGACGATTCATCTATGTTTACCGAGGTCAAACAAGCGGGTCCGGGCGGCGCGCCTATAGTTGTTAGAACTCGCACCACAACGTACTACCGGAAAATGTCAAAAGCAGAGTTTGCTAAGTGCTACACCAGTCACGACCGTTACAATTTCGCCGGGTTTTTCGCATGGGCCACGGGAGGCCACCATCGTCTCTGGCTCACTACGTCGTTAGCTAAATGCAGAGGATTTTCGAACGAAGACTACTCGTCGTCGTCTGACGTTGTGGTGCTCTTCGAGTTCAGCGGCGACCTGCTCGCGACATTCAAAGCAAAAGCTCATCAGGAAAAAGGCGTCCAGCACAACATGTCCGTGGTCGCAATACATCGTGAAGGATTTGGCGACGTGGGAAATATGGGCTCCGATGAGGATGTTGAGCGTGTTCTGGGCCAGGGCAAGGGATATAGCCTCGGGTTCGGTTCGGGTCATGCAGCAGCGCTCACCGGATTATTGTCATATATCAAAGTGCTTGGAGCCGGCGGTTGGGCGGAGAATGATAAACAGATCGCGGCGGTGATTTAGCCGGGAAGGAGATACAAGTGAAAACGAGCTATGGAGTTGTACAGGCGCATGTCATTGGCGGTAACCGCATGCTTCAGGCGCGACTCGATTTGTGGAGCGCTCGCGCGCCACAAACGATTCAGCGCCAGAGTAAGCCGGGCGTCGAAGCGTTTCGAGTGCCGCTGCGGCCGAAGGCCGGTGGCTTGCCTTTGCCGTCTGAGGTGCGCACAAAGATGGAGACTGCTCTCGGCGGAGACTTTTCTGACGTTCGCGTTCACATCGGACACGAGGCAACGGCGCTGGGAGCCATCGCCTACACGTGGGGCACAAACATTCACTTCGCTCCGGGCCAGTACAACCCACATACGCTGGAAGGACAGAAGCTACTCGGGCACGAGTTGTGGCACGTGCTGCAACAAAAATCCGGACGAGTCCAGAATCCGTTTGGCGGCGGCGTGGCCGTGGTCCAGGATCACGCGCTGGAAGCAGAGGCCGATCGCATGGGCGTGAAGGCCGCGATGACAGTAATGCCACGGAGGAAAGACAGGGAGTAAACGCCATGAAACCACCGGCAAAACCTCAACCGGGAATCGCACAGTTTCGACGACCAGGCCCGCAGCAAGCCGCGCAACGTCACGCCGCGCCTAACTACCACGTGCAGCCACCGGTTCACATGTCAGGTCGCCAGCAGATCAGAGCCACGATCAGCGGCACGCCACAGGTGGCAGGATCGATCAATCTTTCTCCACGTGGTGGCGGGAAAGCCTTTGTTTCGGATCTACAAGTCGATCAGCAACATCGCCGCCGAGGCGTCGCCGCAAAACTTATCGAAGCAGCAGTGTCCACGGCGCGCAGACAGGGTTTCAGGTCCGTAGCTTTGGAAGCACGTCCTGGGGACAACGGGATCTCACCGCAGGCGCTGGTTGCAATGTACCGCCGTCAGGGATTTCAGAACGTGGGAAAGACTGAGCGCGGCAGTCCGCTGATGGAGCGGAAGTTAAAGTAATCCGCGTTATCCGTAGCTAATTCACCTGGGAAATCAGCATGAAAAAGGGTCAAGTCCCGTTTACAACAATTCAAAGAAAAGCTCCGGTCGCGCCGCCGGCTTACCGGCCCATGCCCGTGCCCAGGGTACTGCAACGCAAAACAGCAGTGACTGGTCCAAACGTTAACAAGCCCGTTCCTGTTCCTCACGTTTTGCAGCGGAAAGAGATCTCGCCGTCCGCGCCGCCAAACCCGCTGGTCCAACGCAAGCAACCGGCGCGGCCTGGTATTTTACGTCCCGCTATAGTGCAAACGAAGGTCGTCCAAAGAGCGGCGGCTAAGTGGAGCTTTGGTCACTCGGATGACGAGATGAGCAACGAACAATGGCTGAAGTCAGGCATGTCTACTTTCGTCTCGATTATGGTAGACGATGGCGGGGATGAGCTAAAGGAATTGGGAAAAGCAAAGAGCCTTAAGACAAAGACATACGGTCCCGAACACGCTGAAGATGTGGCCATGCGGTCGTTGTTGGCAGAGTATGGTGCTGCTGGATTGAAGGGACTGCATATAATACTGAATCTTTCAAAAAGTCCCTGTAGCTCAACATTCGGGACAACGGACAAGAAGCCTGGCTGTGCCGAGAATCTGGTCAAATTCGCGAAAACATATAAAGTCAGGATAACGCTTATCTGCCGAGGCCTTTATAAAGGACTAGAGGGATCCTGGAATGCCGTTCTAGCGCTTCGCGCGGAGGGTATCACCGTAAGTATTGACGAACGACTGGGCGCACAAAAACGATTCGGAGAGCACAAGGACGAAGAAATGTCCGACGATGAGTAGCGCTCAACGATTATGAAGAAACCTACGCCAAAACGGCCTGTTCAGAATGCGCGTTTGACTTCGCTCATACAGCGGCGATCAGACCCGCGGGTGAATCTGCCGGCGGTCCCGAAGCTCAACAGTCATTCAAAAGCTATTCAGCCGCTGCTCAAGCAAGGGCCTTTGGTGAAGACAGCTTCTAAAGCACTCGTACAAAAGAAGAGCACGATTCAATGTTTTCCCTCTCGCGCCGTGCAGGCATTTAAGCTTTACCCCAATCTCCATCCAGGCGCTATCGAGCCGGTTGATTCAAACAATATCTTTCGTCTTCGCAACTTTGCCGGCCAATACCGTTTGCACCGGCAGCACAGTCACGGGGTGAACGTTCCTAATCAACAGTACAACTTCGTGCGCACGCGCGAGGGAGAGATGCTATTGCACAACCGTTACCGGCACCCTTCGATCGCCGAAGGCAAGCAAGTGCTCTATGCCGGAGAGGTCTTCTTCAACAACGGTCAATTGCAATGGTGGTCCAACGGGTCCGGCCACTATCAACCCTTTCCAGAAGACGCCGAACAGGCGAGCCTTCCCATGGATCAGTTTTACTCGTACCAGCAGATCATCAAGGGCGAGCACAAGCGCAAAAAATAAACCGCATGATAGCAGAAGCAAAAATCCGGCCTTTGGAAGAGAAGCAACGCTTGTCGAGGTCGCTTCTTTGGCGGCTACAGCGAAATTACTTTGAGCAACAGGGCATCGATGCCTGGCGCTCAGGCGCTGTTCCTCATCACATCACGAGCAGCCCGTTCATCGCTGATGCTTACGCTCGAGTGGTGCTGGGGTTCCTGCGCGACTGGAGCACGCTCGACGCTAGTCAACCTATTCATATCGTCGAACTCGGCTCCGGCTCCGGCCGGTTCGCATACTCGTTCCTGAAAAAGTTTCTCACCCTGCAGCGAAACTCCGTCCTGAATGCGATTCCGATTAGATATGTGATGACGGATTTCACGGAAAGTAATATTGAGCACTGGCGCAAGCATCCTTCCCTCATTCCTCTTATTAAAGACGGGTTGCTGGATCTGGCGCGCTTTGATCTGGAGAGCGACGTGCAACTCGAGCTGCTTCATTCCGGCGACGTCCTTTCCACCGGCACGGTGCGTAATCCTTTAGTCGTGATCTCAAACTACGTGTTCGACAGTACGCCTCAGGATGCATTCGTCGCTGCCGGCGAGAAGCTCTTCGAACTTCTGCTCACCCTGACAACCTCACAGAACGAGATCGATCCTGCGGATCCCGAAATCCTCTCGAGGATTGAGATCTCGGCTGATGAAAACCCAATTAACGGAAATTACTACGAAGATCCGAAATGGAATCGCATCCTGCTGGACTACAAACAGCGCCTTAGCAACACGTCGTTTTTGTTTCCGACCTCGACGTTGCATTGCATTAAAAATCTTCATCGTCTTTCGGATGGGCGCATGCTGGTGCTCTCGGGCGACCGGGGTTACAGTCGGGATGAGGATTTGAACCTGGGAAGGGGAACACCAACCCTGGCCATCCACGGATCTTTCTCGATGATGGTTGATTATCAGATCATCGGCGAGTACTGCCGGAGTCTTGGCGCTAACGTGCTGCATCCGGCGCGCGCCTCCGCCCATCTCAACATCTCCGCTTTTATGTTCGGCAATGTTCCGTACGACTTCGTCGAAACTCGTCAGGCTTACGCTGAAACGATTGAGAAATTCGGCCCTGATGATTTCTTCATCCTGAAGGAATCGTTCAAACAGATTTACGACGCCCTGACACTGGATCAAATTCTCGCCTTTCTGAGATTGAGTTGCTGGGACCACAGAAGATTCCGCGAGAGCTTGCCCGCCTTGAAAGAACATCTGCCGGAGATGAGCGAGCTGCAAAAGCGGCAGTTGCACGAAGGGATCTTGAAAGTGTGGGATTCCTATTTGCCGATCGGCGAGGAAAGCGATCTTGCTTTTGATCTGGGAACGTTTCTCCTGGAAATGGAGTTTTATGCGGAGGCTTTCGAATTCCTGCAACGTTCTGTCGAGCTTTACGGCATGGCGCCGGGCGCTGCTTACAACATTGCAGTTTGTTTTTACGGTCTGAATCAAATGGATGAGGCGCTGGACTATGTCGACCAGGCGCTCGGCCTCGATCCTCATTTTGCGGAAGCCAAAACACTGCGGGCAGACGTGGAGTCGTCACTTGCAACTACGAGGGGTAAGCGTCGCCGCCGAGCATGAATCACATGGAATTCGATAAGAAACCAAATCAGCCGAGACAAGTTGCGCAGCGCAAGATTCCCGTCACCGCGCAAAGCAGTAAACGTCCCGCCGCGCCTCCGGTTTATCGTCCGCAATCAGCGCCGAACGTGCTGTTACGAAAAGCAGCGGTTGCACCCGCCGCCTACCAGCCCAATCCGTTGCCGAGAGTTTTGCAGTTGAAAGGCTCTGTTATTCCAGCGGTAAGGCCCTCGCCGGTTGGCGTCTTACAAAGAAATAGCCGGATCGTTCAGCGTGCAAAGGCCGGAGCTGCGCCGGCAGCGGCCGGCCCGCCGGTTGTAGTAGGTGGAGGAGGCGGAGGTGGCGGGGCGCCTGTTCTTCCTGTTCCGGCTGTTCCCGCGGCTGTTCCGGCTGCTGTCCCGGCTGCCGTTCCCGCTGCTGCGCCTGCTGCTGCTGCTGCTCCTGCACGCCCGGCGATGGCTATCGAGTACTCGGCTCATTGGGACGCCACTAGACAGAGGCGACCGGAGTGGACCGGCGATGTAGAGGCAAATGATAATGCCGTCGCGAGACGTATATATGATGACGGCTGGCACAATAACAGACTTGACGACACCAGGTATGCAGTCAACTATCTATATCATGGCCAATATTTTATCGTCGTTGCGTTTTTCCGTAGAGACGGGACCATAAGATTTCATACCGTTTTCATGTCAGCCGCGGCGCAAGGGCCTTATGGTGGAGGGGTCACGCTGAGACCTGCCGCATGGCCATAAGCCACATCCTGCATTGATCTAAGGAGGTTGATTCCTGAATGACTCTGCGACCTGGCGGTGAGCTTGCAACGAGGCCACTGCACTTCATCTGGATTGCCGACTGTTCCGGCTCGATGGCCGTCGACGGCAAGATTCAATCGCTGAACACCGCGATCAAAGAAGCGATTCCTTCGATGCAGGATGTCGCTGATGAGAATCCGAACGCGCAGGTGCTCGTGCGCGCGGTCAGGTTTTCTGACGGCGCTCAGTGGCACGTCTCGCAGCCGACTGATATCGCGGATTTCAAGTGGGAAGATCTGACGGCGGGCGGCGTCACGGCGATGGGCCGGGCGCTCAGCATTGTTGCGGACCAGCTCAAGATTCCGCCGATGACGGATCGCGCGTTGCCACCCGTTCTCGTGCTCATTTCCGACGGTCAACCGACGGACGACTTCAACGGTGGATTGCAGGCTTTGATGAACGAGCCATGGGGTCGTAAAGCCGTGCGTATCGCGATCGCCATCGGTGAAGACGCGGATCAGGAAGTGTTGAAGAGGTTCATCAACAACCCGGAGCTCAGACCACTCCAGGCCAACAATCCCGAAGCTCTGACCAAATACATTCGCTGGGTATCAACGGCTGTGCTCAAGTCGGCTTCTTCACCGATGAGCAGAACAATCGATTCCTCGGGCCTGAACGTCCCGCTCCCGGTCATTCCCGACACCGGCGCCGGAGCCGCCGACGACGTCTGGTAATAATGACTTTTCGAGTGTAACTGTAGGGGCGGCCCTCTGTGGCCGCCCGTTTTTAGGATCAATGCGTTGTTCGACACCACGGGCGGCCACAGAGGGCCGCCCCTACAGTTGATAATCACGATGCGTAATAATTGGCAGGTTGTTGGGCAGAGTGTGCGTGGGGCGGTGCATGAGCGCAATGGGCTTCCCAACCAGGACGCCATTTACTGGCTGCCTTCTTCCGGCGAGGGTTCGTCGATCGTGCTCGCGGTAGCTGATGGTCATGGCAGTGCGCGATACTCGCGTAGCCATATCGGCGCTTGTCTCGCGGTTGAAAGCGCAGCGCAGCTGGTCCATGAGTTTATCAATAGCCAGGCAGACAATCTGTCGTTACTGAAGGATGCGGTTGAAGACTGGCTGCCGCGTGCGCTTGTCCGCAAGTGGGTTGAAGTCGTTACCGATCACTACAACGCTGAGCCACTAAATGAGGAGTCCATTGTCGCCTACGGCGCTACACTAATCGTTGCCGCTGTCAGCGAGCGATTCGCTCTATACCTGCAACTGGGAGACGGAGAGATCCTGACGGTAAGCGAGAGCGGTGAAGTAACACGACCGTTAACCAGAGACGATCGACTCATCGCCAACGAAACCACTTCACTATGCGCCCCCGACGCGTGGCGTGATTTCCGCGTGAGCTTTCAACCGCTCAACCACTCGTCTCCAGCGCTCATCTTGCTTTCGACTGACGGTTATCCAAATTCATTTCGACACGAATCGGGCTTCTTCAAAGTCGGCTCTGATATCCTGAACATGATTCGTGAGCACGGTCTCGCCATGGTCAAAGACAACCTCGCCGGATGGCTCAGCGATTCAACTCGCGCGGGCAGTGGCGACGACATAACCGTCGGAATTCTCTGTAACGTAAATGGACCAGATTCTTAAACCAGGTCAGAAGGTCCGCACTGCAATCACACGCGGCGACTGCGTCGTCGAGAACTTCCTCGGCAGCGGCGGGCAGGGCGAAGTTTACCGCGCGCTACTCAAAGACAAACCCGTCGCGCTCAAATGGTATTACCCGGCTTCCGCTACCCCTGAACAACAAAAAGCGCTCGAGACGCTAATCAAAATGGGAACTCCGAGCGATCGTTTTCTCTGGCCCATTGAGCTTGCGACTTCATCTGCAAACGCCGGCTTTGGCTACGTCATGCCGCTGAGAGATCGGAGATTCCGCGGTATCGTCGACTTGATGAAGCGAAGGATCGAACCCGGCTTTCGTGCGCTTGCGACGGCAGGCCTGGAGCTCTCGCACAGTTATCTACAACTTCACACAAAAGGTTTGTGCTATCGCGACATCTCGTTCGGCAACGTCTTCTTTGATCCGGACAACGGCGAGATCCTCATCTGCGACAACGACAACGTCGCCGTCGATAACCAGTCGCGCAGCGCCGTCTACGGCACGCCGCGATTCATGGCGCCGGAAATTGTCAGGGGCGAAGCGACGCCCAGTACGCAAACGGATCTATTCTCGCTCGCGGTGTTGTTGTTCTACATGTTCGTCATGCATCACCCGCTCGAAGGAAAGAAAGAGCTCGCGATCAAGTGTCTCGACTTGCCGGCGATGAAGAAGCTTTACGGAACGGAGCCGCTGTTTATATTCGATCCTGCTGACGACTCGAACGCGCCAGATCCGCAGTCTCAACGCAACGCGCTCGCTTTCTGGCCGCTGTATCCGCGTTTCCTGCGCGACCTGTTCACGAAAGCATTCACTGAAGGCATTCGCGATTCACAACACGGGCGCGTGCGTGAAAGTAATTGGCGATCGGCGATGGTCCGCCTGCGCGACTCGATCATCTATTGCACGCACTGCAACGCAGAAAATTTTCACGACGAGGACGAGGATAACGATCCTTGCTGGTCGTGCCACCGGCAACTGCGCCTGCCGCCACGTGTTCGGATCGGTAAAAACTTCGTGATGCTGAATCACGATACGTTACTATTTGCGCATCACGTGGACGAGGAAAAGAAATACGACTTCACACAGCCCGTTGCCGCCGTCAACAAACATCCAATCGATCCGGAGATCTGGGGCCTCAAGAACATCTCGATGCAAACCTGGTCCACCACGAATCAGAAAGGTGAGGTGAAGGACGTCTCGCCGGGCCGCAGCGTGACACTCGCGCTCGGCACGAGAATCAACTTCGGCCACACAGAGGGTGAGATCTGGTCTTGAAGCAATTCGATGAAAGCGTCCCGCAAACGCTCGGCGAGATCTTAGTCAGGCACGGTCTTGCGCCACTCACGGATGCGAAGCTCTGCGAGAACCTCTTAAAAGATTACTGCGGCGCTTTTAAAGAGGAGATCTCGTTGCTGGTCCTCGCGGTTAGAGAGCGTGTCGCCAGCGATCTGCTTGTTTCGCAGGATGGATTGCAGCGCGATTTACTCCGCGGCCTGCTGGTCAAACGTTTGCGAAAGGGCCGCACGCTGAACGAAGGTGATGCGCGTTGGGCCGTTGAATCGTGGGCTC
>Ga0134124_10001580_pt1 | contig 18329 bp, 20 predicted proteins | sample KB304_FD_96880 | JGI IMG/M metagenome (GOLD analysis project Ga0134124, IMG submission 96880) | Terrestrial soil microbial communities without Nitrogen fertilizer from Kellogg Biological Station, Michigan, USA - KB3-0-4 | ecosystem: Environmental > Terrestrial > Soil > Unclassified ...
ATGAAGAGAAGTGCAAGGAACTGAAGCTCTCGGGCGGTTCGGCGGATACGTTCTGGGAACGTTTTCAGGGGAAAGCCAGGACGCTCGGCAATCCGATCCTGTACGTTATCGGGCTGAGCCTTTTTCTGTTCGGCATATTCGGAGCCGCTATTTTTTGGCTCTTGCGTCAGATGCGGCGGGACGAGAGGGAGATTGCACTACTGGAGAGACGGGTATTGGCGGATGAATTACGAATGGTACGTTATCGGGAAGGTATCTCGAATCAGTCTTCTCCTCGGACACCAGAGACCCCTAAACCCAGAAAAACGGTATGAAAAAACAATACTGTCTACCTGGAGAGTAAGGCTTCAAATATGAGATGGCTTGCAGACAGGAAGATGTCTGTCATCAGTTTTACAAAGACCGAAAGCGATGGTGGGGAGTATAAACCATACGGGACTCGTGAAGAGATGGACTGCTTTTCCGGGTTTCGGTAAGAATACTGTTTATGAAAAATCTTCCGATAATATTCGCGTTCTGCCTTGTGCAGATAATTTTGCTCACTCTTCTCTTGCTCTATTTTTTTCACCTGAAAGAACGATCGGCCTTTGATCTCTTCCACGCAAGAGGAATGTTTCTCGGCTGAATTGCGTCGGAAAAAAGAAATGGAGCGTACTAATAACGAAGAGTTCCCTATAGGCTTTCATATATGGATAACATTCTCGATGTTTCCTTTCTCCTCCATGATGCCGCAAGCGATTTTTTTGCGCGGCATTTTTTCGTTATCAAGAGAATGCTTTTGATCTTGGCGCATCTTTCTCTTTTCGGCTTCCTCTTCCCGGGTATCCGTAAGGATTTGGGGAATATCTCTGTGTTTCTTTTGTTCGTCATCCTTTTCATCAGTCCACTCTCCAAAATTTTTCGCATGCGATTACTGTTGCAGGTAATGAGCGTACGCCGGGAACTCGGTATTTGGATGGCTTATGTCGCTACGGTCCACGGAGTCGGTTATCTTCTCGATCCGCTTTGGCTTTCCCAAAACATCGTGCCTTATTGGAACGCCTCTTTTTTTTCAATCGACACCCGATACATACTCGGTATCGCGGCGTATACTCTTACGCTTCCTCTCCTTTTCACCTCCAACACTCTTTCCATAAAATTTTTCGGACCGAAAGCATGGAAACGGCTGCACAGCATGGCGTACCCGTTATTTTTATTGGTTTTGTTCCATTTTTTTCTGAGAACAGGAAGAGCGGATAACTTCGGCATCATCTCGGTTCTTGCGGTGTTCTCCGGGTATATTTTTCTTAAGGTGCTGGCTCGGAAAAACTTTATTTCTCCGCTTCGAGGCGGTATCGCCTTCATTTCGGACCGTTACAAAGCTTTTGTTTTTCGGAAGAGAGCGCCTCTTTCTTCTTGAACCACGGACTGAATATTGGTATACTAGGGGAGTAAGTTTTTATGCATACGCAGTATGGACAATAACCCTGCATCAGCGGTAGAAGGAACGCCGGCTAAAAAAATTGAGAGAGATACGTTTGTGATTTCCGGGGCCATTCTCTTGGGATCGCTCATAGTCGCGGGAGCCGTTCTCACTCTTTCTCCTCAGGTATTTTCACCTGCAAAGAATGCGGATACGGCTGCGGGTAACGACAAAGAGCAGCCCTCTCAGCAACCGGATAAGCAGACCGTGACCCTGGACCAGATCAAGAAACTTTTCAGCGACAAGAACATCGTGTTGGGAAACAAGAACAGCAAGGTGCTTTTTGTCGAATTCAGTGACCCGAGCTGTCCATATTGCCATATCGCAGCCGGTAAGAATCCCAGTCTCAATAAGAAAGTCGGGCCGCAGTTCGTGATGGCTCAGGACGGTGGATCGTATGTGCCGCCGGTGCCGGAGATAAAGAAGATGGTAGACGCCGGCAAGGCGGCTTTCGTCTGGCTGTATACCAATGGGCATGGCAGCGGAGAGATGGGGACAAGGGCTCTATACTGCGCAAATGAGAAGGGGAGATTCTGGGAAGCACATGACCTCCTTATGAGCGAAGCGGGATATGATCTCTTGAACGGCGACGTTAAGAACGACAAGGGAAAGGCCGGTGTTCTTGCGAATTTCCTCAGGAGCGCAGTCAATTCAGAAGATATGAAGTCCTGTCTTGAGAGCGGGAAATATGATAGCCGCATTGCTGATGATTCAGCCGTGGCTCAGCAGTTCGGTGTAAACGGAACGCCAAACTTTTTTGTGAACACAGCCAACTTCACCGGAGCGTACAGCTTCAAGGATATGCAGTCGGCAGTCGACCAGAACGCGAAGTGATTTTCCGTTCATCTTCATAGGGAATAAGACGAGGCTTTGAGAAGCCTCGTTTTTTGTATGAAAAGAGGATTCCTGTTGACAGGAAACATGATTAGCTCTACTCTTCGATGTTAGTTTTTTTACATCTGAACCTGAAAGGGAGCGATCATGTCTTATACAGAAGTGCGCCCTTCAGAGAGGGGTATGCGTTCGTCCGTGTGGGCTTTGGCCATTGTCATCCTGCTTGATTCGTTGTGGCGGAGACGCGGCCGTGCTTGTATCAATTTCTTCCGTGATCCCATCCGGGTGTGGAAATTCCTCAGCAAAGCCCTCTTCGCATTCTGTGTTCCTCTCCGATCCGTAAGGATTGCGATTGCCGGTTACGCTTGGCTCCGCTGCGTTGACGATGTTTTTGACAATGACAGCATCCCGCCGTGGGCGTGCGACCGCGACGCCTATTTGAATGATAAGGAGACGGTCATTGAAGCGCTGCGTCATGGCGGAAGTCCGATTGTCATCCATCCGGAAGACCGGCTCATCGAGCATGTCGTCCGCCAAATGGATACTCAGGGGATAGACATACGCGGAGAAATAGTCGCCATTTGGGATTCGATGCTGTGCGTAGAGCGGCTCCGGTGTTCGAAGTCTTTCGTGAAACGAGAGGAGATCATTCGTTTCACGAATCTGGATGATGCGGGAGCCGTAGGCAGCTGCGTCAAGGTGTTCGGGGGAGACGCAAAGCTCTTTGAAGCGATAGGTCCATCCATCAAGGGAGTCTTCATGCGAATCGACATGTTGTGTGATTTGTTGGAAGACATAAAAAAGGGGATCGTCCATATTCCGCTTGAGGCTCAGCACATCCATAAGTTGAGCATTCCGGAAGTGCTTCGTTGCCAGTCTTGGGAAGAGCTCTTCGATGTGCCGGGCTTCAAGGATTGGTATTGGGAAGAAACGGAAATTGTCGCCGGCCAATTCTCGGCGGTCCGAGGCATGCTTTATCAAAACCGTATGGAGCTTTTCCCTTCTTTCTTTTTCCGATTTCTCTTCATCCGCAAAGTCCTTTATGGCGGCGATGCGATGCTGAAACGGGTCCGGAACCGCCTGTAATCGGTTTTTTTTACAGCGTCACAGTTTTACTAGGGCGCTTTTTTTTGTCTTTTTTCTTCTGATATACTGGTATGGACTAAAATGTGTCAGAAAATATGTCTCTTTTGAACGAACTGCGCAATTGGCGCAACAATCAGGCACGGATCGAGGGAGTGGAAACCTTCCGTATTTTACCGAACGCCTGTCTGGATGCGCTGGTCGGTACTTTGCCCCAGAATAAGGAGCAGCTGCTTTCTATAAAAGGCATAAAGGAGGCGAAATTTCGGAAATATGGAAAAGTCCTTTTGGAAATAATCGGTCAATACGGAGGAGCGAACATGGTTCTCGGAACAGAAACTGAAATTTCAGGTTTACCCGTCTTCGAAGAGGAAAGTATGAACGAACTTCAATCGGATAATCCTCTTTCGGTGAGCCAATTCCTTGATGGATTGAATATCGAGCTCTCAGGCATGGCCGCCCGAATTCAGGGCGAAGTATCCAGCGTGGATGAGCGCGAGCGGGTGGTCTATTTTACGCTTAAGGATAGCAAAGATGAAAGCACGCTCAGTTGCCTCATATTCCGACAACAGTATGAAATTTCCGGTGTGAAGCTCTCTCCGGGAGATGAAATTATTGTTGAGGGATCACCGGATATCTATAAGCCGAGCGGCCGGCTCAGTCTTAAGGTTGGGATGATCGAGCTTTTCGGGGAAGGAGCTCTCAAGAAAGCTTATGAGGCGTTGAAGCAAAAGCTCGAAGACGAGGGATTGTTTTCGTCGGAGAGAAAGCGCTTGTTGCCTGAATTTCCCCGTCGCATAGCGCTTATCACTTCGGAACAGGGGGCGGCGATCGGCGACTTTACGATGAACCTGGGGCAGCAAGGATTTCAAGTCGATTTTTATTCGGCCAGCGTCGAGGGGAAAAGGGCGGTTTTCGAGATCATGGAAGCTATCCGGTTTTTCAACCGCACCCCGGAGGAGTATGATCTCTTGGTCATTGTGCGCGGGGGCGGCAGCCTGGAAAGTCTCCAGGCATTCAATAATGAAGCGCTTATCCGCGAAGTGGCCGGATCCCGGATCGTGACGCTGTGCGGAATCGGGCATGAGAAAGATGTTCCGTTAGCTACATTGGTTTGTGATATGGCCGTCTCGACGCCGACAGCGACGGCGCGGACATTGCGTGAACCTTTTGAAAAAGCGAGAGCTAGCCTTTTGTTTTTGGAGAGAGCGCTTCTCGCGGCCTATGAAAGCGAGTTGGCGCGAGAAAAAAACAATTTGGGACTGCAGTCGCAGAAGCTTCTTGATCATTTGGGTTTTCTCGGGGAGCGGTTTCAAAGCTTGCGGGAACAATTCCTCCAAATAATTCCGAGAATCGAATATTCTTTGCATGACATAAAGAGCCGATTGGCTCGTTTTGAGAGTGAAATGGAAAAAAACTTCCGGCAATCATTGGAAGTCATTCAAAAAAAATTGAGTGAATTTGAGGAAACGCTCCAGCGCTACGACCCGAAACGGGCCCTTTCGCTTGGTTATAGTCTTATCCGAAAAGAAGGGAAAATACTGAGGAGTACCGAAGGAGTGAAGAAGGGCGATACGCTTTCACTTCGTCTGGGCAAAGGTCGTTTGGATTCAGAGGTGACTGGCGTGTATAATGAATAAAGATTTTATCAAGTAATTTTCGCAAAAGTTTCCCTTTTCTTACCCTTTCGTTCCGCCGAACATTTCTGACTCGTTCTGTCGAGCAGGGAGCTGTCCTGTCGAGACCATCCGTCACGCTCGACTGCTAGCGACTCACTCGCCACAAATGTTACCGGCGTCACACGGAGAAAGAAAATGAAAACATTTTGCTTCATAGATTTATGGCAACGATAAAAAACACATCGCTCGGCGAGTCATTGAAGAAGCTGGAATCAATCATCTCGTGGTTTGATAATCAGGAAGAAGTGGATGTCGAACAAGGACTGGAAAAAGTGAAAGAAGGCGCGGCGCTGATCAAATCAAGCAAGCTTCAGCTGAAGGAAGTGGAGAATGAATTCGAAAAAGTGAAAAAAGAGCTTGAGAAAGAAGCATGAACAGACTCTTTCGTGATATACTTGGAGAAACAAACACAAATGTTAGGAGGAGGCTATGAAAAGATTTTCAGGTGATATTTCACTTGTTTTAGGGGGTGCTGCCGGCCAGGGTATTCAGACTGTTGAAGCCCAGCTTGTCGCTGTCTTGAAACGGGAAGGATATAACGTTTTTGCCTGTAAAGAATATATGTCGCGGATCAGGGGCGGCAGCAATTCGACGGAAATCCGCATCACGCAGAAAAAGAAAGCAGCCTACGTCGAACGCATAGACCTGCTTTTCGCTTTGGATAAGGATGTCATCCCTCATCTTTCCTCCCGGATTTCTTCGCATACTGTGATCTTAGGAGAGAAGGAAAAGATCAGTAAGGATAAGGCGACTCATATTGTCGACATCCCTTTTACGCGCTTTGCCACGGAATTAGGGAATCCTATTTTTACGAGTACGGTGGCCGTCGGCGTGGCGCTGGGGATACTCCAGGCAGATGAAAAAGTTTTTGAGGAATATCTTCGAGAACACTTTACGAGAAAAGGGGAAGAGATTGTCCAGAAAAATATTGAGGCTGCCCAAAAGGGGTATGCTTTCGGAAAACATCTGGCTTATAGCGAGGGGATCGAGGTGAACATCACTAAAAGCGAATTGACGAGCGAAGAACTCCTGCTTTCAGGAGATGCTGCGCTTGGGTTAGGCGTGCTGGCGGCCGGTTGTAATTATATTTCTTCTTACCCTATGTCTCCCGGCACGGGTCTGCTCACATTCTTAGCCGAGAACGGCAAAGATTTCGGAATCGTGGTGGATCAGGCGGAAGATGAGATTGCCGCTATCAATCAGGGAATCGGCGCTTGGTATGCGGGAGCGAGAGCGATTATCACGACATCGGGAGGCGGGTTTGATCTGATGACCGAAGGAGTGAGCCTCTCGGGCATGATCGAGACTCCGATTGTCGTCCATATCGGACAGAGGCCGGGACCAGCCACCGGACTACCTACCCGGACGGAACAGGCGGATCTCAATCTCGTTCTTTACGCCGGGCACGGAGAATTCCCGCGAGCCATTTTTGCTCCCGGTACACCGGAAGAAGCGTTCAAGACGGCTCAGCAGGCATTTCTCATGGCTGATAAGTATCAGATTCCGGTTTTCATTCTGACTGATCAGTACTTTCTCGATTCCGTAAGAAGCGTTCCGCGAGAAAAACTTGAATTTCTGAAGATAGAGAATTTCATTACAGAAACGGAAGAGAACTATAGGCGATATGCGTCAGCCAAAGACGGCATCTCTCCAAGAGGCATTCCGGGCTATGGAAAGGGTCTTGTCGGCGTGGATAGCGATGAACATGACGAGGAAGCCCATATCACCGAATGCAAGGAGGTTCGCATACATATGCATGAAAAACGCATGAAGAAAATGGAAGGCTTGCGGGATGACGCGCTTATGCCGACTGAAATAGGATTGACGAAGGAGGCTGATACCATCGTAGTTTCATGGGGATCGAACTATTCCGTCGTTTCGGAGGCATTACAGATCATTGGAAAAGAGGATGTGGCGGGACTCCATTTCCATCAGGTCTTTCCCTTGCCCGAAAAAGGCAAAAAACTTTTCGCCAGAAAAAAAATAATCGTGCTGGAGAATAATCACGGCGGACAATTTTCAGCCCTTCTCACATCTCAATATGGAGTAAAGGTCGGAGGGACTATCTTGAAATATGATGGAGATCCATTTTCAGTCGAAGAAACGGTAAAAAAGATTAAAGCGCTTCTATGATAGACAAAAAACTTTTCGATATGCCTGCAAGCACCGATATGGCCTGGTGTCCCGGCTGCGGAAACTTTCCGATTCTCAACATCGTGAAAACCGCCCTCGCGGAGCTTGATATAACGCCCAATGAGACGGTCATCTGCTCAGGCATCGGACAGGCAGCGAAAACACCTCACTATCTGCGCGTCAATTATTTCAACGGTCTCCACGGGCGGGCTCTTTCTCCTGCGACCGCTATCAAGCTCGCTAATCCCAAGCTGACAGTCATTGCTGAATCGGGAGACGGAGACACATACGGCGAAGGAGGGAATCACTTCATGCATACTATCCGGCGCAATCCTGATATCACAAACATCGTGCATGACAATATGATCTATGGTTTGACGAAGGGTCAGGCCTCACCGACATCTGAAAAGGGACTGAAGACTCCTGTCCAAGTGAATGGCGTGGTGCTGGAACAGTTCAATCCGTTGGCGGTAGCGCTTTCCCTTGGGGCGACTTTTGTCGCACGAGCGTTCGCGGGAGATATCGTGCAGACGAAAGAAATCATCAAAGCGGCGATACGGCATAAAGGATATGCCCTGGTCGATGTTTTTCAACCCTGCGTCGTTTTCAACAAGCAGAATACGTATCAGTGGTTTAAGGCTAACAGTTATTATCTCGATGAGGCTCATGACAAAACGGAGAAAATGAAGGCTCTCGAAATAGCCTTCGATACCAGTCGTTTGGCATTGGGAGTGCTCTATCAGGAGGAGAACAGGCCGACGTATGAAAGTCTTATCCGCGAAGGGGATAAACCGCTGTATCGCGCAATGCTCAATAAACAAAAACTGCAAAATCTCATCACGAGTTATCGATAAAAAAAGACCCCGCATTAGCGGGGTTTTTTGTATATCCCTAGTCGAGACCAAGTTCGATCCTGGCTTCCGGGGACATCATCTGCATTGTCCAGGGCGGGTCGAAAGTGAGTTCGATTTCGACATCATTTATTTCTTTCACTCCCATCACTTTCTCCTCGATCTCTTTCTGGATCTGTCCGAAGAGGGGGCAACCGATGGTAGTGAGGGTCATGATAATCTTGCAGAAACCATCTTGAGAGACACTGACGCTATATACGAGGCCAAGATCAAGAACGGACACACCAAGCTCAGGATCTAAAACGAGCTTCAGCTTATCCCGCACGGCGTTTTCAAGTTTTTTTTCTTCTTTTTGGGGCATAAGAGCATGGAGTGCGGAGTAAGAAGTATAGAAAAGTCCTTGCCACATCTGCTTCCCTCTTCTTACTTGAATTATTCAGGAAAAACTTGTTTTCCTTCCGCGTCTTTGATACGGATAGCGCCTACCGGACAGGAACGGGCAGCATTTAAGATCGTGTCCTGATCATCGGCATCTATGGTTGAAAGGATGACTGCCTTCCCTCCATCGTCTAAGACAAAACTTCCGGGCGCCATCGCGGTGCAGGGGGCTGCGCCGATACAGACGGCGTGGTCTACCTCGATAGTCCATCCGCTCTTTAACGTTACCGGTCCTGCTGGCTTCGATTCGTCTTTCAACATATATTTCTGCTAATTATTTAGTATTTATAGCTAGTGCCTTCTTGAGCGTTTCAAGCGACAGAAGACCGCATTTCAACCGATTGGTTGAGAGGGTGATGCCGAGAATCTCAAGGATATGTTTCGGTTCAAGGCCGAGCGCTTCATGCGCGGTTTTCCCTTTGACGTGCTCCGTCAAAAGTGAGGCAGCGGCCAAAGATATGGCACATCCCGATCCTGAAAACCGTATATCAAGAATTTTATCATTTTTAAGAGCAATGTCCATGTGAAGCTTATCACCGCAGGAAAGATTGATGGCATCCGCGCTTCCCGTCGGATGCGGCAGTGTCCCGGCATTTCTTGGGTTCCGATAATGGTCTAGGATAAGATCTTGATAGAGAGACATAGGCTGATGATTATGAAACAAGGATTTCGAAGGCCGCTTTCAATTCATGGATAAGTTTTGAGATATCTTCTTCCGTATTATAGACAGAAAGACTGATGCGGGCCGAGGCATCAATATGAAGAGAATTATGAAGCGGCCGTGCGCACTGTTCTCCGGCGCGGATACAGATATTTTTTTCTCCCAAAAGGTGGGCCATATCATGAGGATGCATATCGGAGTGAGTGAAGGAGACGATCGAGGTTCTTTTTTCTTTATCTTGCGATCCCACGATTGCCACTTGTTTGCCGAAGGCTTCTTGAAGTTCTGAGAAAATGAGACTCACGAGTCTTTTTTCGTGATTACGAACATTTTTGATTCCCAGGCCATTCAGATAATCGATTGCGGCCCCCAAACCGACAATGCCTGCGATGTTCGGAGTGCCTCCTTCGAGACGTTCGAAGTGTTGCTTATAGGTGACAGGGGAAGTCAGGGCATCGAGCACTGTCCCGCCTCCGACATTGACGGAGCGAAGAAGCGAAAGGCTTTCCGGTTTCCCCGAAAGAACGCCGACGCCAGTCGGACCGAAAAGCTTATGAGCCGAGAAAACCAGGAAATCCGCATCCCATTCTTCTTGTGATATGGGGATATGGCCAGCGGCCTGGCAGATATCTATGAGAATGAGAGTATTCTTATTCTTTTTTCTGACGGTTCGGATGATTTCTCCTACAGGGTTGATCAGTCCTGTCACGTTCGAAACAGCAGTGAATGCCACTATCGATGTGTTGTCATCGACGAGTGGTGATATGCCAGTTTCATCGAGAAAGCCATCCTTATCGACCTTGGCGATACGCAGTTCCGCTCCGGTCAGACGCGAGAGCTCTTTCCATGGAAGAAAATTGGAATGGTGCTCGAGTTCGGTGACAACGATATTATTATTTTTTTTGACATGTTCCAACAGTCCGAGAGAAACCGTATTGATCGCCTGCGTCGCGCTGGCCACGAAAACGATTCCTTCTTTTTTGTTTCCGACAAATGAAGCGACTTTTTGTCTGGCTTCATCGACGGCCATGGTGGCTTGATCGGCCAGCGGGTACAGTCCGCGTGACACATTGCTGGAATATTCCCGGTAATAGCGATCCATAGCCAAGAGCACGCTCTCGGGTTTCAAAGCCGTTGCTGCCGAATCCAGATATACGAGATCGGGAATTTTTTTGTAAAGAGGGAAATCAGATCTGATATTTTCAAACATACGATTACGTCGCTTTAAGTGAATGAAGGATTTTCTTTTCGAATGTTTCGATGGGGACGCCATGTTTTTTCATCGCATTCATCGCATCATTCATGAATCCCGTGAGAAGCAGCTCTGTTGCCTGGTTTTCTGAAAGACCTCTTGATTTCGCAAAAAAGAGGGCCTCTTCGCTTATTGGGCTGACAGTGGCCGCATGTCTACATTTTACATCATCGGCAAGAATTTCAAGAGCCGGTTTGGTGAACGCTGTAGCATTCTCCGAGAGAAGAAGGCTCCGGCTTTCCTGTGATGCGTCGGCCTGATTTCCATCCTTTGTAATACGAATGAGACCTTCATAGGTAAATTCTGAATCATCCATGAGAATGCTTTTCACGAGTGCGGAAGACGTTGTACGAGGGGCGGAGTGCTTCTGGATGATATTCAGTTTCGAAGAATCCGCGCCCTTACCGATAAAAAAAGCGAAGATATGAGCTTCTGCCCCTTCGCCGCTCAACTCAAAAGATATGTTCCCGCTCCTGTTCAGCATATAATAAACCGTTTTCTCTTGAGAAGAAAGCGTATACGTGGTTTCCGTATCGGTTGTGATGTCTTTATAGTGCATAGTTTAGCCGACTGATCCTTGCATTTCAAGGCTTATGAGACGATTGAGTTCTATCGAATATTCGAGGGGGATTTCTTTGGCGACGGGATCGATAAAACCGTTCACGAGCATTCCTTCCGCGTCTTCTTTTTTGATGCCTCGCGACATCAGATAAAAGAGTTTTTCTTCACCGATTTTTTCGACACTGGCTTCGTGCGACAGAGAGGCTGTTTTTTCTTTGATGCTCATGGAAGGATATGTATCGGAACGCGAGAGGTCGTCCAAGAGAAGCGCGTCGCAGATGACGGAAGAGGAAGCATTTTTTGCGCCGTTCGCTATATGGATCAGACCGCGATAGGAAGTGGTGCCGCCGTCTTTCGAAATTGATTTGGAAACGACGCGTGACGTCGTATCGGATGCAAGGTGTACCATCTTGGCGCCAGCATCCTGATGCTGTCCTTCGCCGGCATAGGCGATTGAAAGGACTTCGCCCCGCGCCCCGCGCCCCGTCAAATACACGGATGGATATTTCATGGTGACTCTGCTCCCGAGATTGCAGTCGATCCATTCCATGACGGCATTTTCTTCCGCCTTGGCTCGCTTGGTAACCAGGTTATAAATATTTTTACTCCAGTTTTGCACAGTCGTATAGCGGACACGGGCATTTTTCTTCACGAAAATCTCCACAACCGCAGAGTGAAGCGAGGCAGTCCGATAGACCGGGGCGGTACAGCCTTCGCTATAGTGCACATAGCTTCCTTCTTCGGCAATGATAAGCGTCCGCTCGAATTGGCCGAACGCCTCAGAATTGATGCGAAAATAAGCCTGAAGAGGAAGATCGACGCGTACTCCTTTGGGAATATAGACGAAGGAACCTCCTGACCAGACTGCGGAATTGAGAGCCGCGAATTTATTGTCACCCGGCGGAATGAGTTTTCCGAAATATTCTTTCACGAGCTCGGGATATTTTTTTACGGCCGTATCCATATCGCAGAAGATGACGCCCAATTTATTCAGCTCACGATTGACGCTTTCGTAGACGACCTCGGATTCATATTGAGCGGAAACCCCGGCAAGGAATTTTTTCTCCGCTTCCGGAACGCCGATACGATCATAGGTATCCTTGATTTCCTTCGGAAGCGTCTCCCAAGTCTGGGACTGGGTGTCCGTCGCTTTGAGATAATACGTGATGTCATCGAAATCGATGCCGGAAAGGTCGGCTCCCCAATCCGGCATGGGTTTTGAATTGAAAATCTTATATGATTTCAAGCGAAAATCCCGCATCCATTCGGATTCACCTTTCACTTTGGAAATTTCAGAAATGATCTTCTCGGATAAGCCTTTATCGGTTTTGTGCACCGAATGTTCAGGCATGGAGAAACCGTACTGATATTTTCCGAACTCCAGATTTTTTTTCTTAGTGGTCATTATGAATTGCTCTCAATTGTTTGTCTCGATTCGAATTTGTAAGGGAGAGCATGGTTCTGAGTAGCGGATTTCGAACTCTCAAGTCTCCTGTAAATTTTTATCGAAATGAAAAAATCTTCATTAATATTTTTCGAATCCTTTCTCTTCGATCTGTTTTGCCAATGCTCCTTTGCCTGTTTTTACGATTTGTCCTTGCTTCAAAACGATCACTTCCTGCGGTTTGATATATTTGAGCAACCTGGTCGAATGAGTGATGAAAACGGCTGTCGTCTTTTTCGGAAGATGCTTTTTCAAGAATTGAGAGATGATTTTGAGAGCATCGACATCGACACCCGTATCGATTTCATCGAAGAAAGCATAGCGAGGCGAAAGAAGAACTGCCTGAAGAGCCTCCAGTTTCTTTTTTTCCCCGCCGGAGAAGCCTTCATTTAGTGATCGTTTGAGCAGCTCATCCTTTATGTGAAGCTCTTGTGCATATTCTTTCACCAGCCCGTGGAGCTTTAAGGGCTCGATTTTTTTCTCCAGCGCGAGTCGGAGCAATTCAAAGACTGTGACGCCTGTCAGTTCGAGCGGAGTTTGAAAAGACAGAAAGATTCCAAGTTTTGCCCGCTTGTCCGGTGAAGAATTCTTGATGCTTTTTCCGCCTACGCTGATTTTCGAGTTGTTTCCATACGTCATTTTCGGATGCCCCATGATGGCGATGGCAAGAGTGGATTTTCCGGAACCGTTGGGCCCCATGATGGCATAGGTTTTTCCGGGAAGAAAGTCAAAAGAGAGGTCATGTAGGATCTTCTTGTTTTCAATGGAAACGGATAAATTTTTCAATTGGAGCATATTATTTTCTTTCGCTTGATTGGAGAATAGTGTCTAGCGTGATATTCGTCAGTGTTTTTTCAATTTCCTGTTCGAGCGTGCGCCATACCTGATTGCTCTGACAGTGGCTCACCTGCAGGCAGGGGAGCTCTCCTTTGACGGGCGGCATGAACGTTTTCATGGGGCCATCAAGTTCGCCCAGTATCTCCCAGACATTCATGTCTTTTGCGGGACGAATCAAGGAATATCCTCCCGAAGTTCCTTTTTTCGCTTCCACCAAACCTGCCCGGCGCAGCGTCTGGAGAATTTTTTCAAGGTAATCTTCAGGTAGATGTTCGGACTCCGCTATGGCATGGATAGAAAGAGGTCTATCGGATTGTGCCAGAGCGAGCACTGCTCGTAGGCCATAGTAAGCCTTTTTTGAAACTTTCATAGTTTTTCATTAATTCAGACCGAATATGTCCGATTTTACAGAAAACAAAAGAATAAGTCAAGAAAATAGACAGTCATATGTTTTCCTGGTACACCAGTAGTATCGTTGTCCAAAGGAGTTGTTGTGAACGACAGGTTGAGTCAGAAGGTCATTGGCGTGACACGCCATAGCCCGAGCTTCCTGTTACAGGAACTCGGATTGACAGACGTGATGGTGCTGCGTCCCGGTGGATTGCCTGAAAAGAGCGGAGTGATACGTCTCACTTGCCTGGATCAGGATATCCAAAACCGCGGACGGGGCTGGATCTTCCGTCCGGCAACAGGGAAGGGATGGGCGAGGATTTTCTTCCAGTTCAATCAATGGAGCCGTTATCAATGCCATTGGATTGGATTCGATTACACGAAGGGGGAATTTCATTTCGGGATGACAAAAAATACCGACTGTATGATCTTCCTTGTTCCCGTGGATCAGCTTCCCAAAGCCCGGCTTCTCCCTATCCGCGGCTGCGATATCATATAGCCCCCAGCCTGATAACGCTCAGACAGTTCGGGGGTTTCTTTTTTAGAGAAAATACAGTACACTGGTGCAACTATGATCAATCCGAAAACAGTGGAAATTATGGCTCCAGCCGGGAGCTTTGAGAGTTTAGCAGCGGCTATAAAAGGCGGTTGCGATAGCGTCTATTTCGGTGTGACGCAGCTTAACATGCGTGCGAGAGCTGCCGCCAACCTGACATTGGCTGATTTGGCGGAAGTGGCCAGTATCTGTAAAAAGAACAAGATTAAAGCGTATTTGGCAGTGAACACGCTCCTCTATGATCACGATACGAAAATAATGAAGAAACTCGTCGATGCAGCCAAGGAGAATGATATCGATGCGATCATCGCTTTTGATTTTGCCACCATACAATACTGCAATGAGGTCGGCATCCCCGTTCACATCTCGGTGCAATTTTCAGTCTCTAACTACGAATCGGTCAAATTTTTCGCGAAACTTACCAATCGCGTCGTACTCGCCAGAGAACTGACGCTGGATCAGATACGCGCCATCTATGAAAGTATCGCAAAGGAACAGCTGATGGGGAGGGAAGGGCGTCTTATGGAAATCGAGGCCTTCGTGCACGGCGCTTTGTGCGTGGCTCAGTCGGGACGCTGTTTCATGAGCAGCTACACCGATAACGCTTCCGCCAATCGAGGAGCATGTCTTCAGAATTGCCGCGGCCAGTATAAAGTGACGGATATGGAAACGGGAAAAGAACTCATATTGGATAATCACTATGTCATGAGCGCTGCTGATATCTGTACGATCGATTTTGCGGATGAGCTGCTGAAGAGCGGTGTTCAGGTTTGGAAAATCGAAGGTCGCGGGCGTTCAGCTGAGTATGTCTATACGGTGACAAAAGCATACAAGCGCGCACTTCTGGATATTGAGAACGGAGAATACACGCAAGGCAAAATATCCGGATACTATGCTGACTTGCAGACCGTGTATAACCGAGGTCTTTCAAAGGGAAATTATTATCTGGGACGGGAACTGGAAGAATACAGCGACACGCACGGATCGAAAGCGACGAAGGAAAAAACTTTTGTCGGCACCATCCGCAAGTATTATGCCAAAGCAGGCGTGGCTGAAATGTTTGTTGATGCCGGAGAACTTTCACTCCATGATGAGATCCGTATCATCGGTGCCACGACCGGCGTCTATGAAGGAAGAATAGAGGAATTGCGATCGGAAGCTATGACACCGATCAAGCAGGGAATAAAAGGAAACATTGTCACTTTTCCAGTGAGCGAACGGCTGCGGGTAAATGACAGGGTTTATTTGTGGAAAGATCGCTAATTTTTTCAGTGTATTTCAGTATGGGAACAAACAAAATCACTTTGTGCCAGAAACGAAATGATTGTATCGGCTGCGGTACGTGTACGCTTCTCGCCTCTGATCGCTGGCGCATGAATGACCAGGATGGCAAAGCCGATCTTGTCGGCGGGGAACAAAAGGGCGATGAATTTGTAGTTGCGGAAATCGAAGAAAATGAATATGAAGCGAATAAACAGGCGGCCGAGGCCTGTCCAATGGGAGTTATTCGTTTGAAAGATCGATAATGAAACCGTATCTGGGATTTTGGGGAAAATTGAAGAAACCTTTTTTTGTTTTGGCCCCGCTGGCCAATGTCACAGATGCCGTTTTCCGGCAACATATATTGAAATACAGTAAGCCGGATGTCATGTGGACGGAATTCGTTTCGGCTGATGGTCTGTGTCATCCGAAAGGGAGACAGGCATTGATGCGCGATCTTTCTTTTACGGTAGCTGAGCGGCCGATCGTCGTACAGCTTTTTTCATCACATCCGGAAAATATGTACGAAGCAGCGAAGTTCTGTGCGGAGCTCGGTTTTGATGGAATCGATATCAATATGGGTTGTCCCGACAAGAATGTGATGAAGCAGGGGGCAGGAGCGGCCTGCATGAAAGATCCGAAACTGGCGAAGGAAATCATTGAAGCAGCAAAGCGGGGGATAAAGGATTCCGGAAAAGAGATTCCTTTTTCTATCAAAACACGTTTAGGATTCAATGAAGATACTTTGGAAGAGTGGCTCCCGCAACTGTTGGAAACCGGACCGGCAGTGATTACTGTCCATGCCCGGACAAAAAAAGAAATGTCGAAAGTTCCGGCTCGCTGGGAGCGGATCAAACGAGCGGTTGAAATCACACGGGGTTCCGGAACGCTTATTATAGGGAACGGAGACGTGAGAGATATTGAAGATGCTGAGCAAAAGGTTAAAGAAACGGGCGCCGATGGAGTGATGTTCGGACGGGCAATTTTTGGCAACCCATGGCTTTTTGATAAAGAAAAGAAAGTGACGACTGAAGAAAGAATTCTGTCAGCCCTGGAACACACGAAATTGTTTGAGCAAACGTGGCAAGAAACAAAAAGTTTCGAACTGATGAAAAAACATTATCAAGCGTACATCAATCATTTTCCTTTAGCCAAAGAATTGCGTGTCGAACTGATGGATTGTCATAGTTCAAAGGAAGTAGAAAAAGTGGTTATGAAGTTTCTCGTAAATCATAAAGATATTGCACAGCAGTATCTCTCAATCAAATAAAAAACTCTCGGTGTCGTTGACACAGAGAGTGGTCGGATCAGTTCACATGTTTCCAGGGAATGGTCTGGCCGCCGCGGAAGGGTTTCACGACGCTCTCGCCGAAACGGAACCATTCTTCGATGACCCAAGGCTTCTTTTCCATCATGAGAACTCTCTCGCTCCTCGGGATTCCATAGAAGTCCGGTCCGTTGAAACTTGTGAACGCCTCGAGCTGTTCGAGAGCGCCTGCCCGGTCGAAGACCTCCGTGTAGTGCTCCATGGCAGCATTCGCCGTGAAGCAGCCGGCATGCCCTCCCGCCTGTTCCTTCAAGTGAGCGGCATGTGGGGCGCTGTCAGTGCCGGCGAAGAGGCGCTTGCACCTTCCCGAAGTGACGGCGTCGACCAGTGCCTGGCGGTGCTCCTCGCTCTTCAGTACGGGTAGGCAGTACGCGTGAGGTTGGAAGCCTCCAGTGAACAGCGCGTTACGGTTGTAGAGGAGGTGCTGGCACGTAAGGGTTGCTGCAAGAAATTCATCGGCGCTCATGACGTACTGCACACCTTGCTTCGTGGTGATGTGTTCGAGCACCATCTTCAGTGCCGGGAAATCGCGGCGCAGCTTCCGGAGCTTCTTGTCGATGAATACGGCCTCGCGATCGAAAATGTCCACTTCTGGATCGGTCACCTCACCATGAGCGCACAGGACCACGCCTTCCTTTTGCATGGTTTCCAAGACCTTGTAAACCTTCTGGATGTCAGAGACGCCCTCGGCGCTGTTGGTAGTAGCACCGGCAGGATAGTACTTCACGGCCAGGATTCCCGCTTCTTTGGCCCTGCGGATTTCTTCCGGATCGGTATTGTCTGTGAGGTAGAGCGTCATGTACGCTGTGAAGCGCTCGCGCTGTTTCTCCGGCAGGCTTCTCTTGATGTGGGCCCAGTAGTTCAGAGCCTGCTTTACGTTCACCACGGGGGGCTTCAGGTTAGGCATGACAATGGCTCCGCCGAACTGGTGAGCCGTGAAACGCGCTACCGCTTGGGTCGCATCCTTGTCGCGCAGATGGACGTGCCCCTCGAAGCCCTCTATTTGGCAAAAGGCGGTGATTTGTCCATCGCCGTTTCGTTCCATAACTTCAAATGTCATGATTGCTCCTTGTCAGTTGGGGAGGAGATTACCGTAGCCGGACAGGATATGGCCGAAAACGCGCGTATCGTCGGTGAAATAGTAGGCGGTGCCTACCTGCCCACCGATGGCGCCCATCTTCAGGCGATCGTAGAGATGCTGTCCTTCCGAAATCGCGCCGACCGAGATGATCGGATGATGCGGCAACAGAATGCGGAATTCCCTCAGCTCCTCTTCGGCGTCCGGGCGCAGTTCGGTGCCGCCCATACCGCCGACATGGATTTCGTCGTTTCCTGACCGAAACGATATGGCGGGTTTCCCGTCCTCACGCGTGAGATTGGTTCCCGGCTTCGTGTTGGTCGTGATCAAAGTGACAGGGTAGGAGTTGAGGAGCGACGCGATTTCATCACGCACCCCGCGTTCCTTTCCGTACCGGGTGAGTTTCACGAACACCTCGATCCGCCTATCGACGACAGCGAAGATGTCCTTGAGTTCGCGCTCGAGACCCAAGGGATCATGCGA
>Ga0134124_10001583_pt1 | contig 18317 bp, 6 predicted proteins | sample KB304_FD_96880 | JGI IMG/M metagenome (GOLD analysis project Ga0134124, IMG submission 96880) | Terrestrial soil microbial communities without Nitrogen fertilizer from Kellogg Biological Station, Michigan, USA - KB3-0-4 | ecosystem: Environmental > Terrestrial > Soil > Unclassified ...
CGCTGCGGCACGAATATGATTCGCGAACTGACCAGGCATTCCTGCTGGGCGCGCTCGGAAGATTGTGGACTACAGGCGTAGAAGTGGATTGGGCGAGCTATCATGCTACTGAGAGCAGACGACGGGTGGAGTTGCCGACTTATCCGTTCGAACGGCAGCGATACTGGGTGGACGCGCCGCGCAAAACAGGAAGACGGCGCAAACTGAGGGCGGCGAGCCAAGATGAACTGGCAGAAAGCTTTCACGTTCCGTTTTGGAAGCCGAGTGCCATAGCCCCTCCGGCCGGCAGTCCGAACCAGGACGCTAAGAACTGTTTAATGTTTTTGGATGAGTTAGGACTTGGAATTCAGTTGCAGGATCGCCTGGAACGAAACGGCTGGAATGTAGTGACGGTAACGCCAGGTGAGCAGTTTGGCGGTGTGAAAGATCATCACTTCGTTATCGATCACCGGAACAGTCAACACTACGAAACTCTGCTTGCCGAATTGGGCAAACAGAAGCTGATGCCTTCGAGCATCATTCACTTATCGAGTCTGACGGCTAACGAAGAAACGGAATTACCCGCGAATTATCAGGACCGCGGTTTTTACAGTTTGCTGTTTCTGGCCCAGGCGATTGGTAACAACACGAGAAAGCAGATTCATATCAGCGTCGTCACGAACAAGGTGGCCGAGGTGAGCGGACGCGAGCCGCTATGCCCGGAGAAGGCTACAGTGCTCGGTGCAATCCGCGTCATTCCGCAGGAGTATGTGAATGTCACGTGCCGCGGTATCGATATCGAACTCGCTTCGAACAGCTCTCAGGAGCAGATGGTCACAGATCAATTGATGCGGATCTTGATGGAGGAGCCGGTCAACGATGCCGTGGCTTTAAGAGGCAAGGGGAAATGGGTGCAGGAGTTCGAGCCAATTAGACTCGATGCCGCCGAAAAGAATTCTGGGTTGCGTGAAGGCGGGGTTTATCTGATCACTGGAGGCGTGGGCGGTATCGGACTCGTACTCGCCGAACATCTGGTGCGAAGCGTGGGCGCGCGAGTCGTATTAACCAGTCATTCAGATCTGCCACCGAGAACCGAATGGCAGCAGTTCCTGAACGAACATCAGAATGGAAATCTTGTAAGCAGCAAGCTCAGAAAGTTGCTGGCGCTCGAAGAGATGGGAGCGAAGTTTGAAGTTATGAGTGCGGATGCAGGCAATCCCGAACAGATGCTGGCAGTTGTTCGGCGTGCATGCGAGCGATTTGGTCCCATTAATGGAGTAATCCATGCGGCGGGTGTCGCCGGCGGAGGCCTCACGCAGGTGAAGACAGTTGAGATGGCGGAAAGCGTGCTACATCCAAAGGTGAAAGGCACGCTTGTTCTGGATGAAGTTCTCCGCGATCAAGACCTCGACTTCATGATGCTGTGTTCGTCTGTGACTTCCCAATTGGGTGGATTCGGCGAGCTCGATTACGCCGGCGGCAATGCTTTTCTGGATGCTTTCGCGCGTGCCCGGAGCCGGCAGGGACAACCCACAGTTTCCGTCAACTGGGATGTTTGGCGCGAGGTGGGGTTGGCAGTTAATACCGAGGTCCCGCAGGACTTCCAGCAAATACGCGCGGAGGGCATTGCGCGTGGCCTGCTCAATACTGAAGGCGCGGAAGCCTTTAATCGCATTCTCTCGACGACGTGGTCGCAGGTTGTCGTTTCACGCCGCGACTTTCAGCATGATGTCGAGTGGCACAAACGGCTCAAGATTGACGAAGCGCTCACGGTGCTGAAAGAAAGACAGTCCGATAAGTCCGCGCACGAGCGACCCAGACTCAGTAGCACGTACGAAGCACCTACGAACGAATTGGAGAAGGGCATCGTCGACATTTGGGAGGGACTCCTGGGGATCAGCGGTCTCGGGATATATGACAATTTCTTTGAGTTGGGCGGCCACTCACTGCTCGGCACGATGTTGATAACGCGGCTCCGCGAGATGTTCCAGTTGGACTTGCCGCTGCGCACGGTGTTCGAATCACCGACGGTTGCCGAACTGGCGCTGACGCTTCAGGAAAGCCTCATCGACGACCTAAGCGGAGAGCAGTGTGAGCTGGCTTAAGCTCCGCGATAGAGCCAAAGGCGCGAGATACAAAAGCTAGGGCAAGCGCGAAGCGAATCGCCCCTGGTAAGGTAATCAAAGTTCAAATCCAGCCCTGAAAAGGGCGGAATAGATTGATATGTCGGCCCTTCAGGCCTTCTGGATTATGGTCTCGCTGGAACCAGGGGCGACGCGCTCAGCTTCGCTTCGCACTTGGCCCTTTTGTATCTCGCGCCGTTGGCTCTCTCTCAACCGCGACGCCTAACTCGTCGCCGTTAAATTGGACAAACGATTTTTTGCTAAACCGGCTTTGGAACGTGGCCGAGGAGGTACTGATGGGCATTGAAGTGGTGGGTGTAGTCGGAGCGGGCGTGATGGGCAGGGGCGTGGCACAAAACCTGGCCCAGACCAATCACCGCGTGATCCTGCTGGACGTCTCCGAGGCGATCCTCGAGCAGGCAAAATCCGAAATCGAAAAAAACGTGCGTTTCCACCGGCTCTTCAACAAGACCAATGCAGCGGAGAGCCTGAAAAGCACAATGAGCCGGATCGAATTCTCGACGAGCTACTCGCGGTTTGCAGAAGCGGATTTCGTCGTCGAGAACGTCACTGAAAAATGGCCGATTAAGCAAAAGGTCTACGAGCAGCTTGAGGCCGTCTGCCCGAAACACACGATCTACGCAGCCAACACCTCGGCGATCTCCATCACACGCATCGCTTCACTCACAGCAAGGGCTTCACAGGTGCTGGGCATGCACTTTATGAACCCCGTGCCGATGAAGTCTACAGTCGAGGTAATACGCGGCTATCACACATCCGACGAGACGATCGAAATCGCGAACAGTTTCTTGTCCAACATGGGCAAGCAGGGAATTGTCGTCAGGGATTCGCCCGGTTTTGTCTCCAACCGCGTGCTGATGTTGACCATCAACGAAGCAATCTGGGTGTTGCACGATGGAGTGGCTACAGCAGAGGACGTGGACAGAATTTTCGAGACCTGCTTTGGGCACAAGATGGGTCCACTCGCAACCGCGGACCTGATCGGGCTCGACACGATCCTTTTCTCAATCGAGACGCTATACGAAAGTTACAACGACAGTAAATTCCGGCCCTGCCCGCTGCTCAAGAAGATGGTCGACGCGGGACTCCACGGCCGCAAGAGTGAGCACGGTTTTTATTCTTATCGAGGCACGGAATGAACTCACCGGGAGGAAACTGATCATGAACGCTGAAAAAGAAAATATCAAAGCATTCCTTTCGCAAGTGACGCGTGGTCATCAGGTTAGTGATGACGACGATATTTTTGCTTCTGGATTCATCAACTCGCTATTCGCAATGCAGTTGGTGACGTTTGTCGAGAAGAAGTTCGCCGTCTCGGTCGAAGATGACGATCTGGAAATTCAGAACTTCAGGTCTGTAAATTCCATCGTCGCGTTGATTGAACGGAAGCGGGCTTTAGCTTCAGACGCTTGTGCTGCTTGAGGCGGTTCGAATGAAGATCGAATTGACTCCTCAACAAGAAGAATACCGGAACGAGTTTAGGATCTTCGTCGATGAAGAGATCATTCCACACGCATCTCGCTACGATGAAGAGGAAGGCACCCCAAGCGAGCTGGTCAGGAAACTTGCGGGTCGCGGATACCTCGGGGCTGCTTTGCCGAGAGAGTTTAATGGTCTCGGTGTCGACATGGTCACGTTTGGCCTGCTTAATGAAGAACTCGGTCGCGGCTGTTCTTCTGTGCGTAGCTTGTTGACGGTCCATTCGATGGTTGCTCACGCGATTCAGAAATCAGGCAACCGGCAACAAAAGGAATATTGGCTGCCGCAACTTGCGTTGGGAGAGCGTATCGCAGCTTTCGCTTTGACCGAACCGGAAGTGGGCAGTAACGCGAATAGTGTGCAAACGTCTGCCACTTTGTCGGGAGACTGCTACGTTTTGAACGGGCACAAAAAGTGGATTACATACGGACAACTTGCCGACGTCTTTTTGGTCTTTGCCCAATGCGATAGCCAGGTTTGCGCATTCCTTGTTGAGAGGGACCAACCAGGAGTTTCCATCGAGCCAGTTTTCGGAATGTTGGGCCTCCGCGCGTCCATGACCGCCGAATTGCACCTTACAGGTTGCCGCATTCCGAAAGAGAACCTTCTCGGACGTGTCGGCTCCGGGTTCACGTTTACGGCATCTGCGGCGCTCGATCACGGTCGTTACAGCGTCGCGTGCGGAAGCGTCGGCATCGGCGAGGCTTGTCTTCAGGCCTGCGTCCGCTATGTCAACGAGCGGAAACAGTTCGGCGTCTATCTGCGCGAGCATCAACTAATACAAGAGATGCTGACCAACATGATTGTTGGTGTTAAAGCTGCGCGGCTGCTCTGCTACAACGCCGGATGTTTGAGAGATAACAAGGAGCCGAGCGCCATCATGGAGACGACGATGGCCAAATACTTTGCCTCGACCATGGCTTTTCGAGTGGCCGGCGACGCGGTGCAGATTCATGGTGCAAATGGCTGTAGCGCCTCATCACCGGTTCAGAGATACCTCCGCGATGCCAAGATCATGGAGATTATCGAAGGTTCTAACCAGATGCAGCAGATCACGATCGGAAAATACACAGCGGATCTGTATGCACCAGCTTGTCAATTTCAATAGAGGACGTTGGTTAATTCAGAGTTCAAGAGTTCAAGCGGCTTTGCCCGAAAAGTACTCAAATTGCTCCAGGGGCCTGAAGGCAAGAAATCTTCTCCATACAGGTACTTTTCGGGCAAAGCCAGTTCAAGCTTTAGCTTGCTCTGCCCGAAGCAGCAGTCTAAAGGCTGAACTCTGAACTAACCAATGGAATGAAATGATCGAAACAATCGAAAACATAAACAGTGCGCCGGCAGATCGAAAAACTATCAAGTGTGTAGTTTGGGACCTGGATAATACGATCTGGGATGGCGTATTGCTCGAGGATGATCGAGTCACGTTGCGAACGAGAGTGACTAAAATCGTGGAAACACTGGACAGCCGCGGCATTCTCCAGTCAATTGCCAGCAAGAACGATTACTTACTCTCAATGGACACGCTGAAGGATCTGGGGCTAAGCGATTACTTTATTTATCCACAAATCGGATGGAACTCGAAGGCCGCTTCCATTCAGACCATTGCGCGTTCAATCAACATCGGGCTCGATAGTATTGCATTCCTCGATGACCAGCCATTCGAACGTGAAGAAGTCAATTTCTCACTGCCGGAAGTGCTCAGCCTCGACTCGCGCGATTTGGATGGACTGTTGGAAATGCCGGAAATGAATCCGCGTTTCGTGACTGAAGACTCGAAGATGCGCCGGTCTCTTTACCTTCGCGATCAACAACGCAAGAAAGCTGAGGATGAATTCATTGGCACCAAAGAGGAATTCCTGGCCAGCCTTCAGATGGTCTTTACGATTGCGAGCGCCACAGAAGAAGACTTAAAACGCGCGGAAGAACTGACGGTTCGGACTAACCAATTAAACGCGACTGGATACACGTACTCCTACGATGAGCTCAGCCATTTCTGTCAGTCCGCGGAACACAAGCTGCTGATCGGAAGTTTGAGTGATAAGTATGGAAGCTACGGCACGATCGCGCTTGCTCTCGTCGAATGTTTGGAAGAGTGCTGGAATCTCAAGCTCCTGCTGGTGTCCTGCCGTGTGATGTCGCGCGGCGTGGGGACCATTCTGCTCAATCACATCATCAGGGAGGGCGGTAAACATGAGGTGGCCCTGCGTGCTGAATTCGTGCCGACGAATCGCAACCGCATGATGAGGTTGACTTACCAGTTTGCCGGCTTCAAAGAAGTGGGGAAGAGCAGCGAAGTCATCATCCTCGAAAACGACCTGACGCGCGTCCCGCAATTTCCTGACTACGTGAAGATCAACATCCTTCCTTAACACCGCCCATGGACTGGCTTCGAACGAAAGTCGAAAAAGAGCGCCAACGGCGCGAAATATAAAAGCCAGGGGGCAGGCGCGAAGCGAAGTGGAGCGCGTCGCCCCTGGTTACATAATCAAAAATCACATGAGCCCTGAAAGGGCGGAATAGTTATTACGACCCTTCAGGCTTCGTAATCATGGTCTCGTTGTTACCCAGGGGTGACGCGCTCCGCGCTTGCCCCTGGCTTTTATATCTCGCGCCGTTGGCGCTCTATTCCGACTGCTCCTTCAACCCATCATCCTAAGAAACGACATGGCTATAAACGAAAGCATCTTGCAGCGGAAAGATAACCTTTCCAGACTGCGCTCGAGTCTCTCGCCGGCGAATTTGGCGGCCCTGGAAAAGCGTCTGCGGGGCGGCCTCAAAAAGACTCATGCGCCGAAAGAGACCATTCCTCGCCGGAACCAAACGGGCCGCGCGAAGGTGTCGTTTGCGCAACAGGGACTCTGGCTGAATGAGCAGCTAAACGCCGGCTCAACAGCCTACAGCATACTGGGGTCCATCCGTTTTGAGGGTTCGCTTGATGTGCAGGCGCTGCGTATGAGCTTTAACGAAATTGTGCGTCGCCATGAGACCCTGCGTACGAGTTTTGAGGCCGTCGACGGCGAGCCGTTCCAGGTCATCGCCGAGAGCTACGAGATACCTCTCCCCATCATCGATTTCACGTCTTTGCCGGAACAGTCGCGAGAAGAGTCAGCACATCGAGTTATCAATGAAGAAGCGCGCCGCCCGGTGGATTTGTCAGAGAAATCATTACTACGGATTTGTCTTCTACGCGTGACTAAGCACGACCATATCCTGTCGCTGACGATGCACCATATCATCGGCGACGCTTTGTCGATGAGTGTCTTAATCCGCGAACTCTCTACGCTGTACGACGCATTCTCAAAGGGCCAATCTTCTCCATTGCCTGAGCTGCCAATCCAGTATGCCGATTTCGCTGTTTGGCAAAGAGAGCAATTGCAAGGTGAAAAGCTCGAACGCCAACTCAGCTACTGGAAACGACAGTTGGACGGCGCGCCCTCCGTGCTGCAATTGCCAACTGATCGCTCGCGGCCCGCTAAGCAAAGCTTCCGTGGTCGCGGCGAGCAGTTCAACTTGTCGCCAGCGCTAACAGACAAACTCAAAGCATTGTGCCAACAGGAAGGCGTCACTCTGTACATGATGCTGCTGGCTGCGTTCAAGGTCGTGCTCTCACGATACAGTGGAGCGAAAGACATCGTCGTAGGCAGTGATTTGGCAGGCCGTTATACAGCCGAGCTCGAAGGCTTAATCGGTTTCTTCGTCAACAGTCTCGCATTGCGTACAGACCTGTCGGGAGATCCAACGTTTCGCGAACTGCTTCAGCGTGTAAAGGAAGTATGCCTGGAGGCATACGCCCATCAGGACCTGCCTTTCGAGCGAGTTGTCGAAGAGCTCAAGCCTGAGCGCAGCTTGAGTTACTCGCCTGTCTTTCAGGTGATGTTCTCGATTCAACCCAAGCCACCGTCACAGCAGCGAGGCTCGAACTGGAATCAACCGGGTTTGGGTGGCACTAAACATGATGTCGAAACCGCGAAGTTTGACCTCTCCTTTACGATGATCGAGACGGGAGATGCTTTGCGTGGAGTGGTTGAGTACTGCACGGATCTCTACAACGCGGATACGGTCCAGAGGATGATCGGCCACTTCCGCAACGTACTCGACGCGATCACAATCGACCCCGAACAGCGCCTCTCGGCGTTGCCGTTCCTGACACCCGGTGAGCGTAACCAACTCTTGCGCGAGTGGAGTGGAGCCGAATGTGCACTGAACCAGAATCACACACCATTCTGCCATCAACTCTTCGAGGCGCAGGTTGTCCGCGACCCGGATGCCGTCGCTGTCCGCCACGAAGAAAAGCAAATTACTTATCGTGAGCTCAACGAACAGTCCAATCGCCTGGCGCATTACCTGCGCTCTTTAGGCATTGGTCCTGAGGCGCTTGTGGGTGTCGCCCTGCCACGCTCGATCGAATTGATCGTGGCGTGGCTTGCTGTTTTGAAGGCAGGCGGCGCTTTTTTGCCGCTCGACCCTTCTTATCCGCCCACGCGCCTGGCTCTGATGCTCGCTGACGCTGGTACCGCGTTGCTTTTGACGAGTGAAAAGGTGCGCACAAAGCTACCGGAAGTGACGGCGCCTGTCGTGTCTGTGGGCCATGCCGATCTATGGACCAGTTGTAGTGCAGACAACCCGTCCGTCGAAGTGGAGCCTGAGAATCTGGCTTACATCATCTACACCTCCGGATCTACGGGCCGCCCAAAGGGAGTGATGATCTCACACGCGGCGCTTGCCAGCTACGTGCCGGAGGCAATCAACGGTTTCGCTTTAACGCCCGCAGACCGTTTCCTCCAGTTCGCCTCACCGAGCTTTGATGTCGCAGTTGAAGAGATATTTCCGACGCTGGCGGCCGGCGCTGGACTGGTCCTTTGGCGCGAAGCAATGTCGATGGCCGAGTTCTCACAATTGCTCGAACGGCAAGAAGTGACAAAGTGCGAGTTACCGACCGCCTTCTGGCAGGAGTGGCTCAGGGAGTTGGTGGCTCACGAGCAGGTAGTGCCGGCGCCGTTGCGGCTGGTCATGGTTGGTGGAGAGCGAAATACGTTTGAGTCGATAGAGCACTGGCGTTCCGCAGGTGCAGGCCGAGCGAAGTTGCTGCATGTTTACGGAGTGACGGAGGCGACCATCACAACCACGCTGTATGAGTGGAGTGAAGATGAGCAGTTGGTTAACAACTTGCTGCCTCTTGGCTCACCATTTCAAAACAGTGAGATCTATGTGCTGGATGCGCGGCTGGAACCGGCGCCGATTGGGGTCTATGGCGAGTTGTATCTGGGCGGCAGCGCGCTGGGGCGCGGCTATCGTGGCCGAGCAGATGTGACGGCAGAGAGGTACGTGCCGCACCCGTTTGCGGTCCATGAAGGACAACGGCTGTATCGAACCGGAGACTTAGTACGGTGGCGTGGGACAGGGGCGATCGAGTTTCTGGAACGGGTAGATCGGCAAGTCAAAGTTCGAGGTTTTCGCATTGAGGTGGCTGAGATCGAGACCGCCCTGAGCCTGTGCCCTGGAGTGAAAGAAAGCGTCGTATTGGCGCGCGAAGATCTGGCCGGAGACAAGCGACTGGTGGCTTACCTGGTTTTCGATGAACAGGCCAGGCTGAGCAGAGCAGAAATCCGCAATCACCTGAAGCGCACACTGCCGGAGTACATGATTCCGACTGCCTATGTGATGCTCGACCACATACCCTTAACGCCAAACGGCAAGGTGGACCACGGAGCATTGCTTCCGCCCGAGCAATACGAGACGCAGGAAAACCATGCTGGCGCTCAAGGCGGAATCGATCAGGACCTTTCGTTGAGCGTTCATGCAGAGCACGGTCTCGCTCTGGCATCGAGCAATGCAGAAGAAGAGATGCTCGCCGGTATTTGGTCCGAGGTGCTGAAGGTAAAGGACGTCAAGATTACTGACAATTTCTTCGATCTGGGCGGTCATTCTTTGTCGGCGATGCCGATGACTTCGCGGATCAGAGACATATTCAATGTGGAGATATCGCCGCGCGCCGTCTTTGAGGCGCCTACAGTGACTGAGCTGGCCCAGCAGATTAAGTTAGCAAGTCGAGAGCGTACTGGTGTCCAGGCGTTGCCTATCACGCCTGTTTCGAGAGATGGCAAACTCCCACTTTCCTTCGCGCAGGAACGTTTATGGTTTATCGACCAACTACAGCCTGGCTCGACAGCTTACAACATCCCAGCCACAGTGCGACTTACGGGGCGAGTGAATTTCGAAGCACTGAAGGCCAGTTTTAATGAGATCGTCAGAAGGCACGAGAGCCTGCGCACCACTTTCAGCGCCGTCGACGGAGAACCCATTCAAATCATTGCCGACACGCATGATGTAGATCTGCCGGTGATCGATCTGAGGGCGCTGTCAGAACAGGCACGCAAAGCAGAGGCACTACGCCTGACCACAGAGGAATCGCGCCAGCCATTCGATCTATCGCAGGGGCCGCCACTTAGAGTGTGCATGATCCGAATCGCTGAAGAAGAGGCCGTGCTGCTGCTGACACTTCATCACATCATCAGTGACGACTGGTCGATGAGAGTGCTGTTTTCAGAGCTGTTCGCTATTTATTTCGCATACTTGCGTGGTGAAGAATCACCTCTTCCAGACCTTCGAGTGCAATACACCGATTATGCCGTGTGGCAGAGAGGGTATTTGCAAGGTGAAGTACTGGCCACGCAACTCTCCTACTGGAAAGAGCAACTGACCGGTGCGCCGGCTTTACTCGACCTGCCTACGAGCCATCCTCGTCCCAACGTGCAGAGCACCAGGGGAGCATCCGAATCGTTTACTTTACCACCCGACCTGAGCGATTCCCTGCGTCAATTGAGTCGCCGTGAAGGCGTCACGCTGTTCATGACTCTGTTGGCTGCTTTCAACGTCTTACTCCATAAATACAGCGGGCAGGATGACATTGTGATTGGCTCGCCCATCGCCGGTCGCAACAGGCGCGAGGTGGAAGAACTAATCGGATTTTTCGTCAACACAATTGCCCTCAGGACGGACCTCTCAGGGGATCCGAGTTTCCGCGGACTGCTAAGAAAAGTCAGAGAGGTTTGTCTTGGCGCCTATGCTCATCAAGACCTCCCCTTTGAGACTCTCGTTGAAGAGCTTCAGCCGGAACGTAGTCTGAGTCATAACCCGATCTTCCAAGTGATGTTCGAGCTCGAAAATCTCCCACCCGGCTCAACGCCACAGGCGGAAAGAACAGAATCAGATCATTTAGCGCCGACCAGGCTCGAAACCGCTATCTTTGATTTGGTGCTGTCCGTGAAGGAAACCGGCCGTGGCCTGAACTGCGTGATCGAGTACAGCACAGACCTGTTCACATCTGACTTGATTAAAGCCATGGCGACGCACTTTCAGGCAATCCTGGCCCAACTCACAACTAATCCTGACTGGCAGCTTTCTCAGGTCTCAATGGTTTCTTCGGCAGAGCGCCAACTCATATTGTCCGATTGGAGCGGAGCTGATCTGCGACACCGGCACGAGGCTCAGGCAGAAACGGATTCCAGCACCATCTTTGCCCACCACCTCTTTGAGCAACAAGTTGCGCGTACGCCGGATGCGATAGCTCTCAGTTGCGAAGGCACGACAACTTCCTATTCCGAATTGAACCGTTCCGCTAATCAGTTGGCGCGCCTGCTTGTCTCGCGCGGCGTCAGGGCCGAGTCGCTGGTAGTCATTGCGCTGCCTCGGTCGCCTGAGCTGATTGTGGCGCTGCTGGCAACTTTGAAGGCGGGAGCAGCTTATCTTCCGCTCGATCCTGCGTATCCGCCGGAGCGCCTCGCTCTGATGCTTGAAGATGCGCAGGTATCGCTGGTGCTTACCTGTTCAGAATTGCGACAGGCATTGCCGGTGACGACTGCGCCAGTTATTTGCCTCGACGAAGTGCGACACGCATGTAGTGATTACGACACCGGCAACCTTGCTGTGTCGATCACGGCAGAGAACCTGGCTTATGTCATCTACACATCTGGCTCGACAGGCACACCAAAGGGCGTCATGATTTCGCACGGAGCACTCGCCGGATATGCACCAATCGCCGCCGAGCGCTTCGGTCTAACAGCATCGGATCGCTTCCTTCAGTTTGCCTCGTCGAGCTTTGACGTGGCTGTCGAGGAGATATTCCCAACCCTGATATCTGGGGCGCAACTCGTGATGTGCAAGAAGGCGCCGTATGACGGCGACTTTACCGAATTCCTGGAAAGGGAAGAAGTAACAGTTTGTGAGTTGCCGACAGCATTCTGGCAGACGTGGATGAAAGAGTTAAAAATACGGGAGCAGGACCTGCCGGCGCAGCTTCGACTCGTTATTGTCGGAGGTGAAAAGAACACACCTCAGTCACTGGTGCAGTGGCGCAAGGTAAGCGGCGGACGCACACGCTTGCTACACGTTTATGGTGTGACAGAGGCGACCGTTACGACGAGTCTCTACGAGCTGGGTAGCGGATTAGTGAGTGCTGAGAGTGAGAAGATCATGCCTCTGGGCGGCCTGCTGTGTAACAGTGAGGTGTACGTGCTCGATGAGCAGTTACAGCCAGTGCCCGCGGGCATTTATGGAGAACTGTACCTCGGCGGCAGCAGCCTGGCGCGTGGTTACAGAGGAAAATCCGAAACGACCGCGGAGAAGTACGTACCACATCCGTTTGCACCGCAACCTGGGGAACGGATGTATCGAACAGGTGATGTCGTGAGGTGGTTGGGATCGGGGTTGCTGGAGTTTGCCGGGCGGGCAGACGGGCAGGTAAAGGTGCGAGGCTTCCGCATTGAGCTCGGCGAGATCGAGGCAACCCTAAAACGTCATCCTGCTATTCGCGAGGCGGCGGCGAAAGTGATCGAAAGAGATAAAGACGATCATCGCATTGTTGTCTACATGGTTTTCAGAGAGCACGCCAAAAAGCCTGATTCACGTCATCTGCGACATTTTCTGAAAGAAAAGCTACCGGCTTATATGGTGCCGTCTCTGTTTGTCCCGGTGGAGCAACTGCATTTGATGCCCAGTGGCAAGATCGATCGCGAAGCTCTGCCGCAACCTGACTGGACCGAACTGGATGCGCAGAAGGTTTACGTCGGGCCCTACGGGGCAACACAACTACGGTTACAAATAATTTGGGAAAATATTTTCGGCATTAGTCCCATCAGCGTGCGGGATGATTTCTTCGACCTGGGTGGACACTCGCTGCTGGCGGTACGGCTCATTTCCGCAATTCACAAACATTTCGGACGTGACCTGCCGCTCTCTACCATCTTCCAGGGAGCGACTATCGAGAGGTTGGAAGATCTTCTGGACAGCCATGAACCGACCAGCTTCGTCTCACCAGTGGTTCCCATCACGGTTGGTGGTTCGAAGCGCCCGTTCTTTTGTGCGCATGGAGTGGGCGGTAACGTCGCTACTTATCTGCCACTCGCGAAGCAATTAGGTCCGGACCAGGTATTCTATGGATTACAAACGCCAATCCCGGAATATGGAGCGCAATTCAACAGTCTGGAAGAGATGGTGGCCTGCTACCTGGAAGAGGTACGTAAAATACAACCCGAAGGACCGTATCTGATCGGTGGTTGGTCGATGGGCGGCGTCGTCGCCTTCGAAATGGCAAATCAATTGCACAAGCAGGGTCAGAAGGTGGGACTGTTAGCCGTTATGGATGTCAGGCCACCGGTGGAGGAGGAGAGGGCAAACATCTATGACTTTGATTTGATTAGGGTCGCTCTGAAGTTCACGATTGAGAGCTTCAACATCTCGCTCGATCTGTTTGCTTCTGACTGGGACTACTTCAAGGGAGTCGAAGCCGATGAAAGTCTGCGTTACATAATGGAGAAGGCGCAGGCGGCCAACGTGCTGCCAAAGGATATCGGTTTTGAACAACTGCGTCGCCTGTACAATCAAATCAATATCAACTTTCAACTATTGAGAGATTACACGCCAGAAGTGTACCCAGGGGAAATTACTTTGTTCAAAGCTCAGGTCGGAGAGTTCGGCAATGAGGTGGAAGACTTTAGGGCCGCATGGGCCGCTCTGTCAGCTCGAGATTTAAGAATGCACGTGCTGCCGGGTACGCACTTCGATATGGTCACTCAACCAAACGTGCAACAGCTTGCGGGTTTATTGCAACACTACTTTGAGCAGGCCGAGCAACATGAGAGTCTGGTCCTGGTCTGATGCAGTTTTGGAATTGAGCGCCACCTTGGAGTGCGCCGACGAGTCGACGCACTCCAACGTGGCGTCCAAACTCAGAGAAGAAGAGACGAGGCATAGGATAAAGTTACCCAAGGCGAAAATCCTTGTCATTCCTCACTAAAGTCTAATCTCAAGCGTTTTACGGTAGGTTAATAAAATCCTTATCGCGGTGCGACTCCCCGTTGCAGTCTCGAATTTCCACACAAAATCGAGGAAGTTAACGAAACCGCTTGCGGCACCCCGCTTGCTCTCGGCGATATGTGGGTCGGATGCCGTTTACGCAGAGCACAATCGCCTGAGACGGGTTACCAGAAACTTTCAAATCAGCCAAAACATGGCGGAAGCCTGCCGCTTTCACATCAGATGAACCGAGTATTGAAATCACAGTTTGATCTCTCCCCAGCAAAACGTGCGTTGATGAAATCAATGGTCGACGCGGAGTGCGTGAACGACTCGCGAGCTGGCAGAATCCCAAAAATAAAACGATCGGATCCGGTGCCCGCCTCCTTTGCGCAACGGCGACTCTGGTTTTTAGACCAACTGGAAGCAGGCCAGTGTCTCTACAACATGCCGGTCGCGCGCTGTCTCAAGGGACGCCTCGACATTGCCGCATTGGAACATAGTTTGGCAGAGATAGTACGCCGTCACGAAACTCTACGTACCAGTTTCGTCCCCCTGGAAGGCGAACCGATGCAGGTCATCTCTGATCCGCAGCCGTTCCACCTGCCGCTCACCGACTTGAGCCACCTGACCGCAACAGAACGCGAACACGAGGCACGGCAGCAAGTCATCGATGAAGCGAAACAAGTTTTCGATTTAGCCGAGGGACCGCTATTCCGGGCTCGATTGCTGAAGCTGGCTGACGACGAGCATCTGTTGCTTCTGACCTTGCACCACATCGTCAGTGATGGCTGGTCCATGGGCGTGCTCTTCCAGGAACTGTCCGCTCTCTACAACGCATACACCCGCGGCGCAGCGTCGCCGCTTCAGGAATTAGACGTGCAGTATGCCGACTACTCGGCATGGCAGCGCGAGTCGCTTCAAGGTGAAGCACTCGACGCCCAACTCTCATACTGGAAACAGCAGTTGCTGGACGCACCACCAGTACTCGAATTGCCGACCGACGCACCTCGTCCCGCACTGCAGAGTTACAAAGGCGCGACGCAGAGCTTTTCGCTGCCCGCTGAGTTGAGTCAACAGTTGAAAGCGCTGTCACAGCGCGAAGGCGTAACGCTGTACATGACTCTGCTTGGCGCCTTCCAAATCCTGCTTGGCCGGTATAGCGGGCAGGACGACATTGTGGTGGGCACACCCAGTGCAGGCCGCGACAGAGTTGAAGTTCAGCCGCTCATCGGTTTCTTCGTCAACACGCTGGTTATCCGCACAAAGCTTTTGCGTAATCTGACTTTGGATGAGTTGCTGCAGCAAGTCAAAAATACTGTGCTCGACGCGCAGGCCCATCAGGACGTCCCCTTCGAAAGGCTAGTTGAGGAATTGCAGCCGGACCGGAGCCTGAGCTATCAGCCGATGTTCCAGTCGATGTTCCAACTCCAGAATGCGTCGCGTGATGAATGGACGCTCGACGGACTGCAATGCAGCTCGTTCTTCCGCGAGGGCAGAGACGTCGCAAATTTCGACTTGTCGCTCGCAATGTCGGATGCACCGCCGGAGCTGACGGGTGTAATCGAGTACAGCACAGAGCTTTTTGAACGAACAACGATCGACAGGCTGATCGGGCACTTCCAAACATTGCTCACAAACATCGTCGCCTATCCTCAGCACGCGATTTCAGATCTAGCGATGGTCAAAGAATCGGAACAGCGGCAACTGCTCGTTGAATGGAATGACACTGCTCGTGAGTTTGCGCTCGGCCACGGAGTGGCAGACCTGTTCGAACAGCAGGCCGTGCGCACGCCTGAGAAAGTAGCGGTGGCCTTCGAAGAGCATACTCTCAGCTATACAGAGTTGAATGAGCGTGCCAACCAGCTGGCGCATTACCTGCGACAGCAGGATATCGGCCCTGAATCGATGGTGGGGATTCTGCTACAGCGTTCGCCGGAAATGGTGGTCTGCTTGCTGGCGACGCTGAAGACGGGAGCTGCTTACCTGCCGCTGGATCCGGCTTATCCCGTCGAAAGACTCTCATTCATGCTGCTGGATGCTGGAGTGCGAGTGCTGCTGACTGAGCAGTCACTCAAGTCGCTAGTGCCGGATTTTCCGGGCCGGAAATTTTGCGTGGACACGGAGTGGGAGAGTTTGCGCGAGTTCAGCGGAGCCAACCTGCAGCCCCTGACCAGCGCTGACAATCTCGCCTACGTCATCTACACGTCGGGCTCAACGGGCACGCCGAAAGGTGTTGCCATCACGCACGGCTCGCTGGCGAACTACGTGGTGACGGCTGCAGAAGAATTCAAGCTTAAGGCCGCCGACCGAGTGCTGCAGTTTGCGTCGCTGAGTTTCGACACGAGTGCTGAAGAGATTTACCCCTGCCTCATACGCGGTGCGACGCTGGTACTGCGCACCGACTCGATGATCAATTCGGCAGCCGACTTCCTGCGTGCCTGCGAGAAGCAATACATTACGGTACTCAACCTGCCGACTGCTTACTGGCATGAATTAGCCGCAGCCTTGGACGCGAATGATGTAAGCATCCCTGCTTCAATGCGACTCGTCATTGTTGGCGGTGAGAAGGCTTTGCCGGAGCGACTTGCAAGCTGGTGGCAGCACGTCGATCCGTCTGTTCAACTGAAGAATGGTTACGGTCCAACCGAAGGAACTATCGTCACTACGTTCTCGAATTTGAAAAAGAATGATGGCGTCGCGCGCGAAGTTTCAATCGGACGCGCAATCGCGAATACGCAAGTGTATGTGCTGGATGGAAGTGAGCAGCCAGTTCCGGTTGGAGTACCGGGCGAAATGTACATCGGTGGCGCCGGCCTTGCTCGCGGATATCTGAACCTGCCGGCCTTGACTGCCGAACGGTTTGTGCCTAACCCCTTCAGCTCAGTGCCTGGCTCGCGTCTATTCCGAACCGGCGATCGGATCGCTCATTCAGGCGATGGGAATCTCGAATTCCGTGGCCGCCTCGACAACCAGACGAAGATCAGGGGCTTCCGTGTCGAGCCCGGCGAGATTGAGACACTGCTGCGCCAGTCAGAACAAGTGCGCGACGCGGTTGTGGTCGTGAAGTCGGATAATGAAGGCGAGAAACGACTGCTCGCTTACGTCGTACTCAAAGATGATTCACGACTGAGCGCCAGTGAATTGAGAAGCTTCGTCGCGGAGCACTTGCCGCTTTACATGGTTCCAAGCGCCTTCGTCATCCTCGACAAACTACCGCTGAAGACAAATCGGAAAGTTGATGTGCAGGCGTTGCCGGATCCGCAGTCATACTTTGCTGAGACTGGGAACTACGAAGCACCGCGCACAACTGTTGAAGAAACATTGTGTGAAATCTGGTCCGAAGTGCTGCGAGTTCATCGGGTCGGCATCAACGACAACTTCTTCGAGCTCGGCGGGCATTCGCTGCTGGCTGGCCGGATAACCGCGCGTGCGAGAGAAAGTTTTGGCGTGGAGCTGCCTATACGCAGCCTGTTCGAAGCGCCGACTGTCAGTCTGCTCGCGCCGAAGCTTGAACAATTGAAAGAAATCAGCGAGCAGGACGTTGCCTCAAGTATGCCGGTCCGTCCGCGCGGCGACGGCAACCTGGGCCAACTGTTGGCTCAGATTGCGCAGTTCTCGGAAGACGAGGTGCGCTCGATGCTCGCCGGCGAAATCCACATATAAGGATCCATCATGCTCGCAAACACTGAGGCACGCCTCGAAAAATGGATGAGGCAGTACTACTTCGACACCGATCTCGATCTCGGCAGCAGCGGTGTGCAGAGTTTTTCGCTGGCCGAGCTACGCCGGTTGCTGGACATTCCACAGAGCGAGTTTGATTCCATCGTCTTCGACGACAGCCGCACTCTCGGCGATCCCCGGTTACGAGCAGCCATCGCGGCCCACTGGGGCACTGACCCGGAGCAGGTGATGGCAACCAACGGCTCGACTGAAGCAAATTATCTGATCATGAATGCGCTGCTTGAGGCGGGCGATGAAGTGATCGTTCTCAATCCCATGTATCAGCAGCTCTATGGAATTGCCGAAGCGATTGGCTGCCATTTGCGGCGGTGGCGCCTGCGCGCTGAAGAAGGCTTTGCTGCAAACATCGAAGACCTGCGGCAGTTGATTAGCCCGCGGACGCGCATGGTGATAGTGAATTTTCCACATAACCCAACCGGCGCCTCTATTACTCTCGAGCAGCAGCAGGAACTGATCGAAATCGTCGCAGATGCGGGAGCATATCTGATCTGGGATGCGGCTTTCGCCGAAATGACTTACGACACCGCGCCGCTGCCCTCGCCGCGTTACGAGCGCTGCGTGTCAATGGGAACCCTTTCGAAGGCTTATGGTTTACCGGGGCTGAGAGTCGGTTGGTGTGTGGCCCCGACAGACGTGTTGGCCAAGTGTGAAGTCCTGCGCGATTACGTTTCGCTGCAC
>Ga0134124_10001585_pt1 | contig 18311 bp, 10 predicted proteins | sample KB304_FD_96880 | JGI IMG/M metagenome (GOLD analysis project Ga0134124, IMG submission 96880) | Terrestrial soil microbial communities without Nitrogen fertilizer from Kellogg Biological Station, Michigan, USA - KB3-0-4 | ecosystem: Environmental > Terrestrial > Soil > Unclassified ...
CCGGGGCCGCGCCCACGGGGGCCGAGCTGCGTGCATTCCTCAAGGAACGCCTGCCCGACTACATGGTGCCCGGCACGTTCACGGTGCTCGACGCGTTTCCCCTGACCCCGAACGGCAAGGTCGACCGTCGCCGGCTGCCCGCTCCCGAGGGGCGCCGCGCCGCCGCGCGCGCCGCGTTCCTGGCCCCCCGCGACGGGATCGAGCGGGCCATCGCCGGCGTCTGGCGCGACGTGCTTCGCCTGGACGACGTCGGCGTCGACGACAACTTCTTCGATCTGGGCGGGCACTCGCTCTTGCTCGTCCAGGTGCAGGCGAAGCTTCGGGACGTGCTCGAGCGGGAGATCGCGATCGTGGAGATGTTCCAGTACCCGACGATCCGGGCGATGGCCACCCACCTCGCGCGCTCCACCGCGGGAGCGCCGGCCCGATGAGCGCGAAGACCGCCCCGGTGGAGCCCATCGCGATCGTGGGCATGGCCGGCCGCTTCCCGGGCGCGGCCGACCTGCGCCAGCACTGGGACAACCTCCGTCGCGGCGTGGAGGCGATCACGTTCTTCAGCGACGAGGAGCTCACCGCCGCGGGGGTGGATCCGGGGCTGCTGGGCAATCCCCGCTACGTGCGAGCGCGGGGCGTGCTGCAGGACGCCGAGCTCTTCGACGCGGTCTTCTTCGGCCTGAGCCCCCGGGAAGCCGAGATCATGGACCCGCAGCACCGGGTGTTCCTCGAGACGGCCTGGCAGGCGCTCGAAAGCGCGGGGTACGCGCCGGGAGCGGTCGCGCGGAACGTCGGCGTCTACGCGGGGGCCAGCCTCAACAGCTATCTCATCGCCAGCCTCCTCACCAACCCCGACGTCATGATGGCCGCGGGCGGCTACCAGGCGATGCTCGCCAACGACAAGGACTTCCTGGCCACCCGCGTGTGCTACAAGCTGAACCTCCGCGGTCCGGGCGTGACGATCCAGACCGCGTGCTCGACCTCGCTGGTGGCGGTCCAGATGGCGTGCCAGGCCCTCCTGGCGCGAGAGTGCGACATGGCGCTGGCGGGGGGCGTGTCGATCAACGTGCCGCGGATGACCGGCTACCTCTACGAGCCCGGCATGATCCTCTCGCCCGACGGGCACTGCCGCGCCTTCGACGCGGAGGCCCAGGGGACGGTGGCGGGAGAAGGGGTGGGCGTGGTCGTGCTCAAGCGACTGCGCGAGGCGCTCGCCGACCGCGATCACATCCACGCGGTGATCCGCGGGGCGGCGATCAACAACGACGGCTCGCTCAAGGTCGGCTACACCGCGCCGAGCGTGGACGGTCAGGCCGCGGTCATCGCGCGCGCCCACGCGATGGCGGGCGTCGACCCCTCGACGATCACCTACGTCGAGGCGCACGGCACCGGGACCGAGCTGGGCGATCCGATCGAGGTCGCGGCCCTCACCAAGGCTTTCCGCGCCGCCACCGATCGCCGCGGCTTCTGCGCCCTCGGCTCCGTGAAGAGCAACATCGGCCACCTGGACGCGGCCGCCGGCGTGGCCGGTCTCATCAAGGCGGTGCTGGCGCTCGAGCATCGCGCCCTGCCCCCGAGCCTGCACGTCTCGTCACCGAATCCTCGCATCGACTTCGAGAGCACCCCCTTCCGGGTCAACACCGCCCTGACCGAGTGGGCGGCGTCCCCCGACGGCCCGCGCCGGGCGGGAGTGAGCTCCTTCGGAATCGGCGGCACCAACGCCCACGTGGTGCTCGAGGAGGCACCGGCGCCGGCGTCGGCCGGGCCCTCGCGTCCGGTCCAGGTATTTACCCTCTCCGCCAAGAGCGCCGAGGCGCTGGATCGGACGGGGGCCGTCCTGGCCGCGCACCTGGACGAGTCGGAGGGGCCGGCGGCCGACGTCGCGTACACCCTCCACCACGGGCGCGCCACGTTTCCGCACCGGCGGATCGTGGTGGCGGGGAGCGGGGCCGAGGCGGCGCGCGCGCTCCACGAGGGCGACCCCCGCCGCGTGCTGAGCCGTCTCGAGGCGGGGAAGGATCGCCCGGTCGTCTTCCTGTTCTCGGGCCAGGGCTCGCAGTACGTGGGGATGGGCCGCGGGTTGTACGAGTCGGAGCCGGCCTTCCGCGACACCGTGGACCGGTGCGCGGCGGCGCTCGCCCCGCGACTCGGGATGGATCTGCGCGACGTGCTCTACCCGCCGCCCGACGGCGTGGAGGCGGCGCGCGCGCGGCTGGCCACGACCGCGCTCACCCAGCCCGCGCTGTTCGTGGTCGAGTATGCGCTGGCCACGCTGTATCTCGCGTGGGGCATCACGCCGCAGGCGATGCTGGGCCACAGCATCGGCGAGTACGTGGCGGCCTGCCTCGCCGGGGTGATAAGCCTGCCCGACGCGCTCGCGCTCGTGGCCGAGCGTGGACGGTTGATGGAGGTCCCGGGCGGGGCAATGCTCGCGGTGCCGCTGCCGGAGCAGGAGGCGCGGGCCCTGCTGCCGCCCTCGCTCTCGATCGCGGCGATAAACGGACCGGCGCTCTGCGCGGTCTCCGGTCCGGCGGCCGACGTGGCCGCGCTCGAGGCGAGCCTGACCGGTCGGGGAATCCGCGCCCAGGCCATCCACGCGGCCTCCGCCTTCCACTCCGCGATGATGGAGCCGATCCTGGACGCGTTCCGGGCCGCGATCGGCCGGGTGAGCCTCTCGGCGCCCTCGATTCCCTATGCGTCGAACGTGACCGGCGCCGAGATGACCGAGAAGGACGCGACCGACCCCGCCTACTGGGTGCGGCATCTGCGACACACTGTCCGCTTCTGGGACGGGTTGCAGGCGGTGACCGGGGAGCAGTCGCCGGTGCTGCTCGAGGTCGGGCCCGGCCGCACGCTGGCCTCGCTGGCTCGCCCGGCCTCGACGGCGGCGCGCCCGCTCGAGATCCTCTCGTCGATCCGGCATCCTCAGGATGATCTCGACGACGCGACGGTGCTCCAGACCACGCTCGGGCGGCTCTGGCTGGCCGGCGTGCCGATCGACTGGACCGGCTACCACGGGTGGGAGACGCGGCGCCGGGTCCCGCTTCCGACCTATCCGTTCGAGCGGCAGCGTCACTGGATCGTGTCCGGCACCGCGGCGGCCGCGTCGAAGGCGGAGCGGACGCCGACCCTCGGCAAGCGCTCCGACGTCGCCAGCTGGTTCTACGTGCCGTCGTGGCGCCGCGCGGTGGCTCCGCGGCCGGCCGCGGCAGGTGCCGAGGCGGGCTGGCTCGTGTTCGCGGACGACGTGGGGCTCGCCAGCGCGGTGGCGGGACGGCTGCGAAAGGCCGGCGCCGATGTCACCACGGTGGTGGCGGGCGAGAAGTTCTCGCGCCTCGAGGGCGGCGACTTCACGCTCGGGTCGGATGGGCGGCGCGACTACGACCGGCTCGTCGCCGAGCTCACGCGGGGCCGCGCCTTTCCCTCGCGGGTTCTCCACCTGGGGTCGGTGGTCGCGGAGGGGGAGCCGTCCGCCGAGCGCCCGGATGAGGCGGCGCGGGGATTCCACAGTCTCCTGTTCCTGGCCCAGGCCCTCGCGGACGCGTCGGTGCGCGCGCCGATCGCGCTGGGCGTGGTCGTGAACCGGCTGCACGACGTCACCGGCGACGCGGTCATCCGACCGGAGCGCGCGACCGTGCTCGGTCCCGCGAGGGTGATCCCGCAGGAGTACGCCAACATCCGCTGCCGGGTGATCGACGTGACGCTCCCGGAGGACGGACGGGCGGCCGAGGCGCTCGCGGCACAGCTGATCGCGGAGCTGGACGAGCCGGATGACGCGCCGGTCGTCGCGTACCGCGGCGCCCATCGCTGGCTGCAGACCTTCGCGTCGGCCCCGCTCGCCGTGGCACCCGTCGGGGCCACGCTACGGCCACACGGCGTCTACGTGATCACCGGCGGGCTCGGCGGCCTCGGGCTGGTGATCGCGCGACACCTCGCCGAGACGATGCAGGCGCGGCTCGTGCTGATCGGGCGCAGCGCGCTGCCGCCGCGCGAGGCGTGGGGGCCGTGGCTCGAGTCGCACCCGGACGACGACGCGACGGCGGCGCGGATCCGCGCGGTCCAGGCGATCGAGACGGCGGGTGGCGAGGTCCTTGCCCTGAGCGCCGACGTGGCGGATCGCCCCGGGCTCGCCCGGGCGCTGGACGAGGCGCGGCGCCGGTTCGGGCAGATCCACGGGGTCGTGCACGCGGCCGGCACCGCGGGCGGCGGGATCATCGCGCTCAAGACCACCGAGATCGCCGACCGGGTGCTCGAGTCCAAGGTCCAGGGCACGCTCGCGCTGTGGGATCTGCTGGGCGATCAGGAGCTGGATTTCCTCTTCCTGTGCTCGTCGATCACCGCGGTGGTGGGAGGGCCCGGCCAGGTGGACTACTGCGGGGCCAACGCCTTCCTCGACGCCTTCGCGCGCAGCCGGGCCACCAGCGGCGCGGGGCCCCGGGTCATCTCGGTGAACTGGGACGCGTGGCAGGAGGTCGGCATGGCCGCGAGCACGGTGGTGCCCGCGGCGCTGGCCGGGCGGCGCGCGCGCGACCTCGCCGAGGCGATCCGGCCCGCCGAGGGCGTCGACGTCTTCCGCCGGGTGCTCGCCGGTCCGCTCTCCGAGGTGATCGTGTCCACCCGCGACCTGCCCGGCCTGGTCGCGCTCGCCCGCAAGGTCGCGGAGCCGCCCGCGGAAGCCTCCATCGTGGAGACCGTCGCCGCCGCGGCGCCAGCATCGAGTGGACGGGCCGGCCTGCCGACGCCCTTCGTGGCTCCCTCCACCGACCTCGAGCGCACCATCGCCGAGGTATGGCAGGAGCTGCTCGGCATCGAGCCGATCGGGCTCCAGGACGATTTCTTCGAGGCGGGCGGGCACTCGCTCCTCGCCACCCAGGTGATGTCCAGACTTCACCAGCGCCTCGGCGTGGACGTGCCGCTGCGCACCCTCTTCGAGGCCAGGACCATCGCGGTGTTCGCGGAGCGGGTGGCGGAGCTCTCGCACGGGGCGAGCGAGGATCGAGAGGAGATCGAGCTGTGACCCCCGCGGCCGATCTGCTCGCGCGCCTCCGGGCGCTCGACGTGAAGGTCACCGTGGACGGCGGCGGCGCTCTGCGTGCCAGCGCGCCGAAGGGGGTCCTCACCCCAGCCCTCCAGGCGGAGTTGACGCGTCTCAAGCCGGAGGTGATCGAGCTCCTCAAGAGCGCGGGCGGAGCGGCCGGATCACGGCCCACCCGGATGCCCCGGACCGGCGACGTGCCGCTCTCGTTCGTCCAGCAGCGGCTCTGGTTCCTCGACCAGCTCGATCCCGAGACGTCGACGTACACGATCGCGGTGCGCCAGCGGCTGCGCGGCCCGATCGACGAAGCCGCCCTGGCGCGCACCCTCACCGAGCTCGTGCGGCGCCACGAGTCGCTGCGAACGACGTTCGTGACCCGCAACGGTGAGCCGCATCAGCACGTCATGCCGGCGGGGCCGGTAACACCCAGGACGATCGACCTGGAGCACGTGGCGGCCGGTGACCGGGAGGCCGCCGTCGAGGCTCACGTGCAGACCGAGGTCCAGCAACCGTTCGACCTGGCCCGGGGCCCGCTCTTCCGTCCCCTCCTCCTCCGGCTGGCCCCGGACGAGCACGAGCTCGTCATCTCGATCCACCACATCGTGGCCGACGGCTGGTCGCTGGGCCTGATCACCCGGGAGCTCGAGATCCTGTATCAGGCGTACATGACGGGGGGCTCGTCTCCGCTCCCCGAAGTACCGCTGCAGTACGCGGACTTCGCGATCTGGCAGCGCCAGTGGCTCGCCGACCATGTCCTGGAGGCGCAGAGCGCCTACTGGCGCGCCCAGCTGGCCGCCCTGCCGCCGCCGCTCGAGATCCCGACCGATCTCCCGCGCCCCCGCCAGTCGAGCTCCGCGGGCGCGTCGCTGGAGTTCGAGCTGCCGGCGCCCATCGCCGAATCCCTCCGCGAGCTGGGCCGGAACGCGGGGGCGACCCTCTTCATGACCCTCCTGGCCGGGTTCAAGGCCCTGCTGGCGCGCTATACCGGAGAAGAGGATGTCGTGATCGGCACTCCCATCGCGAGTCGGAACCATCTGGAGCTGGAGTCGATCGTCGGCTTCTTCGCCAACACCCTGGTGCTTCGGACCGACCTGTCGGAAGACCCGACGTTCCGGCAGCTGCTCGGGCGGGTGCGGGAGACGAGCCTCGGCGCCTACGCCCACCAGGACATGCCCTTCGAGAAGCTCGTGGAGGAGCTCCGCCCGGATCGCCGGCTGGGCCGGAACCCGCTCTTTCAGATCAGCTTCGCCTCCCAGAACTCGGGCACCGGCCCCGGCTTCAACTTCGTCACGGTCGCGTCTCCGTTCGATCTGACCCTGTTCGTCCGGGGCGGGAGCGCGGGGCCGGTGAGCGCAACGATCGAGTACCGTCGGGACCTCTTCCGGCCGGAGACGATCGCCCAGCTGGCCCGCCACTACCGGACCCTGCTGGAGGGGGCGGTCGCAGATCCCGACCGTCCACTGTCCAGACTGCCGTTGCTGAGCGAGGACGAGGCGCGCCGGATGCTCGTGGAGTGGAACGACACCGCCACCGACGATCCGATCGATCGCTCGATTCCGGAGCTGTTCGAGAGTCAGGCCACCGCCACCCCGAGCGCGGTGGCGGTCGTGTTCCACGGGGTGTCGGTGACGTATGGCGAGCTGAACCGACGGGTCAACCGGCTGGCCCAGTATCTGAGGCGCCACGGCGTCGGCCCCGACGTCCTCGTGGGCATCTACCACGAGCGCTCGGTGGAGATGCTGGTGGCGGTCCTGGCGGTGATGAAGGCGGGTGGCGCCTACGTGCCGCTCGATCCCGCCTATCCCGCCGAGCGGATCGAGTTCATGATTCAGGACGCGAGCATCCCCATCGTCGTGACGCGGAAGGCGCTCCTGGGCCGGATAGCGGTGCGCGAAGACGTGCGGATGCTGTGCGTCGACCGCGAGGCGATCGCCATCGCGGCGGAATCGGACACCCCGCCCGCGGCCGTGGCGGCCGACCTCGCCTACGTGATCTACACGTCGGGCTCGACGGGACGCCCCAAGGGCGTTCAGATCTCGCATCGTTCGCTCGCCAACGTGGTCGCCGCGTTTCGAGCGACCCTCGCGGTCCGCCCCCGGGACGTCCTCGTCTCGGTCACCACCCTGTCGTTCGACATCGCGGCGCTCGAGCTCTTTCTCCCTCTGGTGACCGGCGCGCGGCTCGTGATCGCGAAGCAAGAGGTGGCCGCGGACCCGGTGGCGCTCCGAGCGCTCATCGCCGAGTCGCGCGCCACCATCGTGCAGGCGACCCCCACGACGTGGCGAATGATGGTGGAAGCCGGACCCTGGCGGGCCGAGCGACTCCGCATCCTCTGCGGCGGCGAGGCCTTGCCGACCGAGCTCGCCAGGCTGCTGCTGGCGACGGGGGCGTCGGTCTGGAACGTGTACGGACCGACCGAGACCACGATCTGGTCCACCCTCCACGTGGTCGAGGAGACGGAGCGAGCGGTCCCGATCGGCCGGCCGATCGCGAACACCGAGACGTACGTGCTCGGCCGCCACGGAGAACCGTTGCCGATCGGCCTTCCCGGCGAGCTGCACATCGGCGGGGTCGGTGTCGCCCGCGGCTACCTGAACCGACCGGAGCTGACCGCGGAGCGATTCGTGCCCGACCCCTTCTCGGGTCGGCCCGGCGCGCGTCTCTACCGGACGGGAGATCTCGCCCGCTACCGGGAGGATGGAACGCTGGAGTTCGTGGGTCGGGTCGACTACCAGGTGAAGGTCCGCGGCTTTCGGATCGAGCCGGGCGAGATCGAAAGCCGGCTGGCGACGCATCCGGCGGTCGCGGAGGCGGTCGTCGTGGTGCGCGAGGATCATCTGGGCGAGCGCGGCCTCGCGGCCTACGTGAGGCCCAACGGCTCCTCGCCGCCTCTGGCCGACGATCTGCGCGCGTTTCTCAAGGAGCGGCTCCCGGCGCATATGGTTCCGTCGACCTTCACCGTGATCGACGCATTCCCGCTGACCCCGAACGGCAAGGTCGATCGCGGCGGGCTGCCGGCGCCGTACGACCGGAGAGCGCCGGCGACTTCGGTCGCGCCCCGGGACGAGGTGGAGCAGCGTCTGGTCCGGATCTGGGAGGACATCCTGGGAGTCGAGGGGATCGGCACGCGCGATAGCTTCTTCGACCTCGGGGGCCACTCGATGCTCGCGGTGCGCTTGTTCGCGCGGATGGAGGAATCCCTCCAGGTTCGACTCCCGCTCGCGACGCTGTTCGAGGCGCCCACCATCGAGGCGCTGGCGAAGCTGATCCGCGACCGAGCGGGCTCGGCGCCCTCGCGCTCCCTGGTCCCCATCCAGCGCGCGGGAAGCCGAACGCCGGTGTTCGCGGTTCCGGGGGTCGGGGGCAACGTCCTCTGCTACTACGATCTCGCGAGCCGGCTGTCATCCGATCAGCCGTTCTACGGGTTGCAATCGCGCGGCCTCGACGGGTTGGAGAAGCCGCTCACCCACGTCGAGGACATCGCGGCCGCGTTCCTGGCCGAGATTCGCGAGGTGCAGCCCCGCGGACCCTACACCCTCATCGGCACCTGTATGGGCGGAGTGGTGGTGTACGAGATGGCCCAGCAGCTCCATCGGGTCGGCGAGGAGGTGGGGCTGCTGGTACTGCTGGAGACCTGGCAGCCCCGTGGCCCCTCGGGCCAGATACTCCGACGGAACAGCAGCGGGCGAGAGGTCCGAGACCTGATCGCGAGCCGACTGCGGCTGTACCTCAAGGAAGCTCGGAGCCGCAGCGGCCGGGAGCGCCTCAAGTATCTGTTCGAGCGAATCAAGGTGGTCGCGGAGATGGCGGCCCGACGAGATCTGTTCCGCGGAGACCGCCGCGAGTTCGATCAGCACATCGTCACGAACGCGAACCTCCGGGCATTCCATCGGTACAAGGCCCGGGCCTATTCGGGGCGTGCGGTGCTGTTCCTGGCGGAAGCGCGCGAGGTGCCGTCCGAGGACGATCCCCGGCTGGCCTGGCGTCGGCTGCTCGCGGGCGGCGCCGAGATCTACACGGTGCCGGGGCACGACTCCGGTTCCATGCTCGACGAGCCTCACGTCCGGGCCCTCGCCGAACAGCTCAAGGTGTGCATCGAGCTGGCGCCGAGCCGCGCGACCGCGGCGGAGTGAGGGTGAACCCCTTTCCGATCTTGCCGCCGCGGGCGTGGCTCGTCTCGGCGCTCGCGGTGGTGGCGGGACTCCTCGGGGGAGCGCTCAGCGCGGGCCTCATCGCACTGATCAACACCGCGCTCGCGAATCCCGGCCCTCCTCGCCCCCTCCTCGTCGTCGGCTTCTTCGGGCTCGTGATCGGTAGAACCGTCGCGAACGGGGTGGCCCGCCTCCTCCTCAATTACTTCACCCAGCGCGCGCTCCTGGATCTGAGCCGGAATCTGAGTCGGCGCGTGCTCGCGACCCCGTTGTGGCAGCTGGAACGGGTGGGAATCCCCCGGGTTCTCGGGATGCTGACCCACGACATCCCGGTCATCGGATGGGCCGCCCAGATCGTCCCCACCTTCGCCATGAACGTGGCGATCATCGTCGGGTGCGCGATCTACCTCGGATGGCTGTCGTGGCTGTCCCTGGTCGGGCTGGCGTCGTTCGTCGTGGTGGGGGCGCTCGGCTACCACCTGTTGCTCAGACGGGCCTACCGGTATCTGGAGCGGGCCCGCGAGACCCGCGATCTCCTGTTCCGACACTACCGCGCGCTGACCGAGGGCATGAAGGAGCTGAAGCTCCACGCCGCTCGTCGCGAGGCCTTTCTCACCGACCGGATCGGGACCGCCGCCGAGACGCTTCGACGCGACGCTCTCGTGGGAGTCTGTCACCACGTGGTGGCGGACACCTGGAACCAGCTGCTCTTCTACGGACTGCTCGGCGGCATGCTGTTCGTGGCTCCCACCCTGCAAGACGTCAGCGCGAGGACGGTCACCGGCTACATCGTGGCCTTGCTCTACGTGATGAGCCCGATATGGGGCGTCATGGAGGCGTCGTCCACGTTCGCCCAGGCCCGGATCTCACTGAAGAAGGTGAACGAGATCGGCGTCTCGCTGTGGGAGCGCGACGCCGAATCCGGCGCGGCGGAGGGGCACGCCGTCGACGCGGACTGGCAGCGACTCGAGCTGGACGGGGTGACCTTCGCCTATCCGTTCGACAGCGAGGGGCGGCGATTCGTCCTGGGCCCGCTCGACCTCGAGCTGCGGCGCGGAGAGCTCGTCTTCGTGATCGGAGGGAACGGGAGCGGGAAGTCGACGCTCATGAAGGTCCTGACCGGGCTGTACGGCCAGGAGCAGGGGACGATCCGGCTGGACGGGGTGGCGGTGACGGAGCGTAATCGAGAGTGGTACCGTCGCCATTTCTCCGCCGTGTTCACCGATTTCTACCTGTTCGACAGCCTGCTCGGCATGGATGAATCCGACCTCGACAAGCGGGCGACTCGTGGTCTCGAAGAGCTCGAGCTGGACGACAAGGTGCAGGTCTCGGACGGGGTGTTCTCGACGACGGCCCTGTCGCAAGGGCAACGGAAGCGTCTGGCGCTCCTGACCGCATTCCTCGAGGATCGGCCGATCTACGTTCTCGATGAGTGGGCCGCGGACCAGGATCCGCACTACCGGGAGATCTTCTACCGGCACCTGCTGCCCGACCTCAAGGCCCGCGGCAAGGCGATCGTCGTGATCAGCCACGACGACCGGTACTACCACCTCGGGGATCGAATCGTGAAGCTGGAGGACGGCAAGCTCGTGCCGAGCCCGAGGGTGGCCGCGGGCTAGCCGCTCCCCTTCGCGGCCGCCGCCTCCGCGGCCGCCGGATGCCCCCCCGAGCTCCCGTTGTCGGTCGTCGCGCACGCGTCCGCCGAGCTCCGGTGGATCGACAGGTCGGTGATGGTCGGGTGCTCGCCGCAGAGCGGGCACTTGGGATCCCGCCGCAGCTTCACCTCGCGGAACCGCATGCCGAGCGCGTCGTAGGTGAGGAGACGCCCGATCAGCGGATCGCCGAGGCCGAGCAGCAGCTTGATGGCCTCGGTGGCCTGCACCACGCCGATGATGCCTGGGAGCACGCCCAGGACGCCGGCCTCGCTTCAGCTGGGGACGAGGCCCGGCGGTGGCGGCGTGGGGTAGAGGCAGCGATAGCACGGGCCCTGGTTCGGGGCGAGCACGGTGGCCATGCCCTCGAACTGGAAGATCGAGCCGTGCACGTTGGTCTTGCCCGCGAGGTAGCACGCGTCGTTGACCAGGTAGCGCGTGTCGAAGTTGTCCGAGCCGTCGACCACCAGGTCGTAGTCCTTGATGATGTCCATGACGTTGTCGACGTCGATGCGGGTGGGCAGCGGGATCACGTTCACGTCCGGGTTGAGCGCCCGGATCATCTCGGTGCCCGACTCCACCTTGGGACGGCCCACGTTGGCGGTGGTGTGGAGGATCTGGCGCTGGAGGTTCGAGACGTCCACCACGTCGCCGTCCATGAGGCCGAGGGTGCCCACCCCGGCGGCGGCCAGGTACATCGCGGTCGGCGAGCCGAGCCCGCCCGCGCCGATCAGCAGCACCTTCGAGCGCAGGAGCTTGCGCTGGCCCTTCTCGCCCACCTGGCTCAGCAGGAAATGCCGGCTGTAGCGCTGGATCTGCTCCGCCTGCAGCGGGCGGTCCTTCACCACCGGCAGGCCGGACTGGGCCCACTTCTGGAAACCGCCCTGGAGGTTGGTGACGTTCTCGTAGCCCAGGTCCTTGAGAGCCTTGGCCGCGAGCATCGAGCGCAGGCCGCTCTGGCAGTACAGCACGATGGGCGTCGACGGCTCGGCGGCCGCGCCGCCGATGCGGAACTCGAGAAAGCCCCGGCTGATGTTGGTGGCGGGCTCGATGAAGCCGTCGCGGTACTCGTCGGGATCGCGCACGTCGATGAGGACGAGGGGCTCGCCCGCGTCGATCCGCTTCTTGACCTCGGCCGGGCCCTGCTCGGGCACCACGGTCCGGGCCTGCGCCAGCATCTCCTTCAGCGTTTTCATGCGCTGCTCCTTGGCCGAAGCCTCTACTATCGCCAAAGCTCCTGCAAATTCAGCTGGTTCATATTACCACCAATTCCGGTCGGATCCAGCAAGGCCACGCTCCGGGGCGCGGCGCACAGGGCAAGACTGCTATAATCAGCCTCCAAATGAAAGCGCCAATCGAGGCCAGCGGAAAGACGAGGCCCTGAGCATGACCGGACCAGACCCCATCGAGCTCACCGATCTCGCCAAGCGGTCCATGGCGCTTCAGGACTACGGGCGGGCGCCCCAGATCGACGGGGTCGCGCTGGTGGACATCAAGCGCTTCACCGACGACGGCGGCTCCTTCCAGGAGCTCGTCCGCCTCGACGCCGGGATCGCGGCGGCCATGCCCGGCTTCCAGTGCCGGCAGGTGAACTACAGCGAGATGGATCCGGGAGTCATCAAGGCCTTCCACATCCACCGCCGGCAGACCGACGTGTGGTTCGTGCCGCCCGGCGACAAGATGCTGGTCGTCCTCCTCGACGTGCGGGCCAAGTCGAAGACCCCGAACGTCCAGATGCGGCTGGTCCTCGGCGACGGGCACTCGCGCCTGCTGCGGATCCCGCCCGGAGTCGCCCACGGGGTGAAGAACCTCACGCCGAACCGCGGCCGCATCATCTACCTGGTCGATTTCCAGTTCTCCCCCGATCCGGACGTGACGGAGGAAGGGCGTCTGCCCTGGGACTTCGCGGGAGCCCACGTCTGGGACGTGACCCGCGGCTAGCGGGATGAAGATCCTCGTCACCGGCGGCGCCGGATTCATCGGCTCCAACTTCGTGCGGCACGTGCTGGAGACCCACCCCGACGACGCGGTGGTGAACCTCGACAAGCTCACCTACGCGGGCAATCTGGCCAACCTCCGGGACGTGGAGGGCGACCCGCGCTACCGGTTCGTCCACGGCGACATCTGCGACGGCGCGCTCGTGCGCGAGGCCATGCGCGGGGTGGACGCGGTGGTGCACTTCGCGGCCGAGACGCACGTGGACCGCTCGAACCTGGGCGCGGACGACTTCCTCCGCACCAACGTCACCGCCACCTTCACGCTGCTGGAGGCGGCGCGAGAGCTGCGGGTGGGCCGGTTCCTCGCGATCAGCACCGACGAGGTCTACGGGAGCATCGCGCAGGGCGCGGCCCGCGAGGGCGATCCCCTGAACCCGTCGAATCCCTACTCGGCGTCCAAGGCGGCGGCCGACCTGCTGGCCCGCGCCTACTGGACCACGCATCGTCTACCCGTGCTCATCACCCGCAGCAGCAACAACTTCGGGCCGTACCAGTACCCGGAGAAGGTGGTCCCCCTCTTCGTCACCAACGCGCTCGAGAACACGCCGCTGCCCCTCTACGGTGACGGCAAGAACGTGCGGGACTGGCTCTACGTCCTCGACAACTGCGCGGCCATCGACCTGGTGCTGCGCCGAGGGCACGAGGGCGAGATCTACAACATCGGCGGGAGCACCGAGGTGGAGAACGTGGCCCTCACCCACCGCATCCTCTCGCTGCTCGGCAAGCCGGAGAGCCTGATCAAGCCGGTCACCGACCGGCCCGGGCACGACCGGCGCTACGCGCTCGACTCCAGCAAGGTTGCGGGCCTCGGCTGGGCGCCCGCCTCCACGTTCGACCGCGCGCTCGCCGCCACCGTGGAGTGGTATCGCGCCCACGAGGCGTGGTGGAAGCCGATCAAGTCGGGAGCGTTCCGCCAGTACTACCAGACCCAGTACGCCGCCCGGTCCTGAAGCGGGCCCTCGCCCGCGCCGCGGTCTCGGGCATAATGCGCGGGGAGGAGTCGGCATGACGCGCCCCACGCTCGCCTGGATCACCGTGGCCCTGCTCGGTCTCGCCGTGCCCGCCCTCGTCTCCGCGGCCCCGCGCGACGTGGATCGCCGGCTCGAGCCCTCCCGCGTCTCGCCCCTGCCGACCCAGGTGCGTCGGGTGGAGCCCGCGGTGGTCGGGATCCGGGTGGAGGTCGAGGCGGGTCGTCCCTCGGCGGCCACGCTCGGCACCGAGCGCGCCGGCAGCGGCGTCATCTTCGACGGCGACCAGGGCTACGTGCTCACGGTGAGCTACCTGCTCCTCGACGCGGCCCGCATCCAGGTCTCGCTGCGCGACGGCCGCACCGTGCCCGCGCGCCTGATCGGGCTCGACCTCGAGGTGGGGGTCGCGGTCGCGCGCCTCGAGGGGGCCGGGCCATGGCCCGCCGCCACCCTCGGCGACTCCCGCGCGGTGAGCGCGGGCGACGTGACCGGCACGGTGGGCGTCTCCGACGAGGGCGACCTGGTGGCCACCGCGAGCCGCGTGCAGGCGGTGCGGCCGTTCGCGGCCGCGTGGGAGTACATGCTGGACCGCGCCTTCGTGGTGGCGCCCCACAACCCCGCCTTCGGGGGCGCCGCGCTCGTGGACGCGGCCGGGGCGGTCATCGGCATCACCTCGCTGCGGCTCGGCGAGGCCCCGCACGTGGACCTCGCCATCCCCATCGAGACGTTCCTCGCCGGCAAGGACGAGCTGGTGGCCCGCGGCCGGGTCACCAGCCGCGCCCCGCGTCCCTGGCTCGGGCTCTACACCGCGCCGGACGCGCGCGGGGTCGTGGTCTCGGGCCTCTCGCCTCTCAGCCCGGCGCGCGCCGCGGGCGTGCGGCCCGGCGACGTCATCGTGCAGGTGAACGGCCGCCAGATCGCGAGCCGCGAGGACTTCTACCACACGCTCTGGCAGGGCGGGCTCGACCAGGACGTCCAGGTCACCGTCGAGCGCCTCGGGGGGCGGCACGCGATCACGGTCCGTCCGGTGGATCGCTACCGTTTCTATCGCGCCCCCGACAAGTAGGTTAGGCTCTTGGTCATGAGGGGCGTCGACACCTACCAGGGGCGCGGTCTCATCGCGGACCCCATCCACCAGTACATCCTCTATACGCGGCCGGACGGCGGGCCGGGGGAGTCGACCGAGCAGGACCTCATCGACTCCCCGTGGATGCAGCGGCTGCGGCGGGTGCCCCAGCTGCAGTCCGCGCGGTGGGTGTTCCCCGCCGCGGAGCACAGCCGCTTCCAGCACTCGCTGGGGGCCATGCACCTGGCGGGCCGGTTCGCGCTGCAGCTGCACCGCTCGCTCGAGGCCGAGTTCACGGACGCGCCGTCGGCCCCGCTCTTCGAGGAGCTGATGCGCGTGGCCGGCCTGCTCCACGACGTGGGGCACGGCCCCTTCGGCCACTTCTTCGACGACAACTTCCTGGCCGACTTCGATCTCACCCACGAGAAGGTCGGCCAGCGCATCATTCGAGAGGAGCTCGGGGACCTCATCCGCGGCCTGCGCCGCAGCCCGAGCGGGCCGTTCGAGGACGGGGAGCGGATCGACCCGGAGTGGATCTGCTACCTGATGGGCAAGAGCTACACCGTGCCCACCGCGGAGCACCCGCGCTGGCTCGCCCACCTCAAGCCCCTGCTGTCCGGCATCTACACCGCGGACAACATGGACTACGTGCTGCGCGACTCCTACATGTGCGGGGTGGCGGTGGGGCCGATCGATATCGAGCGCATCATGTACTACTCCTTCTTCAGCGAGAAGGGGCTCACCCTCGATCGGGGCGGGATCCAGGCGTTCATCATGTTCTTGAACGCCCGCTTCTACCTCTACACCAACGTCTACTACCACCGGACCACTCGGGGCATCGATCTTCACTTGAAGGAGATCTTCCGGGAGACCATGAAGCTGGTCTTCCCGTTCGATCTCAACAAGGAGCTCCATCCCTACCTCAACATGACCGAGTGGACGCTCCTGGAGGAGGTCGCCCGCTGGGACCACTCCGACGACGCGGACCGGCGGGCCCTCGGCCGCGAGTGGCGACAGGTGCTGGATCGCCACCTCAAGTGGCGCATGTCGCACGAGGTGGTGCTCGACCTCTTCGAGCCGCGGCGCGGCCAGAGCTTCATGAAGGCGGAGGAGGTGGAGGTGCGGGTGCGCGAGCTCCTGCCCGAGGGCCTGCGCGCGTTCCCGTTCAAGATCGACATGGCCCAGCAGGACCCGCGCCCGCTCAACCCCATCGGCATGCAGGACCGCCAGATCTACGTGTACGACGCGGCCTCGCGCACGGTGTCGGCGGAGCCCCTGAAGGAGCTGCTCAAGTACCTCCCGGGCAAGGTCGCCCAGTGCCGGATCTTTGCCATGAGCCACGAGCACGATCAGCGGCTGGCCGCCGCCCTCGAGCAGGCCCTCGGCGAGGACCGCCCGGCGCATCCCACCAACCTCTAGCCCCGCTCGGGCGAAGGACAGACGTCATGGAAAAGTTCCGCGGTGTGGACTACTACGGCATCGACGAGCTCCTGACCGAAGAGCAGCGCATGATGCGCGACGCGGTACGCGACTGGGTGGAGGCCAAGTTCCTCCCCATCGTGAGCCAGCACCACCGCGACGGCACCTTCCCCACCGAGCTCGCGAAGGACCTCGGGGAGATGGGGGTGTTCGGAGCCACCCTCAAGGGCTACGGCTGCGCCGGCCTCGACAACGTGGCCTACGGCCTCATCATGCAGGAGCTGGAGCGCGGCGACTCCGGGCTCCGCTCCTTCGCCTCGGTGCAGAGCGGGCTCGTGATGTACCCGATCTACAGCTACGGCTCCGACGCCCAGAAGGAGCGCTGGCTGCCCCGCCTGCAGTCCGGCGATGCCCTCGGCTGCTTCGGCCTCACCGAGCCCGATCACGGCTCCGATCCCGGCTCCATGAAGACGCGCGCGGTGAAGAAGGGCCAGGAGTACGTGCTGAACGGCACCAAGCTCTGGATCACCAACGGCTCGGTGGCCGACGTGGCGGTCGTGTGGGCCAAGGGGGAAGACGGCGAGATCGGCGGCTACCTCGTCGAGAAGGGCACTCCGGGCTACAGCACGCTCGACATCCACGGCAAGTTTTCGATGCGCGCGTCGATCACGTCGGAGCTGGCCTTCGCGGACTGCAAGATCCCGCTCGAGAACAAGCTGCCCGGCGTGAAGGGCCTGAAGGGCCCGCTCTCCTGCCTCTCCCAGGCGCGCTACGGCATCGCGTGGGGCGCCATCGGGGCCGCCATGGGCTGCTACGACTGGTCGCTCCAGTACGCCCAGCAGCGCGTGCAGTTCAACAAGCCGATCGGCTCGTTCCAGCTGGTGCAGCAGAAGCTGGTGTGGATGATCACCGAGATCACCAAGGCCCAGCTCCTGTGCCTGCGTCTCGGCCAGCTCAAGGACATGGGCAAGGCGCGCCCCCAGCAGATCTCGATGGCCAAGATGAACAACGTGCAGATCGCGCTCGACGCCGCGCGGCTGGCCCGCGACATCCTCGGCGCGGCCGGCATCGTGGACGAGCACCCGATCATCCGGCACATGATGAATCTGGAGACGGTGAACACGTACGAGGGGACCCACGACATCCACACCCTGATCGTGGGCCGGGACATCACGGGCCTCGACGCGTTCGGTATCGGGTAGCTCTCTCCACGCCTCGCCCTCTCCCGGTAGGAGGGAGCGGGGCTTGGTGTAGCATAGGCCACCATGAGCCCCGACCCGTCCGCCCCCGCCGTGGCCCTGCCGTCCGTCGCGTCCCTGCCGGTGGAGCGCGCCCGCCCCGATATGCGCCTGCTCGGGCTACTGGCCCTCGGGCACATGGTCATCGACATCAATCAGGGCTCGCTGCCCGCGATCCTGCCGGTGCTGAAGGACGCGCTCAATCTGTCCTACGCCGCGACCGGGGTGATCGTGCTCACCGCGAACGTCACCTCGTCGCTGATCCAGCCCCTCTTCGGCTACTTCGCGGACAAGACGGCCCGGCGCTGGCTGCTGCCGCTGTCGGTGCTGCTCTCCTCGCTCGGGCTCGCCTTCCTCGGCTTCGCGCCCTCCTACGCCGCGGTGCTGGCCCTGGTGATGATCACCGGCTTCGGGGTGGCCGCGTATCACCCGGAAGGCTATCGCACCGCCACCGCGGTGGCGGGCGACCGCAAGACCACCGGCGTCTCGATCTTCTCCACCGGCGGCAACGTGGGCATCGCGCTGGGCCCGCCGCTGCTCACCGCGCTCCTCATCGGCTTCGGCCCCGCGGGGAGCCTGGGCATGCTCGTGCCCGGCCTGCTGGTGGCGGGCCTTCTCACCGCGGTGCTCCCGCGCCTCTCCGCGCCGGCGCCCGCCGTCGCCCGAGCCCGCGCCAACGCGGCGGGCGCCCGCACCATGGTGGGCGCCATGAGCATCCTCATCCTGGTGGTGGCGATCCGCTCGTGGACCCAGCTCGGCTTCACCACGTTCATGCCCTTCTACTGGAAGGA
>Ga0134124_10001586_pt1 | contig 18307 bp, 11 predicted proteins | sample KB304_FD_96880 | JGI IMG/M metagenome (GOLD analysis project Ga0134124, IMG submission 96880) | Terrestrial soil microbial communities without Nitrogen fertilizer from Kellogg Biological Station, Michigan, USA - KB3-0-4 | ecosystem: Environmental > Terrestrial > Soil > Unclassified ...
CAGATAGGCAGCCAGGGCGTCAGTTCCATCCTCTACGGCAAGGCGAGGGAAATCTATGGCTCCGGAAGACTCGGCGACGTTTTCATGATCGAGGCATATTCAGACCGCAACAGCGCCAGCGGTGCCTGGGTTTACCCCATCCCGCCGGACTCAAGCGAGCTAACGATCGATTGGAACGCCTTTTTGGACGGCGCGCCAAAACGGCCGTTTGATCCCGCGCGTTTCTTCCGCTGGCGCTGCTTTGCGGACTATGGCGAGGGCTTGGCCGGCGACCTCTTCGTCCACTTGATTTCTGGGATCCATTTCATTACCGGTACGAACACCGCTGCTCAGCGTGCCCAATCTACTGGTGGAATTTTTCGTTGGAAGGACGGCCGTGATTTTCCGGACCTACTCGAGACTTTCTATGATTATCCCGCCTTTCGTGTTGTCCTTCGTTGCAATTTGAATAATGATGCTGGAGGATTTCTGGCGTTTTACGGCACCAAGGGAACAATGACTATCAAGGGTTCGACGCTGTCATACCAACCGCAGGACACGCGCCCGCAGGCAGAGGGATACTCGATCTACGGCTGGCCCGCTCGTTTGCGGGAACAATACTTAAAGAAATGGCACGAAGATCATCCGTTACCAGCACCCTTAAATTTCCACGTCGATGAGGAAGTAGAGTCGTTCACCACCCCACACGATTACGACGCCGTTGCAGATCATCAGGCGAACTTCTTCAATGCCGTTCGCAGTCGAAAGCCAGTTGTAGAAAACGAAGTGTTCGGCAACCACGCGGCGATTGGCTGCCATATGGCCAACTATGCTTATTTCAACAAGGCGACCGCTGTGTGGGACCAAGCAGCGAAGAAGATTGTGAAGGCCTGACGGAGTGACCTGGCAGTTGCTAATGTGGAAGCGAGAGTTCGTAATGTCGAGCGCGTGCTACTGGTTTTACAAACGGCGGATCTTCTTCAAGCTTTGATCACTAGGATCTTGGTGGAAACAGACTCATGTGCAGGATTCTATGCTTGATCGTTTGCCAGATTTTTGTTCTTGCCTGGAACACTGTTGCAGACCAGAAGGCCCCGGCAGTTCCAGAATTGCCCAGCTCTGCTCTTGAAAATTTTTCTCCGCGCGTTCGGGATCAAATTCGGGAAGCATACTCTGATGCTCATGCTCATCTCGCTGATGCCAACTCCTCTGGCAGGCTAGGAATGATTTTCCAAGCCTATGGATTGTGGCAAGAAGCAGCGTTGAGCTACCGGAGGGCGATACACCTCGCGCCGTCCGACTTTAAGTGGATCTATTATCTCGGGACGGTCGAAGCCTCACAAGGCCATTGCAGCGAAGCGGCGGCTAGTTTTCGCTCAGCTCTGCATCTTGATCCCGATTATCTTCCCGCGCAACTTGGGCTGGCAAATTGCCAACTTAGCTCCGCCGATTGGAATGGAAGCGAGGAACTCTACGGCGCTATCGTCAAAAGTCATTCCGATAGTGCGGACGCATACTACGGGCTTGGCAGGGTTCGCGCGGCTCGTCGGGATTTCGTGGGCGCGGCCGATGCTTACGTCAAAGCGTGCACATTGTTCCCCGACTTCGGAGCTGCCCATTACGCCCTGGCTTTGGTCTATCGCACCCTCGGGCAGGATGACAAAGCTGAGGAACAGCTTCGCTTGTTTGAAACAAACAAGGATGCGGCTCCGCCATTAAATGACTCCTTGCTGAATGAGGTCCGTGCCCTGAACCTGAGCGCCTCAACCCAGGTGCAGGCGGGCATTGACCTTGAGCGGCAAGGAAGACTCGAGGAGTCTGTGATGGCCCACGAAAAGGCTCTACAGATCGATCCACAAATGGTTCAAGCGCATATTAATCTAATCGAACTCTACGGCCGGATCGGTCAATTTGACAAAGCGGAGGAGCACTATCGTGCGGCGGTCCGCCTGCAACCATACTCTGTTGAAGGCTATTACAATTACGGCGTCCTTCTCCTCAGTGCTCAAAGATTTGAAGAGGCGGAAAGTGCGTTCCGGAAAACCATCGAAATCAACCCCTTTCACGCGTCTGCCCACAACAACATGGGGTACCTCCTGGAGCGGCGAGGCAGATTAGTCGAGGCCGCAGCTGAGTATCGCAAGGCGATCGACAATAAGCCGAGCGATCGGCAGGCACACTTCAATTTGGGCCGCGTGCTCGTGAATCAAAATGACTATAACGGAGGAATCCAGGAACTTAAGAAGACACTCGAGCCGGAAGATGAAAACACGCCACGATACATGTACGCGCTGGGCGCCGCGTTCGCACGCTCGGGGGACCGTCAAAATGCTTTGCGCTTCATACGTCAGGCGCGAGATGGAGCGACAGCGCGTGGTCAATCCAGCCTGGTGGACAGCATCGACCGCGACATTCGTGTGCTAGAAATCCCGGGCCTACCTCAGTGAAAGAACGGATATGGGACTCTTTCCGACTTGGGGCGGGGAAATCCAGGCGTATCTATACGCGTCGCGACTTTTTGGAGTTGTTCTATTGGGGGCTGGCTGGAGGTGTAGGGCCCAACTGGAGCACGGCTTTCTCGCCTCGCGCGTCGGATGTCCTCTTTCGTGAGGTGGCTCAAGAAGTCGGTCTGACATTTCGACACTTCACCGGCTCAACCGGTGAGTACTACATGCCGGAAATCATGGGCGCCGGCGTTGCTCTGTTCGACTACGACAATGATGGCGACCTGGACGTTTACTTGGTGCAGGGTACGATGCTTGACCCCGCTCAGGACCTTAGCCGTGCGAAGTTTCCACCGGCGGCCGGATGGAAACCCGGAAATCGTTTGTTCCGCAACCTGCTTAGTGAAACAGGAAAGCTCCAGTTTATCGACGTCACCGAAAAGGCGGGAGTCGGTCACATAGGCTACGGCATGGGAGTGGCTGTCGGAGACTACGATAACGACGGCTTTCAGGATCTTTACGTCACGAACTTCGGACACAACGTTCTGTATCACAACAACGGTGATGGGACATTTACCGACGTTACAGCCCAGGCGGGTGTCGATGACCCGAGGTGGAGCACGAGCGCCGCGTGGGTCGACTATGATCGCGATGGACGTCTTGACCTTTTTGTAGCGAACTATCTGGACTTTACAATCAGGGGAAATAAGCGATGTTACGCATCCACCGGTGAGCGCGACTATTGCACCCCGAAGATGTATACACCGGTACCTGCGCGCCTGTTTCGCAACCGCGGCGATGGCACGTTCGAAGACGTCACGGAAGCCTCTGGAATAGGATCTGCAATCGGACCAGGTCTTGGCGTGGTGTGTGCCGACTTCAACGGCGATGGCTGGCCCGACATTTATGTCGCGAATGATGGGGCCCCTGCACACTTGTGGATAAACCAGCGAAACGGAACGTTCAAGGAGAGAAGCCTGCTGTCAGGGACCGCGTACAACGTGCAAGGCGCTCCACAGGCTGGCATGGGTGTCGCAGCGGGCGATTTTGACAACGATGGTGACGAGGACATCCTCAAAACCAACCTGACTCATGAAGGCTGCAATCTTTATGTCAACGACAGCCGCGGGAATTTCGAGGATGCGTCGGCGGAATTTGCCCTGTTCCAGCCAACGTTCCCTTTTACAGGATTTGGTGCTGAATGGTTTGACTACGACAACGATGGTTGGCTCGATGTGTTTATCGCTAACGGGGCGGTAAACCGCATGGCGTCTCTGCGCGGCAATTCCTACCCATTCGGGCAAATCAATCAATTGTTCCGCAACGAGGGCGATGGAAAGAAGTTCCGCGACATGACCCAAGTCGCCGGGACTCCCTTCGCCCTTTCCGAAGTGAGCCGCGGAGCAGCTTTCGGCGACATTGATAACAACGGTGCGATCGACATCGTAGTCGCGAATAATAACGGCCCCGTGCGGCTGTTGCTAAATCAAACCAAGTCCCTGAACCGAAATCACTGGCTGCTTGTCCGTCTGGAAGCGCTCCATGGAAACCGCTACGGCATTGGTGCCAAAGTCGAAGTTCGCCAGCGTGGGCAAAAGCTTACGCGGCGGGCCCACACCGATTCCAGCTACTTGAGTTCAAACGACGTTCGTGTCCATTTTGGTTTAGGGGAGGACGCGAGGATTGAAACGCTCATCGTGTACTGGCCGGAAGGCCGTGTTGAAGCTTGGGAGCAAATTCAAGCGGACCAAATCGTGACGATCCGTCAGGGTACAGGGCGCGACGTCGAAGGCTGAACAAGCATCCGGATCGAGAAAATGCTTGACTATTGTTTATCGTATTGGTACGTTCCGGGTCAAAGTCGAGGAGCAGGAGAGCTTCTCACGTCTTACGACGGACTCACGCAAAGAAATCAACACAACCAGTGCACCATCGCTTATGCCTGCGTGCCACTGACTCGTTGTCCTTCGCGAAAATTCCAGGTCAATCGTTTAGCCGTGCGGAGCTGTGCATGGGTGTCGCCGGAGACAGGTAGATAGTCCTTCAACAAAAAAGTCGAGTGAAATGAGGGTTCACGCGATGAATACAACCAGGTTGTCCACGGTGGTGGTGTCCGTATTTGCGCTACTCTTCTTGGCGCTAGGAAGTGTTAACAGGTCTCACGCCCAGGTTTTATACGGGTCAGTAAGCGGCACGATTACTGACCAAAGCGGTGCCGCGGTTGTGCGGGCGCACGTACTTGCCACGAACCGTGCAACAGGTGTCCAGCGCGAAACGGAAACAGATGAAAATGGTCATTATCGGCTTGCCGAGCTGCCGCCCGGCAGTTACAACCTGAACGTTACCGCCACAGGGTTCAAACCGCTCACGCAGACCGGCTTGACGATCACAGCGAATACGGTCACGGACACAGATATCGCCTTGCAAGTAGGCGCCGTGTCGGAGCAGGTTACGGTCGAGGCGTCTACCGTAACGTTGCAGACGGAGAAGACCGACCTACACACCGAGCTCACAGAAAAAGCAATTTTAGAGATGCCGCTCAATCAATACCGTAACTATCAGACGCTGATCAATCTGGTACCTGGAGCAACACCAGGGGTGTTCCAGAACGCGATCGCGGATACCCCCGAGCGCGCGTTAAGTACCAACATTAATGGGACCAACCGCAATAACAACAACACACGTGTGGACGGAGCCGCCGACGTGTTCGTTTGGTTACCGCACCACACCGTGTATGTCCCTCCGGCTGAAACCATTCAGGAAGTAAACATCTCGACCAACAATTTTGATCCCGAGCAGGGAATGACCGGCGGTGCCGCCATTACCGTCATCACCAAATCCGGCACGAATCAGTTTCATGGCTCCGCGTTTGAATACCACCAAGACCAGGCCCTTCGCGCAAGGCAGTTCTTTGAGACCGAGGCATCCAGCCCGAAAAAGGGCAAGAGCATTCTCAATGATTTCGGCGGAACGTTTGGTGGCCCCATCAAGCACGACAAGTTGTTTTTCTTCGGGAGCTACAACGGGACCTATGAGCGTGACAATCGGCAGCCTCCCTCGGGTCTCTTGACTGTCCCCACTGCCGCACTCCGCAACGGAGATTTCAGCGGCGTTGCCACAACGATTTACAACCCAGCGACGGGAAATGCAGATGGCACGGGGCGCGTACCTTTCGCAAACAACCAAGTGCCTATCGACGCCGCTGCGGCAAAAATATTGGCTTTGATTCCCCTGCCCAATCTTCCAGGTGAGACCAACAATTTCTTCAAGTCAGCCACGCAGGCCCTAAACCGCAACAATTTCGACGCCAAAGTGGATTGGAATCGCACTTCAAGTCACACCATTTTCGTCAAATACAGTGCCATGAAGTCTGTGTTTCACGGCGAGCCGAGCTTAGGCGAAGCTATCGGAGATTGTGCTTGCGACGGCGGTCTCGGCGATTTCCACTCTTTCGTACAGTTGGTCACGCTGGGCCACACTTGGACTCTTTCCCCGACGCTGGTGGTGGATGGCAACGTAGGCTTTACTCGGATGAGCGAATATGGTCAGACGCCTGACTTCGGCACCAACATCGGATCGGACGTTCTGGGAATTCCCGGAACGAATAATGGCTCGGACCTTCGCAGCAGCGGTTTCCCGATGTTTGGAATCACCGGCTACGCGAACCTGGGTAACTCCGAAGGCTGGAACCCTGCTTACCGCAATGACTGGAGTTTTACGACCTCGCACAACGTGCGCTGGTCTCATGGCAAGCACCAGATCAGTGCGGGTACCGACATAATTCATCATCACCTCAACCATTGGCAGCCCGAATTGGGCGCTGGTCCGCGCGGTGAGTTTGATTTTGGCGGCGCGGTTACCGCTCTCAACGGCGGAGCCTCTCCCAACCAGTTCAATGCACTGGCGCAGTTTGAGCTCGGCCTTGCCGGCGAGTTGGGTACTGCTGGCGGAAACGCCGTCGGTGTAGGCAAAAGCGATCAGTTCATCAAGGCCACAGCCAAGGAATGGCAGTTTGGGTTCTTCGTCGGAGATCGTTACCGCGTCACCAACAAACTGACTGCGACCCTCGGCCTTCGGTACGAATACTACCCGCTTATGACCCGCGACGGTGCCTTCAAGTTCGACCGCCTTGATTTCAGTACCCTAAACGTGTTGCTTGGTGGAATCGGTGGCAATCCAGATCATCTGGGAGTCACCACCAGCAAGAAATTATTTGCCCCGCGTATCGGTCTGGCTTACCAGATCAACGACAACACGGTCGTGCGCAGCGGTTTCGGAATCACCGTGGATCCTTTGCCTCTGGCGAGGCCGCTCCGCGGTTTTTATCCCTTGACCGTTGGCTCCAACTTTGTCGGACCCAACAGCTTTATCCCATTTGACTCACTAACAGGCGCCCCGCCAGTAAACCCGGTCGTGCCCGTAGGTACAACGCTGGCAACCGGAATTCCGTCCATTTGCTGCCCGGACATCAGCAGCGGCTCCATTCTACTGCCCAAGCAGGCTCTGGAACGCAGCGTTGGCCCTGGTGAACTCAAGCGGGGTTACATCGAATCCTGGAATCTAATCGTGGAGCGCAGGCTGCCGGCTAACTTCCTTGTTTCGGTCGGTTACGTCGGAACGCAAACGGTTCACCAGTTTGCGGACACCAACGTTAACGCCTCCGCGCCCGGCACGGGTTCCTTGGGGCAGCCCCTGAACTGTCAGACCGCTGACTTCACCGCCCAGAAATGCTTGGTTTCCTCCTTTGGCCGGACCGCAGAAACGGATCTCTGGCAGGGTTACCTGAGCGCGAACTACCATGCACTACAGGTTTCCGTCAACCGCCAGTTTTCAAAAGGTCTACTGGTCAAGGGCGCGTATACCTACTCCAAAGCGATCAACTTCACGGACGACGATGGCTGGGCAGGCCTGAACTGGAATGATCCAACCGTTTTCCGCCGGAATCGGGCTGCGGCGGGCTATAACACACCGCATATCTTCCAGATTGCTTACGTCTACGAACTTCCCCTGGGCAAAGGGAAGCCCTATGCCAACGATGGCGTGGCATCGGCAATTCTAGGCGGATGGCAGACGAGCGGGACTTTTAGCGCGATTCATGGGCAACCATTCAGTTTGACTGCCTCTGGCGCCTCACTGAACGCAGTTGCTCAAAGGCAGACCCCTGACCAGGTAGGCCCCATTAAGAAACTGGGCGGCATAGGCCCGGGCCAGCCATTTTATGATCCAACTGCATTTGCCGCTCCGACCGGTGCGGTGTATGGCACTGTGGGTCGAAACACTCTGTACGGACCAGGAAGCGTGAACTTCGATTTCAGCTTGATCCGGACCTTCAAACTAACGGAGCGTTTTGACCTGCAGTTCCGGACAGACGCTTCCAACCTGTTCAACACACCGCATTTCTGCAATCCGGGCGGTTGCGGTGGAGGTGTTACAACCAGCCGCGCCAGCTCAAGTTTCTTGACCGTCACCGCTGCCAGGAATGAAGAGAGGCAGTTCCGTTTCGGCTTACGACTCTCGTTCTAAATTCACAAATCCGATCGGGGCACGTTCACAACGTGCCCCCCAAACTCTCCAGGAGCGCGGGTATCAAAACCCGCGCTCTTTGGTTCTCCGTTGATATTTCTGGCTCCTATTCCCGGCCACCTGCACCGCCAATAGCCCTTTGTCCGGTTGTCCCCGCGGACTTCCGCTGCTATCGTCTCACTCAGCGTGTCCGCCGCAGGCAGCAGCCAGACGGGTAAGCCCATGAAGCTGGTTCCATTTCGATCGCACTCCACACAGACGCGAAGGACAAGGCGGGCACGCGACATTGCTGTAATGGCCTTTAGAATCAACACTTCTTAAAGTGCATCAAAACAAATGACTTTAAGTACATGCAGAATGAACACTTATGCAAAAACAGGGGGAGTGTAATAGGAACCCCCGAGAGAACTGAATCCGCTTATCGGCCCGAGGACGTCAATGAAGAGTTTGCTGACAATTCTCCTTTGTGTAGCCGCCCTGTTCGCGCCCGTTAGCGGATACAGTCAATCCGATGACCTGGCTGAGAAGTCGCGGCGCGCTAAGGAATTCATGGCTGAGGGCAAGTTCGCCGACGCCGTTCCTGTCTATCGTGAACTGAATATTGCGGTGCCGAACAATCCCGGTCTGATGCTAAACCTGGGTATGGCGCTGCACCTGGCTGGAGAAGAGCGCAAGTCGATCACTCCGCTCGAATCGGCAGTGAAGCTTGATCCAAACCTCGCGCCAGCGTGGCTATTCCTAGGCGCCGCGCGCCTGCAACTCGGTCAGACTCCAGCAGCAGTAGACGCCTTCAAGATAGTCTTACGCCTGCAGCCGGATCATGCGGACGCACTGCAGATGCTCGCGACGGCTTTCTTGTCGCTCGGCCGCCTTGCGGAAGCAACAGAGCAGTACCGAAGACTCACCGAGCTCACTCCCGAGAGTTCACCGGCCTGGTATGGGCTCGGGCGGAGTTATGAATCGCTTTCCGTTCGCGCCTTCGACGACTTGCAAAAAGCCGCGCCGGAATCCGCATACTGGTTGGCGCTGATTGCGGAGACTCGCCTGCGGGAGCAGCAGCTTTCCAGCGCTTTCTATCTCTATCGTGGTGCTCTGGAGAAGATGCCGGCGATGCGCGGCCTGCACGCACAGGTGGCGGAGGTCTATCGTCGAAGCGGACATTCAGATTGGGCTAGCGTCGAAGATGAAAAAGAGCGGCAGCTTCCTGAACCCGACTGCCATGCGCAGACACTCGAGTGCCAGTTTCGCGATCGGCAATTTCTCGCGCTTCTCGCTTCTGCCAAGGGCAAGAATACTCCCGAGTCATACTACTGGCGCTCGCGAGCGTATAACGAGCTGGCTCTCCAAGCGTTTACTCGCCTGGGTCAACTGCCGCCTTCCACCGAACAACATGAGTTGAAGGCGCACATCTTCACCGGCCAGAAAAAATACCCCGAAGCCGCTCAGGAATGGCGGGATGCCCTGAAGCTTTCGCCCGCGGAGAAGCAGATTCAGAAACAATTGGCTATTACTCTGAAATTGAATCAGGACTACGCTGCCGCTTTGCCATTGTTTCAAAGCCTGCTGACTGCGCAGGCAGCATCGGCGGAATTGAACTATTTGACGGGTGAAACGCTCCTCGATCTGCAGCGGGCGGAGGAGGCGATCCCGTTGCTCTCGCGTGCTACGAATCGAGATCCGACGCTAATCCCAGCTCGCAAGGCCTTAGCTCGTGCCTATCTGGCTGCCGGACGACCCGGCGATGCCGTACCCCATCTCAAGGCGGCGCTCGCCTCGGACGAGGATGGAAGTTTGCACTATCAACTCGCAAGAGCTTACCAGGCGACCGGTCAGGCCAGTCTCGCCAAGGGAATGCTTGAGGAGTATCAGAAGACGCAGCGTTCCGCCGCCGCGGCATCAGCAACCGCCCAGCGTGAGGTGGAGATCACGCCGCCTTAGAAAATTTATTGATGTGCGACTATTTCGAGGGCTCGTGGACTTCGAGCACTTGGTTCGTTGCAACGTTTCGCAGGATCTGAACAATGCCCCTGGGCCAACGAATCTCGATTCGCTCAATCTTTTCGACCGAGCCGGTTCCGAAATGCACGGTTCGCGGACTGGAGGACGCGTAGCCGACGGCCGTGGTGACCTGATTCCACTGGTTGCCCAACCGAATCACGGCGCCTATTCCATCGCGGTTACTTCGTGTACCGATGAGCTTGAGGATCAGCCAGTGGTTCACATCCGAGCTGACGTTTTGCCAAAGTTCCGCTGGCTCGCCGAGCGCGCTCACTACAATGTCGATTTTTCCGTCGTTGTTAAAATCCGCAAACGCACAGCCACGATGGGCTCGCGCGAGGCTTAATCCGCTTTCCGCCGAAATGTCCTGAAAGGTTCCGTTTCCGAGATTAGCGAAGAGGCTGTTCGGTTGCTTGTAGTGTGCCGATTGGAACAAATCGATAAGATCGTTTACATCCGAATTGGCGGTGAACAAATCCTTCCAGCCATCATTGTTGAAGTCAAAAAGGCCGTTGCCCCAGCCGCTACGCGCGGTACTAAGCGCGGCCAGCCGGCTCTGATGCGTGACATCCTGGAATAGACCTTTTCCAAGATTTTTGAACAACGGGAACGTTTCCCCGGCCAGCGCGGTGAAGTTGAGATCAGGTAGGCCATCGTTGTCGTAATCGCGAAAGTCGGTCCCCATACTGGCGACTGGCAAGCCGTTGTTGGTGAGCGCGACGCCGGCTTGGAGCGCGACTTCTTCAAAGGTCCCATCGCCGCGATTGTGGAACAGAAAGTTAGGCATGTTGTCGTTGGTAACGAAGACGTCCATTAAGCCATCGCTATCATAGTCGCCAAACGCGACACTCATTCCCCTCCCGATATGCGCAGCGATACCTGATTTAGCGGTTACATCTTCAAAAGTGCCGTCGCGGCGGTTTCGATAGAGGGTGTTTGGCAACCCCTCGAAATACTTCGGATGGCAGTAGACGCGCAGGTTGCGGTCACGGTCGCCGCAATATCTATCAAAATCTGGAGTCCAGTGGGCGTAGTTGACCACAAATAGGTCCAGCCATCCATCGTTGTCGTAGTCAAACCAGCCCGCAGCGACAGACCACTTGTCACTTTTGATGCCGGCGGCTTCCGTCACATCCTCGAATTTTCCGTTTCCGAGGTTACGATAAAGAATGTTCCCATAGACGCCCGCGACAAACAGATCTGTGTGGCCGTCGTTGTTGTAGTCCGCCGCGGCTGCACCCATCGAATAGCCTGCTCCCGCAAGTCCAGCCTCCGAGGTAACGTCGCTAAACCGCATGCCGCCATTGTTCCGGTAGAGCCGGTTGAAAAACTTGGGTGAATCCTTTTTCAACGAAGGAATCGATGCGCCGTTGGTGAAGAATATGTCCGTTAGGCCGTCGCCGTTGTAATCGAAGGCGGCAACTCCGCCCGGCATGGTTTCGATCATGTGCTTACGAGGCGTGGGGTTGTTCTCAAGTACAAAATCAATTCCAGCCTGATGAGCAACCTCACGAAAATGAATCGGAGTCAACGCGGGAACGGGACCCAAACGGTTCTTTGTTGGCCGGACCTGCGGAAATAACGAAACGCAAGCGGCAACCAGAAAATCCCTTCGAGTACCCACAAAGGGGCGGTACATGTCTCGAATTGTCACCGGGTTAGGAAGCAGTGTCCAGAATTTTCCCCTGCTTCTTCAGTAGGGGCTTTGACCATGAAAATATAAATGTTCAGTCCGCCTCAAGTACGGCCGAGCACTAGCCGGTCTACGCGGCCGCTCACGTCACGCAAATAGGCCTCGTCGCCTTTCTCCAGTTCGGTGACGGCGCTGCCGGTGTAGCCGATCTCGGCGAAGGCTTGGCGCACGGCCGGCCAATCCACATCGCCGTCCCCCAGATTGACCCAGGCGTATCCGTCTTCCGAGCGTTTGAAATCTTTCAGATGGACTTTTACGATCCTCTTGCCAAGCGTCCGGATCCAATCCTGCGGATAACCATAGAGCAACACGTTGCCGACGTCGAACCATGCCTTAACCCACGGGCTGCGAAATTCGTCGATGTAGGTGGCCATCTCAATTGGGCTGAGCAAGAATTTGTTCCAAACTTCCTCGATGGCGATCACAATTTTGAGCTCCGCGGCAAGCGGAATAAGTTTGCGGATCTCTCGCTGCGAGCGGCTCCAAGCGTCGCGATAAGACGTTTGCGCATTTACGACGGCAGGAACCAACAGCGCCGCATCTGATCCCCAGAGCTTGGCGTTTTGCAAGGATGTGCGCATGCCTGCGAGACTTTTGTCCACTGCAGCTGGATCACTCGAGGAGAGAGGATATTTCCAATGGTCCATGTTCATTACGGAGTCGATCCGCATGTTTGCGGCGTCCGCGGCTTTCTTAATCTCTTCGGCTTTGCGCGCATCGGGCTCGGTATTTGCCTGCACAACCTCAAATCCCACATCTCGCGCCATCTTGAAGCGGTCACCGTAGGTGAGTTTTTCCGGCAACATGTCGAGGAGTACGCCTTTTTTGATGGGCAGGGGAGCGGGCGACGGCGATGTGCTCGTAGCCGCGTGCGGCCCTTTAGCCGGCGAAGCCGCAAGATATTCGGTGAACACGCCACCAATGCTTGCAGCGGAGGCAGCGGTAACCGAGGACTTCAGGAATTCGCGTCGCGTTGCACGGGACATTTCTCACCCTCCTGCAAGAGCTTGACAGCCGTTGTTCCTCACTTCATGGTGAGGTTAGACGAGTTTCGTTAAGTCAATCTTTGGATCCCAGACCTCCGTCGATTTCATGAGTTCGTCCCAAGTCACCTCGTGTCCCTTATAGGCGGCGGTGCGCGCCATCATGCAGGATAGAGCAGACTCAACACCCTTGGCGGCCTGGTTGTGGAATTTACCGCTGGTGATGCTTTCCACGAATGCCTTCTTCTTCTCGGGGTCAGCGAACTCCAGGTTCGAAGTAAAACTTCCCGTAACTGAAAACGCCTGGGTTTCGGCTTTATCTTTCGGCTGAGAACCCGGGGCTTGCCACGGTTCGTCTCCCCAGATACCGAGCGGCCCGGTATACGGCGACAGCGACGTGCCCTTGGTGCCGAAGAAACGCTCGCTGACGTCCCACCAGCCTTTCGCAAACTGCGTGGAGCTGAAGGTAACGTCGACGCCATCCGGATAGTGGAAGATTGCGTTGTAATTTCCGAAGGCGTCGCCATCGTTAGCAGGGCGGCCCTGTCGCCCGCCAGTCGCGGAGGCCTTCAGCGGGTGCGCCTTAAGAATCCAGTTACAAATATCAATGACGTGAATATTTTGTTCCACGACGATGTCCCCGGAGAGGACGCGGTCATACACCCAGTTGCGCAGACGATGTTCGGCGGGTGAAGCGTTTGGCCATCCCGGCCTGTCGATATAGCCGGTGAGGTAGTAGGCCTCGCCGCAAATAATCTTGCCGATAGCGCCGCTATGTATGCGACGCACCATCTCGACGAATGGGGGGCAATCGCGAATCTGGAAGCCAACGTCCAGACTGAGCTTACCCTCTGCGCGTTTGCCGATTTCGATGACCTTTAGTGCTCCCGGAACATCAACGGCAACGGGCTTTTCAAGGTAGACGTGCTTGCCCCCGGAGACCACGGCTTCCAAATGGCGGGGGTGATAATACGGTGGAGTGGCCACCACGATCGCATCCACTTCCTTGGAAGCCGCAATTTGCTGATAGGCGTTCGGACCGGTAAACAGCTGGGATGCGTCTATAGCAGCGTAACCCTTCTCCCGTTGTATCTTGTCGAAGTGTACCCGGGCCGTATCAAGTTGATCGCGAAATAAATCGGCCAGTGCTACAACGCGAGCACCGCCGGTGTCTACGAGGTTGGTCGCATCCTCCGTACCGCGCCCGCCACAGCCGAGCAGGCCGACGCGGACGGCGGAGTTAGCCGCAGTGCCGCGTACCAGGGCCGGTTTGATGAACATGACACCTGCTGTGACTGCAGCTACTTCGAGAAACTTGCGGCGGTCGATTTTGTCAGAGGAATTCGACTGCTTTTCATGATTTGACATGTATCCTCCTGGTTTCACGCCGATCCAGGCCGTTACTCCTGCCCGGTTTCTTACAACCCAAGAAATTCTCTGCGTTTGATACTGTCCCATGCTGCGAATTATCCGATTAGCTTCTCCAGATAAGCTTTCGCAGACCGCACATCTTCGATTTGCTGTGCGCCGGAAATTTCCCGTTCGATAGTGACAGCACCTCTGTAGTTCAACTCTTTCAAGCGCGAGATAATGCGCGGAAAATCCACCCTGCCGGTACCAATCGGCACTTCTTCACCGAGTTCTTTGGGGTTTGTCGGCCAGCGTCCGTCCTTAGCATGAATACCCTGCACGTACGGTCCGAGAAGTTCGATGGCGTCGACGGGATTCGCCTTGCCGTAGAGAATCAGGTTCGCAAGGTCAAAATTGACTCCTTGATTGTCGGTACCAACATCTTGTATGGCACGCACCAGAGTAATAGGAGTTTCTTGCCCGGTCTCATAACGGAAATTCTGACCGTTACGCTTGCAATAGTCGGCTACGTCCCGCATCGCCGACACCGTCTCACCGTAAACCGCGTCGTTGGGATTTTCTGGGATGAAACCGCAGTGTGTCTGGACTGCAGGGATGCCACACCGCTTCGCAAAGTCCGAAGCCTTCTTGATGTGCGCAACCCGAGCCGCACGCGTCCCCTGGGGAACCAAGCCGATAGTCAACGGCCCCTGATAAAAATCCCATACTTCCTTCCCGGGACCGCCGACGACCAATGACGTAGCCTCGATTCGGTGCTTGTCTAGCGCTTGTCGAAGTCGCGTTGCCAGACCCGGCTCGAAATCCTCGACGAACGCTTGGCACGTTGGCAGGCCCAGATCATGGACCTTGGCCATGGCGGCATCGGGATCTTTGCCGATCCCAATGATCAAGCCGAGTCGCAACGGCTTTTTGCCTTCATTGGAAGGCACCGTCGGCGCGGCATGGACCGCGCCAGCTCTTTCCGCCTGCCCGAGAGGAACCTCCGTCTTTAGCGCAGCGGTCGCCGCCGGCGTTATGCCCGCTGCCAGCGCACCCATGGAGGTTTGAATAAAAGCGCGACGGTCATGTTTATCCATTTTAATATCACCATCAATGGCTTACTGCCGGTGGGTAACCCCGTCGGTCTCTACTTCTCCTTGATGTAGATATCCTTCCATCTCATCTTCACGCCGCCGCCAGTGTGAATCTGTAACGCAATCACCCCATCGGTGAATTTTGTCGACGAGTCGTTGTGATCCGTGACTTTGACATCGTTCAAGCGAACCACAAAGTGACTCCCTCGAACCGATGCCTCAAGGTCGTTCCACTCCCCCTGCTTCAGCGCCCGCTCGCCCTCCGCAGTCGGCATTATGACCCAGCCGCGACCTCCGCTTTCGTACAATCCGCCTGTGTGTTTGCCAACGGTTGGGTCCACCTCGATTTGCATTCCCTCAATATCCGGACCGTGCTCCGGGTCAACGCCGGTAATTCGCGCATGCACAAATACACCGCTGTTCCCTTCGGCCTCGCCTTTGAATTTGAGTCGAAGGTCAAAATCCCGGTAAGTTTTTTCCGTGGTTAAGTAGCCGTATTTGTTGGCCGTACTCTCACAAAATATTGTTCCCCGGTTAACAACCCATTTCTCTTGGCCATTGTTCTTCCAGCCCGAAAGATCCTTGCCATTGAAAAGGGCCACCCATCCGTGTTCCTGGGATTGAACTCCTGCGGCAAATACCAGGAGAACTACGGCGATAAGTGAAATTAATATACTTCTCAAAGGACACCCTCCCATCGAGACAGCGTGTATCGCTGACAACACGCTACCCTTTGGATCGGACTCTATCATCAACTGTAGACCGGCGAAAACGCTTTCGGGAGCGAGCCCAACGGCATAACTTCAATACCATCATCGCCGCTGACAACGGCAGTTTCGGTATATTATTCCCCGCGAGGTACACGCCTATGCCGAAATCACTCGTTCAGGCTGTCTTTGCAGCTTCACTGCATTTCTTAACGCGGCTGTTGTGTGTCTTCGCGATGCTGTCGTGGTTGGTTCCAGCAGGGCGTGCACAAAGTCAACCCATCCGAGTGATCGCCTTTGGCGCGCATCCGGACGATTGTGATCTCGGCGCAGGAGGCCTGGCCGCAAAATATGCTGCTCTCGGCCACAAGGTAAAATTCGTCTCGCTTACTAACGGCGACGCCGGTCATCAGTCACAGGGCGGAGAGGCTCTCGCCAAGCGCCGCCGCGACGAAGCGCGAGAAGCAGGGCGACGCATTGGTATTGAATACGAAGTACTCGATAACCACGACGGAAGGCTCTTGCCCACGTTGGATGTTCGCGAACAGGTCATCCGCGAGATTCGGCAATGGAGGGCCGACATAGTGATCGGGCCGCGTCCCAACGACTATCATCCAGACCATCGGTATTCGGGTGTCTTGGTGCAGGACGCCTCGTACATGGTCATCGTGCCCGATGTGGTTCCAGACATTCCGCCCCTGCGCCAGAATCCCGTGTTTCTCTACTATAGCGACCGCTTCACGCGACCGCAGCCGTTCAGGCCCGATATCGTGATCTCCATCGACGATGTTTTCGACAAGAAGATCGACATGCTGGACGCGCACGTTTCGCAATTCTACGAATGGCTACCTTGGACTATTGGGATTCTCGATCAGGTCCCAAAGGATCCCATCGAGCGGAAAAAATGGTTGGCCGTAGGGCCCATGGCAGCCCGAAACGCCACTCCGGAATGGCGTCAGCAGCTTGAAAAGCGCTACGGCGCGGAGGCGGCTCATGCCCAGCACCTTGAGGCTTTCGAGATCACCGAGTATGGGCGGCAGCCGAGCGCGGAAGAAATTCGCCGACTTTTCCCATTTTTCCCCGCAGCTGTGACACGCCCTTGAGGCACCGTCGCGCATCGCACGTTGGGCATTTGCCTTGCATGGCCAAACAGTTTGCGCTCACGGGTGAGGTCGCGGGCCTCACTAGGGAGGTCACTGCGGCAGTGCAACGTTCGGCGAAAGCCAGCTAAGGATGGTAGCTACCGGCGTCTTGCGGCTGGGAGACGGAACGCGGAATCATTCCAGAATCCACGGTGACTCCTGCTTGGGAGATGAGAGAGGCGTTCTAAGAGTTCTCGAAGCGAGCCTCGCTGACTTCCGCTAAGAGGCCAACGAGGCTCTAACAGACCGTTCAGATTGCCCTTTTAGGGAGAGGAGCCTAAACGGCCGCTAGCTGGGAACGCACATGAAAAATCACGCGGGATTGTCAAACAGTTGTAATCACAGCAGCGTCATTGAGAAATCCCTGCGGCGTTTCCTTCAACTCGTGCGGTGAACTCAACCGCAAATACAGAAACCGGTCGTTGGTGAGTCTGTGGAGGTCAGCTAGCTTCCGGTCTTTCGGAAATGCCACCGTCCGCACCAGGCGGACATCCCTAAACATGCTGCGAAGCTGCGTACTTTTCCCGCAGTGCCGATTTCCGACAACGAACAAGACTCGTTCCAGATGATGTCTTTGCATTCCTATGCTCCATCCGCCCGGTTAGGATCTCTTTGCCGCTCTGTCAAGATCGGCATGCTCGAATGCCGACGCCATCCTGTCAATTTCGACATCCTTGATACCCATTTGCTTGGCGACCAAGCGCCATTTCGACGCCGCGCGGCCGGTTTGCGTGGCGATCTTCCGGGCGGCTGAAGCTTCGAGTTCAAAATATTCGGCAACTTCCATCGCAAGGTCGAGCGATGCCGTGCCGTCGTCCTCGTTGATAGAGGTGCTCAGAACGCGCGGCTTGATATCGACCGGAACGGGATTGAGATCGTACGCCGGTGAGAGCCGCCAGCCATTGGGACCTTCGTACAAGAAGCCGTGATTGCGCAGATGATCGTCGGTGTTCGAGATCATGATGTTGAAGACGATGCGCCGCCAGAGCGCTTCCATATCGCGCATTGGCGCTGCGCCGTACCGGCGAAGGACATCTACAATTTCGAGATAACTACGCGGTTGGTTATCTTTCGCACCGAGCATGCTCATGGCAGAAAGGAAAGGAATGCGTTGAGCATCTTTTCTATCAAAGCGCTGCAGGATGAGCACCGGCTTCTTCCCGATTTTCTCGACGCGCCCGGATGCCACGTTTATTCCCGATTTCTCGGCCAGGTTCAGGACGACTGCTTCCCAAAGCACGGTGTTGACCTCATCGTCCTTGCGCGGAAATTTCGCGATGGCAAGCCGGCCGTCCTTTTCCCGCACCGACGCCTTCGGACGGGCGCCTCCCAGGGAAGAGCCCGGAGCCAACGGCAGTCGAAGGTCTTCATCCGTTTCGTCCTCGTCGATCACG
>Ga0134124_10001588_pt1 | contig 18295 bp, 16 predicted proteins | sample KB304_FD_96880 | JGI IMG/M metagenome (GOLD analysis project Ga0134124, IMG submission 96880) | Terrestrial soil microbial communities without Nitrogen fertilizer from Kellogg Biological Station, Michigan, USA - KB3-0-4 | ecosystem: Environmental > Terrestrial > Soil > Unclassified ...
CATTAAGATGGAGCGATGCCCAGACTCTCTGACCCATAACCGCGAGACTAATGAAAACGATCGCCGTCACCACGGTCCAGACGACCTCGAGCCGGTTGTTCCCGTGCGAGTAAGTCGCGCGTTGCTTGTCCGCGGAATCGCGATACTTCCAAACGACCCAGCCGAGGCCGATCTGCGCGGCGGCAAAGGCAATTCCGCACACGGTGATCGTGATTATGAACTGCCGATCGACACTCGGGCCGTGTTCGCTGATTGATTCCGGAAACCACCAGCGTCCACTGAGGAACATCCAGAGAGATGCGACCGTTATGACCCAGATCGCTATTCCGAGAAGGCGTCCCATCGATTATCTCCTTCAAAAAAGTTGTCAGCTGTTCGTTGTCAGTCGTCAGTTGTTACATGCAACTGACTACGGACGAACTGACTACTGACGGATTACCGATTCAGTACCATCACGCCGAACAACAGCGGCAGATAAAAGACCGAGGCCATGAGAAGCTGGCGCGCATGTTGATTCGATTTTGAGAGTGCTGCGCGAACTCCGCTGGCGAGAAACAGCAAACTAAGGATCAGAGCTGAGACGAAATAAATCTTTCCCGACACGCCCAGCACGGTCGGCAGCAGGCTCACCGGCACGAGCATCAGGCTGTACGCGATAATCTGCTGACCGGTGACACGGCCATCCGGCTCGACCACCGGCAGCATGCAGATACCGGCGCGGCCATAATCCTCGCGGTACATCCACGCGATGGCGAGGAAGTGCGGGAACTGCCAGAGAAACAGGATCGCAAAAAGCACCACGGCCGTTACGTCAATGCGTCCGCGGGCCGCCGTCCAACCCAGCACCGGCGGCATGGCGCCCGGGAAGGCACCGACGAACGTCGAAAAAGTACTGCGCGTTTTCAACGGCGTGTACGCGAACAGGTACCCGGCAATTACAAAGAACCCGAGCACTGCGGTGAGAGCGTTGGTAAATAACGCCAGATACAGTTCCGCGCTGGCAATCAGCGTGATGCCAAACAGAAGCGCTTCGATCGGTTGCAACCGGTGCGTGGGCAGCGGGCGATCGGCAGTGCGCCTCATCAGGACGTCCAGATCGCGCTCCATGAATTGATTGACAGTGCCGAGACCGGAGGCAAGCAAGCCGATGCCCACCATTGCATGTGTCAGCACAAGATAATTCACACCGCCCACGGCGCCGAGGCAAAATCCGGCCGCCGCAGTCAGCATGATCAGTGACGTAATGCGTGGTTTTGTCAGCTCAACGTAAGCCGCGATGCGCGCGCGCGCGCCCAAAGCGGCGGTTTCCGGAGCATGCACTTCTATGGCAGCAGTACTCTTCATAAACTCCCGAATTGTCGATTCAGTCTTCCCCTCGCGGACGAGAGGTCTCATGCCGGGGCAAGAACCCCTACTTGCCGGGATTCTTCGGCGCGCAGAACTCGGAACGCTCTCAAGGTCAAAACGATCGTGGCGGCGAAAACGAGCGCTCCGCAAGCAACATGTGCAACCGTAACTGAAATCATGGGATTCAACGGCTGCGACCCGTAGGGTGACGCTCTGCGTGTGATGTACGCCGTCAGCCCCAGCAGGAGTTGAATAATCAAGAGACCTGAAATCACCAACGCCGGTCGGGTCAAAAACTTCTCATCCTTATGCCGGCGCATGACGGCGAATATGGTGGCTGTTAATCCAGCCGAAACGATTACCGCGCCCACGATATGAGCGACCAGCAACCCAGTCGGCAGGAAGTGGTCCCAGGTAGTCGAATGCCGCAACGTGGCGCCCAAAACCAGTTGGGTCAGAATCAATGCCAGCGACACTACACCCAGCGTGCGAATCGAAATGCCTGCGCCCTCTTCACTCAGGTTCGCCGAGCGGGAAATCCAACTCGGCGACGTGAATACCGCCAAACTCACCGTGGTAAGAAAGAACAACTGCGCCAGTGTCGCGTGCGCGCTCGAGACGGCCAAAGGCAGATTCAGCTTGACGGTCAAACCGCCGAGCAAGCCCTGCGCTATCACCATACCGAGCGCGGCCCAGGCAAGTCGTTTCACCCACGTTCGTCTTTCCCGAATCTGAACGTAAACGGCCAGGACAATCGTAAGAAATCCGACAGTCGCCGCGATCAGCCGGTGGCCGTGCTCGTAATAGAGGTTGCCGACCATCTCCGGAAAGACCTGGCCATTCGATAAAGGCCAGTCATAAGTTGCCAGCCCAGCGTCGTGACTAGTCACCTTGGCGCCGGCAAGTATGAGAATGAACGTCGCGCCTGCCACGACCAGCGCGAAGCGATGTACTCCCTTTGACATAAGAATTTGAATTGCGGATTTGCGATTGCGGATTTAGGAAACCTTGCTGAAAGTTTTTCAATCCGCAATTCGCAATCCGAAATTCGCGGATGCACCTACTTATGCATCATCGGAAATTCAACGGCCGAAACTACCGGCATTGAACTCGGCTTTCCACGCAACTCAGCAGTGGCGCCGAAACTGAAGTCGGCTGTGGCCGAACCCTTCGCCGGAACGGTTACTTCCATGGTTTTCTCGGTGCCGCTGCCGGCGCCTTCATGCCACGCGACCACGGTGTATTTGCCGGGAGGAACGCCGCTGATGGTAAAGCTGCCGTCCTCGGCGCTCACCGCGAAGAATGGATGCTTCATCACGCCGATGAACGAGCGCATCCACGGATGCTGATCGCACTTGACCGGCACGAGCACTTCGGAAACCGACAGTTTATGCGACAGGGCCGGCGCGCCGTTCGGCTGTGACTGGTTCCAGTCCGGATTCTTCGTCGGACGGAAGTGCACGTTGTGCGTCGTCGGATCGCTGTTGGTAATGCTGATCGGCTGATTGACCATCACACCCAGCACGTGCGGCTTGTAATGACAGCCGTTCTGATCGAGGACCGCCGGCGCCGTGGCTGCCTTAAAGCTGAGGTCGGTTATTTTCTTGCCATCCGCCAGCGTACCTTCCTTAATGTAGACGAAAGTGTTGGCGACCTTGCCATCCTTCACTACCCACTCTTCGCCGGCCAGATCCGGGCTCTTCTTCGCGCAGTTGGCATCTGCGGAAGTATCGATCTTCGCCGGAGTCGGCGCAGTCCCGTTGTAGCTTATCTTGCCGGCGATCGTTCCTTCATCGCCTTTGGAAGCGTATTCCGTGCCGGCCGGTCCTTCGGCTTCACCTTCCGGTTTCTTGCTGCAAGACGAGGCCATCGACATCAGGCCAAGGACTGCAATCAGTCCCAGCCACAATCGAGCATGTTTACTCAACATAATTTCCTACTCCTTCAACTGAAATGACTTCGGATTCGAACAAGGATACATCAGATAACTGAATCTACGTTAGCCTTCAAAGCGTCCCTTCATGACCTGGTTTGAGGCTTTTCTTTACACTTTTGCGAAATTGGGCCGCACGCGTTTGTCGATGATTACGGCGGGCCAATTCATTTCCCGCCCGGCGCAACGCGCGCCCTGTCTTCTGTGCGGGCTGCGTAGCGGTTTGCGTCGCAGGCGCAGGCGAAGCTGACAGCAAACGTCTCTGTTCGTCGGGCGTCATCAAAAACATGTAACGAACCAGCAAGCGCGCGTGATCGCCGTGATAGTTTGTGACGTCGGCAGGCGGACTGGGCAGGTTGACGACCCATCGCTCGCCTTCTTTCTTAAACAGACCCGTCGGCATCGCCGTCCCCGGACTAATCTGCGCGGGATCCAGTAGCCAGCGGAAAGTCCAATCCGGTTTCAAACGTTCACTCGCCAAAAGGAAGTTCGGCGCGATCGCTTTCGCGTCGTGCGCGGGCTCGCCGGTGATGTGGCACTTCAGGCACGGCGTTCCGGAAACGAAAATATTTCTCGCGATGGATCGTTCAGCCTCGGTCATGGGCACCATCGGCTCTCTGATGTACGGGTCGCTTTGTGACGACACGGCGACGAAGAAGCGGACCAGCACGCGCAACTCATTCGGCGAGAAATTAAACGTCGGCATGTGCACCTGTAGATAAGGTCGCACTCCATTTCGATTCGCCCCGGGCTGCGGTATGAGGCGGCCATTGCTTTGATCGTTGGCGCTTCCAGGCGCAGATGCGGACGGCGCCGTCGCACCCGGAGACGGCGAAGCTGCCGGTTTCGGCGCCGCAGCATTTTCAGGCGTGGGTGCTTTTTCACCGGCCTGCATCAACGACGGATCTTTCAAGAACTTCATCAGCCAGTCCGGATCGACGCGCGCACCTTCACTGGTCAACATCGGCGGCAGCAGTTCTTTCTGATTCTGGTAGTAAGGCATCCAGTTGAGGACGGCGCCACCCAGCGTCGTTGGTTCCCCGGAATTGTTATAGACAGCTACGCTCTGACCGGGTTGCAAGACGTGACAACCCATGCAGTTGTACTTCTTTATGACCCACCAGCCGTTTTGAATATCCTGGCGGCGCTGGTCGGGCGGACGATAGAAGAGACCTTGAGGGACATTCGCGCCTTCAGCACCGAGGCTGCCCAGCAAAAGTGTCGTTAAATTGGTTCGCCATTCTTCCGTCAGGAACGGCTTGGGCATGCGCAGACGATCTTTTGGCTCGAGATACTCTGACTTGCCTCGATCATAGATCGAAGGATCCGCGAGCTTGTGCTCAAAGAAGCCGCGGTGGTTGTACCACTCTTTCTCTTTATCCTTCGGATGAAGATTAGCCGGCTTTCCATTCTCATCCTTCAGCACTTCGCGGCCGTATTCAGCGTCCTGCGTGAGCAAAGCAAAGTCCAGACGCTCAAGTGGCGTGGCGCCTTCAGTGGTCAACTCTTTGCCAATCCGTTGTTCCTCTTCGAAACCTTTTATTTCATGACAACCCGCGCAGCCGTACTGCTTGATTTCGGCCTTCCCCTCGGCAGCCAGGTTCGGATCGTCCATGAATGAAACGTCTTCACCTGAGGACGGGGCCGCCAGCGAGAAAAGGTACGAGGCAATGTCGCGCGCGTCCTGTTCCGACAGACGCAGGTTCGGCATGACCGTCATGTTCTGCACTTGCAGCTCTGCGCCGTCATTCGGACAAGTCGAATTAAGTTCGGTGTCGAAAACGAACGGTTTGCCGTGTTTCGAGTAATCGTCAGGCGTTAGGTCACGCTTCTCTTTGGGGCAGTATGGCGCCCAACGTTCGCGCGGGTTATAGATCCAACGCACGATGTAATCGTAGTTGGCCTTTGCTCCAACCCTGGTAAGGTTCGCGGCAAACGTGCCGCCGACCTTTTCCCCTCCCTCGCCGATGGAATGGCAAGCCAGGCAGCCGCGCGTATCGAATAGCTCTTTACCCTTTGTCTTATCGCCCTGTTGCTGCGTCGGCACTTTGCCATCAAAGCCTTGCTGCCACAGGTAAGCGGCGACCGCTTTCAGATCTTTCGCGCCTTCCTCTCCGTCCACTTCGAATCGCCAGAAGGTCGGCATCTTGGTGCCGGGGCGAAATCCCTGCGGATCCTTGAGCCATTGTGGAATCCAATCCTTGCGGAGTTTCAAACGCACGTCTTTGAGATTCGGACCAACTTTCTTCTGGTCCTGTTGCAGGTAGCGCGTTTGTAAACTGAGCTCATCGATGCGGGCGGCCAGCAGACTGTTCTGGACTCGCAGCGACTCAGCATGCGCCAGCAACCTCTTGATTTCTTCGGCGTCGTCGCCGGCATTCGCGCTCGCCTCAGTATCGAGCCTCGACTGCCGATCATTTGCCGTGATTTGCTCCTGCAGTTGCGTGATTTGCTGCCGTGCATTCGTGAGCGCGTCGGTCTCGCGGTCAAACGCTTCCATGCGATGACAACCGACACAGCCGCGCTGATAGAACAAATCCTTCGCGAGATTCAGCTTGTCAGCACCCTGCGTCACGCGGTCATTGGCGTGACACATCTGGCAGCCGGCCTCAGTGTTCTCTTTGGGAAAGAGCGGGTGAAGCCAGAACGGATTAAGACCGTGGCCCTTCTCAATGCTCGTAGTCGCGCGTCCGTTGCCGCCGTGACAGGCAGAGCAACCGAACTTTTCAGGATTGTGAATTTGCAGGAGTTCCTTGCGCGGATGGCTGACAAAAGCGTTGGCCAGTTCGTCAGGCTTCTTGCCGGGACCGCCGGGAGCCATATCGGACGCTTTAATGTTGAGCGGTTCGCGTGCGCCCAGGTGACAGACTTCGCAGCGATCGACGATGCCGAACTCGTTCACGTTGATCTGATGGCCCAGAATCGTGTAATCGAAAGCGGTTTCATTCTTGAGAATGAGATCGTTGATGCTCTTTTGCGGCAACAGGCTGACCTGGTTCTTAAGATACTCGTCACGTTTCTTTGCGAGTTCGGACGGCGTCTTCAGCAACTCGGCCTTCTCGCCCAGCGCCTTTGCTTTTTCGTCGCGCAGGTCATTGAAGGTCTTTTCCAACTCCCCGTAGTCCATTGCGCGAGGCGTTTTCTTTCCCGAGTCGTCGGGAAAGTCGACGATTACCTTCTCTTTTTTCTTACTGTCCAGCGAGTGGCTGTAACGGCTCTTCCAGAACTTGCTGGGAGCAGTTTCAAGATTGTAGGTAAGGACGACGATGCGGCCGCGTTGGTTTTGAAACGGATCGGTTACCGCATCCAGCCGGGCCTGAATCTTAGCCACCTGCGCGTCAATTTCCTTGCGCCGGTCGCGGGTTTTTTCGTCAGCCTCTTTGGCGGCGGCATCGAGCTGCTGGTATTCAGGCGTTTCCTTTATTTCCGATTCTTTTTTGCCCGCGTCTTTGCGAATGCTTTTCAGGTAAGCGCTGTAGCGTGTAACGAATTGCCGCTGGATTCCGCGCCAGGGTCTTTGGCCGTAGGCCTCGTCATACAGGGCCCAGACGGACGAGCCTACCAGCAGCAATGTACAAATCAGGATAATCGCGCTCGTCGATCGAGAGACGATCGGATCGCGTTGCGGTTCAGACTCTTGCTTAACCAGTGATGCGCTCGGTTCCGTAGGTTCGGCCATGTTTGATAACTTTTTCGTGCGCTAACGATTCGATTAAAGACAGCTCCGCAAATATTCCTCAGACATTAAACCAGGGAGTGACCCAGACGTACTTAATGGTAAAGACCAGCCGCAAAAACAACTTGACCGGCATAGCCATCAAAACCGTGACCGCGAAAAATTGAAAAGTCGCATACTGCAAGAGGCTTGTGTTGGCCAGCAGCTTGCGCTCGAATTCGCCTGAGATGGTGGCCCAGTTTTTGAACTCGCTCCACGACTTGAGATAGCGAAACTTGAAGGGCGCCCGCATCATCAGCCAGTGGAAGAACAAGGCGCTGACAATAAAGAAGGCGGACACCACTAAAAGTCCGAAAACTCCGATTATTATCTTGAGCAGTATCGGGTTGCCTGGAAAATGCGCCGGCGTTAATCCGATGATTTCATGCAAGTCGCGATTACGATCGAACACCACGGTGTTGTGGTCCCAGGTCTGTCCTGGCCAGAACCAAATCCAGCCGGGTCCGCGGATAAAAGTGCCGATGAAAATCAGCAGAATCCACATCAGAAATCCCCAGCCGAACATGTTGACCGCGAATCGTCGCTGCTTGTAGGTGTAATAGCCGTTGCCGAGCGGATTTGAATCGACGTAGGGAAACACCATCAGGCCGACCATGATGATCGAAGGCATTACCACGCCGGCAATCCAGGGATCGAAGTAGACGAGCATTTCCTGAAGACCGAGGAAATACCACGGCGCCTTCGAAGGATTCATGGTCAGGTTCGGATTGGCCGGTTCTTCCAGAGGCGCGTTGAGCGCAATCGACCAGACGTACAAAATGACCGTGACGATTACCGCCGCCAGAAACTCGATGCGCACAAGATAAGGCCAGACGTGCAGCTCTTTCGCCCAGCCGGGTCGCCAGGGCTCGGCCTTGCGATGATGTGTCTTGGCTAACTTTGGATCCGCTTGTAATTCATCGATTAGATTGTCGTTGGCCACCGCTTGTTTGACGCCAAGCCAGGTGAAGAAAGGCACGAGAAACAACATCGCCACGATGGGCACGTTGTCCGGCGCCGACACGATCTTCCAAAGCTGGTGCCAGTCCTGCACTGAGTACGCAAACAGCGCGACAAGCACGGCGGCCACAATTAGCCAGATCAGCTTGTTACGTCGCGAGTTTGGCTTTGGAGTTTCCATCGAATTCTGTTTCTGACTTTAGATTTCAGATCTGAGATCCTGAGATCTGAGATCTGAGATCTGAAATCTCAGATCATTTCATTTCTTCTTCGGCACTTTCATTTCCGACTCAAGCATCATGGGCGCCGGACCTGATATGCCGCCGTCCTTGCGAATACGCCAGAAATGCACCGCCATAAATATTGACGCGACCAGCGGGATGCCTATGCAGTGCCAGATGTATGCGCGCAACAAGGCATTCGCATCCACGATCGATCCGCCCAGCAAACCAAATCTCACATCGTTATAAGGAGTCAGCCCAAGCTGCGGTCCAAACGGCCCCTCATTACCCAGCAGCGGCGTGGCCCGCGCCATATTCGTGCCCACGGTTACCGCCCAGAACCCGAGCTGATCGTCGGGCAGCAAATATCCGGTGAATGAAAGCAGCAAAGTCAGCACCAGCAACACCACGCCGACGCACCAGTTGAACTCGCGCGGCTTTTTGTACGAGCCGGTCAGCACCACGCGAAACATGTGCAGCCAGGTGGTAATCACCATCAAGTGGGCCGCCCAGCGGTGCATGTTGCGCAGCAGTTTTCCAAACGGGACGTCGTGCTCGAGATAAAGAATGTCTTGAAACGCCTGAATCTTTTGCGGGTGGTAGTAAAACATCAACAGCACGCCGGTAAAGGTCAGCACGATAAAAAGGTAGAACGTAATGCCGCCCATGCCCCAGGTGTACTGGTAGCGAACTGCGTCGCGATTGATTTTTGCCGGATGAAGATGAAGAAAGACGTTGGAAAGAATTGACAGCGAGCGATTGCGCGGATCAGAGCGCTCGTGCGAAACGCGAAAGATCGATTTCCAAACCTGTGTTTGTTGTGGATCTTTGTAATCCTTCGCTTCTTCGAGGGCGCGGTCCTTTAACGCGACCGCCGAATCTTTCGCGCGCCCGACCAGCCCGGCGTTGGTTTTCTCGCCGGTTAGCTGCTTGGTTTCTGTCTCTTCCTTCTTCTCGTCCATATATTTACCCACCCGCTGCTTCGGGTGGTACTGATCTAAAGCCGAATGAACGCGTTCGGATCATCGAACTCACCCGGCGCGGGAACACCTTTTTCCCATTTATAAAGCTTCGCTACGTTGACGACGATTTGGCCTTCGGCATCCAGCTCGACGTGCGCGCGATCCATCGGCCGCGGCGCAGGACCTTCAAAGTTAATGGCTTCGCTGTCATAGCCGCTTCCGTGGCATGGGCATTTGAACTTATTTTCGCTGGCTTTCCAGTCGGGTGTGCAGCCCAGGTGCGTGCAACGGGCATAGACCACGAACAGGCGATCGGAAGTCTTATCGACCCAGATGCGGTATTGCTGCTGCCACTTGGTATCTACTCCGAGGGCATAATCTCCGGGAAAACCGATTTTGAAAGTGCTGGAAGGTTCAGTAATTGAGCGCGGGAGGAAGAACCGCACGAACATCAGGAAACAGGTGGTAAGAAATCCGAAGACACTCCACCAGACAATACGACGCCGGGTCTTGTTCACCGGCGGGTCGGGCACCGACTCGACCACGATGGCCGGAGTTCTTGCCGGCGGCTTCGCCGGGACCTTGGCGGCCAGCGGGGCCGCGCCTGGCTCAGGTGCGACGGTTGTTGTTTCCGTGTTTGGACCGCTATCCACTCCGATGACCTCCCCCAAAAAGCCACGGACCAGACTTTACACACTGCGACGCCGGGAATTGCTGACTAACATACAATCCCGCGCGGCACAGGGATTAAAGTCTCTGCGAAAACGATTGCAAACCTGTTCACTAGAATTGCGCCGCACCAAAAAAGAGTTATGAATTAGTGCAGCAGCCAAATCTTATACCGCGTTTGCGGCGAGATTGGCAAGCGGATAGTTAGCGAAGTTTTACCGGTTGCCGGGACTTGACGATTGACCCCGTGCTTGCGACAAATACTCAGCGATACAGAAGGCGTTACAATTGCAGCCATGAACGATAAGGCGCACGTCATTCTCTACAGCAAACCTGGTTGTCATCTTTGCGAAGTCATGAAAGCCGAGATGGCCAAATCCGGCTGTGATGAATTATATGAATTGGAAGAGACTAATATTGAGAGCGATCCTGCCTTGCTCGCCCGCTATCAATACGAAGTCCCCGTCTTGTTAGTCGACGGGCGTGAGGCGTTCAAACATCGCCTCTCTTCTCAGGCTTTCCGGAATTATCTTAGACAACTCCGGTAAGAGTGCGCACGAATAGCACTCAGGCAATTATTACCCCCCTTGACCACATCCACCGCGAAAAACTTTCATACCTTCCGCGAAGATTTAGTATTGACATAAACCACTTTCACTATTAAAGTTCGCACGTCTTGCAAGAAATCATACCTTTCAGTTTTTGAAACTAGCTGACAAGGCTTGGCCAGCTTCTCCCCCCAGGGTTTTTCTGGCCGCGGCGAACCAAAGCCGCCCACAGTTTTTCCATATAACTAGTCAACCTACGAGCAGGGGTTTGGTTAACGGCCAACTGCTACGATTTGCCCCATTTGGCGAATTGTAAGCATTTTGTCTCACGCGAAAGTGCTTTCCACTCAAACAGGAGGGACACCCACATGACAACACTCTCAACGACAAGAGTCTTGAAGGTCTTAGCTTTGTTTCTCTTTGTGGTCGCTCTGGCGCTTCCTCTGTCGATGTCCAGTCCGACTAAAAGTCAATCTCAAACCGCAAATCAAAATCGCATGCCAAGCGAAGTTCCTGACGGACAAAACGCGGTCGCCGCGGCCGTGACCGAGGCTTTAACGACCGACATGGACGCCAAGACTGATGACCTCTTCAACAATTTCGGGGCCAGAGGAACACCCATCGACGAATGCGTTGCTGATGCGGTACCGCCTACGGCCCGCGGCAATGGCAGATTCGAAGACAACAAGTTCATCTTCGAGGAAGAAGAGACCGTAGCCGACGGACTGGGACCGACGTATAACGACGTCGGATGCGTCACCTGTCATCAAGCTGTCGACACGGGTGCGTTCGGCCAGCAAATGGAATTTCGGGCTGGACACCTTTCAGGGTCAACCTTTATAGACAATCCCGGTGGTCAGTTGATTCACGCTCGGGGAACCGATTCCGATGTTGTGGAGCACATCACCACAGGCGAAACCGTTCGCAGCTTTCGACTAGTGCTCAGCGCTCTTGGGGACGGTTTTGTGGAATGCATAGCAAATCAGACACTGCAGGACAATGTCGCGGCACAACCTGCGAGTATACGCGGGACGCTCACGGCTGTACCGGTGGTGGAGGCCAACAACACCTTACGGATTGGCAGGTTCGGTTGGAAGGGCCAGCACGCCAGTCTCCTGTCTTTCTCTGGTGATGCCTATCTTAACGAGATGGGGATCACAAATAAGTTTGACGGATTCGGCGGAAGGAGCTCGTCGGCTTCCGATGCAGGAACACACGAGAACCCGGCAAGCACTGCAGAGGGTGTCATCGACGTTACCTTCCCGTCTCCATTCGATCCGGTGCAGGATCCCGAAGACGATGGCGGTGATGTGATCGCCTTCACTGACTTCATGGCGGCGACGCGCGCACCCGGTCGCCAAAACCCAATTCCGGCAAGTGCAGTGCGGGGCGATCCCCTATTCAACCAGGTGGGTTGTTCTGGTTGCCACACTCGCAACTTCACGACTGCTCCGGCAGGCACTTTGATCAATGGCGGAGCGTTCACAGTACCAGCAGCTTTGGGTGACAAGATAATCCATCCCTTCAGCGATTTCGCACTCCACGACGTCGGCACAGGGGACGGCATCGTCCAGAATGCTGGTCAAAGCACTGCAAACCAAATAAAGACCGCGCCTCTCTGGGGTATTCGGGCTCGCAACCGATTCATGCATGACGGCCTGACCGTCAACATATCGGAAGCGATCCAGCGGCATGCGGGCCAGGCAACTGCCGCTCGAAATGCTTTTAATGCCCTGACGGCCTCACAGAGGTCAGACTTACTCTTCTTTATCTTATCGCTTTGACGCGGTAAGACGATCTAAATCAGTCGAAGCTCGCTGGACACTAGTTGCCCGGCGAGCTTCGGCGTATTTCGCAGGACTAACTTCCAAGGGGGTGCTGATGTTTGATCTCAGCTGTCTGAAAGCCGCAAAGGATCTTACCAATTCAAGTAAGGCCCTGCTCATAGTCTTGGTGACCAGCACCACGCTTTCCTGCTTTGGCTGTGCATCAAAGCCTTCGGAACTCGGATCAAAATCGGGCCAGGGCCCGCAGGTTTCCCACCCTGGCGAGACAAGCGAGGCTTCAACTCTCCGCGTGAGCGAGGTCGAGGAAGCCGTCAGACGCGTTTTCAAGGACAACGCTCTGATCGCTCAGGATTACAAACCGAGTTTTGTGGTCGGAGATTTCAACGGCGACCAATCGCCCGATGTTGCGGTGGTGCTGAAAGTAGCGCAAGGAAAAACCTCACAAATGAACCAACAATTTCCTCCATGGATTCTGAAGGACCCATTCGTGACCGCTGTACCGGGAATGGCGCCCCTGCGCGTTTCGGATGACGAGACACTGCTGGCGATCATTCACGGTTATGGCTCAGAGGGATGGCGTGACCCTCAGGCGACGCAAACGTATCTGCTCAAGAATTCCACCGGAGCAAAGATTGAAGCTCGCACCAAGGCAGAGGTAATCGCAGCGAACCAGGGAAAGAAGATACCGCAGCTCAGAGGTGATCTGATTAGCGAGGTTCTCAAGGGCAAGACGGGATATCTCTATTACGCCGTCTCCACTTATTCATGGTATGACCCTTCAACATTCAATGGTGAGCCAATGGTGCGGCCTGTTCATGGAGTCGATGTCCGGAATTAACCATTTTCACCGGCCTGACTATTCGAATAACGGAGATACGGAAATGACTCTGCAACGTTTGGCAGTAAAAACATTACTCCTGTTTCTTTGCTTCGCGGCAATGGAAAATGCCGGGGCCGCGCTGAGAAAAGCACCGGCCCAAAAGAGCGAAGCCACGATTGCGCGGATAACAGCAGAAGAACTCAAGGCTAAACTTTCCCGAAATGACCCTGTGACTATTCTGGATGTTCGCTCGACTGATAACTATGTCTCCAACGAGAATCGGATCAAGGGTTCGATACATGTGAAACTCCGAAGGCTCCAATTCCGGCTCTCGTTTCCACCGCTCAAAGACATTCCGCGCGACAGCGAGGTTGTCACCTATTGTGCATGTCCGAACGACGAGGCCAGCATTCGCGCCGCGCAGATACTCATGGATGCGGGCTTCAAAAACGTGCGGGTCCTGGACGGTGGGTGGCAAAACTGGCAACGAGTCAAAGGACAGGTCGAGCCAAAGCCAAAAGGATGACCAGGCGATTCTGTCGCACGACACGTCAACATGAGGGAGAAGGTCGAGGCTGCCTTGGACAGCCACGATGACAAGTTCCCGACAAGTCGGCTATTATCCGGTTTCGATTGATCAACCGATCCTGCTCGCATTTTGTAAATCACTTTAGCCATCGAAAGACTGAATGCTGGAAATCTTCAATCTGAAATGCGTAAGAGGAGACCGCACATTATTTAAGGGCCTGAATTTCCGGGTGGATCCAGGCGAAGCGATCGAACTGCGCGGCGCCAATGGGAGCGGAAAGACGAGCCTGTTGCGAATCTTGTGCGGACTCGCCATGCCGGCCGACGGCGAAGTGCGATGGCATGGCACGAATATCCGCCGGCAGCGCGAGGAATACTCCGACTCGATCGCGTACCTCGCGCACTTAAACGGAGTGAAAGACGAATTCACAACGATAGAGAATTTGCTGGTCGCTGAGCGCGTGGCCGGAAATGCACTGACAACCGAAGAAGGGGTCAAGACTCTCGACAGGGCCGGCCTGAAGAACCAGCGAAACCTGGCGGCCCGTTTTCTGTCAGCTGGACAGCGGCGGCGTTTGGCATTGGCACGCTTGCTCACGTCGCGTGCGCAATTATGGATTCTTGATGAGGTGCTCACATCGCTGGACGACGCAGGTGCGCAACTCGCTCGTCAGTTGATCGAAACACATTTGATGGCAGGAGGCATGGCAGTCATCGCCACTCATCACGATCTTAATTTGTCTGTGGATTCAGTCCGACGAATAGATATTTCGGTCGGAACCAGTCCCATTCAGGATCGGACGGCAGCGTAAGCGCTGATGCCTCCGCCCTCTATGTTTTCCATGTTTCGCTGGCTGGTTTGGCGAGATCTGCTGCTCGCCTGGCGGCGTCGCACCGATGTCCTCGCCACCCTGTTCTTCTTTATTATCGTAGTCAGCCTGTTTCCTTTGGGCATCGGGCCGGAAGCAACTTTGCTTCGCACAATTGCGCCGGGAGTGGTCTGGGTCGCCGCCTTGCTCGCCTCGATGCTTTCGCTTAACAGAATCTTTGGAAATGATTATCAGGACGGAACCCTGGAACAACTGCTCCTGACGCCTCAGCCGCTTTATCTGATTGTGTTGGCAAAAGTGCTCGCACAATGGCTGGTTTCCGAGGTTCCCCTGGTGGCGATTGCCCCTGTCCTTGGACTTCAGTTCGGTCTGTCGCAGAATACGCTCGGAGTAATGGTAGTTTCCCTGCTGTTGGGTACGCCCGTGCTGAGTTTGATTGGCTCGATCGGCGCCGCGCTGACCCTGGGACTCCGATCCGCGAATGTGCTGGTGGCGCTCCTGGTTTTGCCTCTTTACATTCCGGTCTTGATATTCGGCGCCGGGGCGATTGAAGCGAGCGTCGCGGGAGGTGAAGCGCGACCCTATCTCCTATTGTTAGGAGCGACACTTGTTTTGGCCCTGGCCTTTGCCCCCTGGGCAACCAGCGCAGCTTTGCGCATATCTGTGGAATAAGAATTGTTTCTCGGGGCACTCGGCCTTGAATGACGACATGAAGCCTCTAAATAGATGAGCAAATCAAGAATCAACTGGTACAAGTACGCCGCGCCTGTGAATTTTTACCCACTTGCGGGGAAAATGTTGCCTTGGTTCAGCGGTTTAGCGATCGTACTTTTTGCAGTTGGGCTCTACCTCAGTTTCTTTGTCGCTCCGGTCGACTTTCAGCAGGGCCATTCCTATCGCATCATATTTATTCACGTACCGGCGGCCTGGATGGGCATGTTCCTTTACGTGCTCTTGGCCATTTACGCTGGCATCGGTTGGGCTTTTAATGCGCGGCTGGGGTCGATGATGGCCACGGCCATTGCGCCAACCGGGGCCATCTTTACGTTCATTTCGCTGGTGACGGGATCGCTCTGGGGTAAACCGGCTTGGGGCGTTTACTGGGTTTGGGATGCTCGAATGACTTCGACGCTCATCCTCATGTTCCTCTACATCGGCTTCATATCCCTGCAATCATCGATAGACGACACGCGCCGCGCGGACCGAGCGGGGGCCGTGCTCGCACTGGTAGGCGTTATCAATGTGCCGATCATCTATTTCTCGGTCCAATGGTGGAATACTCTGCATCAGGGCGCGACGATTCGAATCGCCAACAAGCCAACCATGGCCCCGACCATGCTGGCGGCCATGCTGGTGTTGACCGCCGCCTGCTGGATTTATTCCATCGCCATCACGCTCGCGCGCGTTCGATGCATCATATTAGAAAGAGAGAGCGAGGCGCCGTGGCTCGCAGAGTCCGCCGTGTCAGCTTAAGATAAGATATGCACTGGTCCAGCTGGTCGGAATTCGTCTCGATGGGTGGTTACGGAGTTTACGTGTGGCCGTCGTACGCGGTGACCTTCGTGCTGCTCGCGCTCGAAGTCCTGATGATCATTAAACGGAAACGAGCGATTTCCAATCGCGCAGATCCTGGTGCGAGCGAGCTGGAAACTTCAGAACTCGAAACTGGTCTTTCTCATTAACACCGCACTTAAACGCTGTGATCAGTTGGAGCAGAGCGGGATCACCGGGCTAAGACGCCGGTTGGAAGAAAAGGTTTATTGGTAGCTTTATGAAACGTCGTCACAAAAGAATTATCTTTATCTGCGCAGGCCTGGCCGCGATTGGTTTGGCAACGTGGCTGGTGCTCGGCGCTTTTCGAAATAATCTGGTCTTCTTCTACAGCCCGACCCAGGTTGCCGCGAAGGAAGCACCCGTCAACAAAACTTTTCGCATCGGCGGTCTGGTCCAGCAGGGAACGCTTAAGCGCGATACTGACGGTCTGACCGTGCGATTCAATGTCACGGATACGGCGAGCAACATCGCCGTGGTTTACAAAGGAATCCTTCCGGACCTTTTCAAAGAAGGCCGCGGCTGCGTGGCCCAGGGACGCGTGGGCGGTGATGGAGTTTTCTATGCTGACCAGATCATGGCCAAGCACGACGAAAACTACATGCCGCCGGAAGCTGCGCGCGCCCTCGATCAGGCAAAGGACATGGAGAAGATAAAGAACTCCGCCAACGAAGCTTCAAAGACGCTATCGAAGTAGATTTTGGAGTGCGCTGATCAGTCATCGCTTCGGTCTAATTTAAGACGAGCGCCCGCACTCCCTAAAAAATAATGATCCCCGAAATCGGACAATTCGCGCTAATACTCGCACTCGCGCTGGCAGTAGTCGTAGCAACGCTTCCTCAAATTGGCGCGGCGCGCGGGATAACTCAGCTCATCGGCGTGGCCCGGCCCGCGGCCCAGGCACAATTCCTGTTCGTTTTAATCGCCTTTGGCTGTCTGGGATATTCGTTCATCACCAACGACTTCTCTGTTCTCAACGTTGCCACGAACTCCAACTCGCAATTGCCGCTTCACTACCGGCTCGCTGCGACCTGGGGTTCGCACGAGGGCTCGCTCCTGCTTTGGACGTTCATGCTCACGCTCTGGATGGTGGCCGTGACCTTGTTCAGCCGTCACCTTCCCGATGAAATTGTGGCGCGCGTGCTCGCGGTGATGGCGACTATCAGCATTGGTTTCCTGCTGTTCATGCTGTTGACTTCGAATCCGTTTCAAAGATTGATCCCCGCAGCTCCCGATGGTCGCGATCTGAATCCGCTGTTGCAGGATCCGGCGATGGTGGCCCATCCGCCAATGCTTTACATGGGCTACGTCGGTATGTCGGTGGTGTTTGCCTTTGCGATTGCCGCTTTAATCGGCGGCCGGCTCGACGCGACCTGGGCGCGCTGGTCACGGCCCTGGACCACGGTCGCTTGGATGTTTCTTACGTGCGGCATCGCGCTGGGAAGTTTCTGGGCCTATTACGAATTGGGTTGGGGCGGCTGGTGGTTTTGGGACCCAGTAGAGAATGCTTCGTTCATGCCCTGGCTGGTAGGTACTGCGCTGATTCACTCGTTGGCTGTCACGGAAAAGCGCGGCGGCTTCAAGAGTTGGACTGTGCTGCTGGCGATTGCGGCCTTCTCGTTGAGTCTGTTGGGAACGTTCCTGGTTCGCTCGGGCGTGCTCACTTCCGTCCACGCATTCGCAACCGATCCGAAACGCGGAATCTTCATTCTCGCATTTCTTACGGTGGTGATTGGCGGCTCGCTGGCACTTTACGCCTGGCGCGCCAAACAGGTTGGTCTCGGTTCCAAATTTGAACTATTGTCTCGTGAATCACTTCTGCTAACGAACAATGTTCTGCTCGCAGTGGCGGCCGGATCAGTTCTGCTCGGCACGCTTTATCCGCTGTTCATTGACGCGCTCAATCTCGGGAAACTTTCAGTCGGCCCGCCTTACTTCAACAGTGTGTTTGTGCCCTTGATGGCGCCTGCGATGTTTTTGATCGGCGTGGGACCCATCGCGCGTTGGAAGCAGGCAAAGCTGCCTGAGCTTGCGGTGCGATTGCGCATAGCCTTCGCCCTCAGCGTGTTGACCGCAATAATTCTTCCGTTTGTGATCGGCGGCTGGCACTGGCGCGCCAGTCTGGGATTGTTGCTGGCCGTCTGGATCGTGATTACTTCACTCCAGAATATTTTCAACCGCCTCCGGGTTTCCGCGGGCCCATCTTTCTTCAGTCGGTTGGCAACACCTTCGCGCAGCTTTTACGGAATGCACCTGGCGCATATAGGGGTCGCCGTTTTTGTCGCCGGTGTGACGGTAGTGACCAGTTACCAGACTGAGAAAGACGTGCGCATGCAGATCGGCGACACCGTCACCGCGGGTAGTTACGAGTTTCGACTGGACAACATCTCGCAATTGCGCGGTCCAAACTATCAGGCAGTCCGC
>Ga0134124_10001589_pt1 | contig 18294 bp, 17 predicted proteins | sample KB304_FD_96880 | JGI IMG/M metagenome (GOLD analysis project Ga0134124, IMG submission 96880) | Terrestrial soil microbial communities without Nitrogen fertilizer from Kellogg Biological Station, Michigan, USA - KB3-0-4 | ecosystem: Environmental > Terrestrial > Soil > Unclassified ...
AACGTCGCCCCAGCGAAAGCCGCGCGACGCACCCTGGTGCGCCGCCGCTTCCCACTCGGCTTCGCCCGGCAGCCGCCGACCCGCCCAGCGGCACCACGCCTCGGCCTCGTGCCAACTGACGTGGACCGCGGGCTGCGCCGCGGGGACGCGCGCGAGAACGCCGAAGCGGCGCTGCAGGACGCCGTGGCGCATCTGGTCGACGTGGCGCGGCGTGCGCCGCGCTTCGCGATCGAGCCACGCCCAGCCGGCGTCGCTCCAGTGCGCGCGATCGTCGTAGCCGCCGTCCTCGACGAACTCGCCGTATTGCGCCCAGGTGACCGGCTGCGCGTCGATCTCGAATTCGGGGATCGCTACCGCGTGCGGCTCGCGCTCGTTGTCGAAGCGAAAGCCGCCGCCGATCGCGCCGAGGAGCCAGCGCGTCGCGGGCAGGACGAGCGGCGGCCGCGGCGCGCGCGCGGCAACGCGCGCGACCAGCCCGACGTCGAGGCCGAGCGTCTGCGCGAGCACGGCGAACGCCTCGGCGTGCAGCTCCTCGTGGAAGAGCGCGAGGCGATGGAAGTACAGCGTCGCGTCGTCCTCGACGGCGATCGCGGCGAGCAGCTCGAGCGTCGTCTCGAGCGATTCGACGAGGTAGGCGCGTGTGGCCTGCAGGTCGGGAAGCGTGCCGCGCGCGAACTCGTGGCGGCGCTGGCGATCGACCTCGGCGGGGTCGTACCAGTCATCGACTCCGGGCACGATCGACGCCAGCCGCGGCTGCGCAGGATCGGCCGCTTCGCCGCGCGCGCGCTGCACGTTGCGCGCGATCCAGCGTTCCTGGAACCAGGCGATGTGGCCGAACGTCCAGAGCGGCGGGTCGAGCTCGGCGAGCACCTCGGCGGCTGCGCCGTCGAGGACGAGCGCGCGGCCGCCGTCGCTCGCCTCGAGCGCCGTCGCCCAGCGCAGCGTGTGGTTGCGCGCCTCGATGAGGGCGAGCGAGAGCAGCTCCTTGCCGGCGCGGCGCAGATTCGCGCCGTCGCTATCTGGCGGGTCGAATGCGGTCACGGCGCGTGCGGCGACCGGCACGCGAGCGGCAGGTAGCGCTCGGCCACCGTCGTCTTGTTCAGGCCGCGCACGGTCATCCCTCCCGGCGGGTCGGAGTTGCCGCAGACCCACGAGATCGGGACGATCCGCGCGTCCGCGACGATCCCGGGGCGCAGGCTCAGCACCTTGCCGTTGATCGCGACGTTGGCCTTGTTGCCGAACGTGATCTGGATCGCCCCCGACTCGACCGCGACCGAGCTGATCATGTCGTTGACGATCTTGTCGGCGACCGGCATGGCGGCGGCGGCGTTGTCGACCGGAAGCTGGCCGGTCGTGCTCCACGCGGTCGCGATCGGCGGCTTGACGATGTCGGCGAGCTTGATCGCTTCGCTGATGCGATCGCGGATCAGCTTGTCGGGGACGCCGGGCAGTGCGATCAACGCGAGGATGACGATGATCGCGATCACGATCATCAGCTCGAGCAGCGAGAAGCCGCAGCGGCGCAGAGCGGCCGAGCGAAGCGCCGGACGCACGAAAGACAACCGGGACGGGTCGGTGGGCATCTGGGGCAAAGAACCGTTCGTCGCATTCTCGCCGGCCGCCGCGCCACTCTGTAACGCGCAGTTCGGCGGCGCGCCGGTGCGGTGACGTCCTACGCCGTCGCTCCCCGCCGTAGCCGTAAGGTGTTGGACGCCGCGCTGCTGTCAAGGCAGAAGCGTGCATCGGAGATCACCATGCTGAAGAACATCGCATCGCTCACCGGCTTGATCGTGGTCGGCTGCGCCGCCGGACTCGCGGGTCCGCCGGCAAACGCTGGCGACGCCGCGGCGCAAACGGCCGCGAAATCGACCTACGCCAAGGAGCGCGCCGACTGCGACGCCGGTCGCACCGCCGAGGATCGCGCGACCTGCCTGAAGGAGGCCGGGGCGGCGCAGGACGAGCGCAGGCGCAACCGCCTCGACAACCAGGGCTCGGCACGCCAGAACGCGATCGAGCGCTGCAAGGCGCTGCCGAGCAAGGACCAGTCCGATTGCCTCGCGCGCATCGAAGGCCCGAACGCGCCGAATCAGAAGACGACGACGTCGGGCAGCGTCGCCGGCGGCGGCGTGCTGCGCGAAACGACGACGACGACGCAGGGCCAGCCGACGATCGTCATCCTCCCTGGCGACACCCCCAGCCCGCCGCCGACGACGCCGCCGCCGGCGCCGCCGCGCTGACGCCAAGCGCACGGCGCGCTGCGATGGGCGCGCTGCGCACCGCGGGTGCGCTGCCGCGCTATCCTCGCTGCCCCCGTGGCCGCGCTGCACATCACCGACATCGAATCGGCCATCAACTGGTGGCGCGATAGGCGGCCGTCGCCCGACGGCATCACCGCGTGCTCCGAGGTGCGCGCGCTCGCTGAGGTCTACGCGCTGATGGTCTACTACCACGAGCTCGAGTGCGACGAGGACTCGATCCCCCCGGCGGCGCGCGACGCCTGGCTCGCGTGGTACGCGACGACGCCCGATGCGCCCTGCATCGCGATTTGCTCAACCAGCCAGGGCGACGCGGTCTGCAAGGGCTGCGGCCGCACCTTCCTCGAAGTGCAGCGGTGGACCGAGATGACGCCGGCGGAGAAGCGCGCGACGTGGCGCCGCATCACCCGCGAAGGCACTGCCTGGCGCTTCAACCACTACGCCGAGCGCGCGACCGAGAACGCCGCCGTTCCGATCGAGGCTGACCCCGCCGCCGCGGCATGACGCGGCTCGGCCTGCGCCAGGGCGCGCGCCGCATCGCGCCGCTGGCGTGGCCGGTGTTCGTCGGCCAGGTCGCGGTGCTCGCGTTCAGCACCGTCGACACCGTGCTCGTCGCGCGAACGACCGCGACCGAGCTGGCGGCCCTCGCGGTCGGCGCCGCGGTCTACATCTCGGTCTTCATCGGCTTGATGGGCGTCGTCCTCGCGATCGGGCCGATCGCGGGGCAGCTGTTCGGCGCCGGCAAGCCCGAGCGCGCCGGCCACGAGCTGCAACAGGCGGTCTGGCTCGCCGTCTTCCTCGCGATCCCCGGCTGCCTCGTCCTCCTCGTTCCCGAGCCGTTCCTGGCGCTGTCGCGCGCCGAGCCCGCGGTCGCGGCGCGCGTGCGCAGCTATCTCGGCTGGCTCGTGTTCGCGCTGCCGCCTGCCCTCGTCTTCACTGCGTTTCGCGGCTTCAACGTCGCCGTCTCGCGGCCGAAGGCGGTGATGGCGATGCAGACCGGCGGGCTCGCGCTGAAGGTTCCGCTGAGCGCCCTCTTCGCCTTCGGCGTCGCGCTGCCGACGCCGTTCGGCGAGCTGCGCGTTCCCGCGCTCGGCGTCGTCGGCTGCGCGCTCGCGACCGCGATCGTGATGTGGTGCCAGCTCGCGGGCGCGCTCTGGCTGCTGCGCGTCGATCGCTTTTATCGCCGCTTCGGCCTCGGCATCGGCACGCCGCTCGCGCCGCCGCGGCGCGCCAGCCTCGCAGCGCTCCTTCGCCTCGGCGTGCCGATCGGCCTGGCCACCGTCGTCGAGGTGACCGGCTTCACGTTCATGGCGTTCTTCGTCTCGCGGATCGGCGCGACCGCGGTCGCCGGCCACCAGATTGCGGCCAACCTCGTCGCGTTGATGTTCATGATGCCGCTCGCGATCGCCAACGCCGCGAGCACGCTCGTCGCGCAACAGATCGGCGCCGGTGACTCAGCCGACGCGCGCCGCATCGGCTGGGCGGGGCTCGAGGTCGCCGCCGCGATCGCTGCCGTCGTCGGCAGCACGGTCTACCTGCTGCGCGAGCATGTCGTCGCCCTCTACACCGCCAATCCGGTGATCGCCGCGGCGGCGCTGCCGCTGCTCGCGTGGGTCGCGCTCTTTCACGTCGCCGACGCGACGCAGACGGTGGCGGCGTTCGTGCTGCGCGCCTATCGCATCGCGACGATGCCGCTCGTCGTCTACGTGCTCGCGGTATGGGGGATCGGGCTCGGCGGCGGCTATGTGATGGCGTTCGACCTGATCGGCTTCAGCCCGCAATGGATGCAGGGGGCGCGCGGTTTCTGGGCGATGGCGACGCTCGGCCTCGCCGCCGCCGCCGCCGGCATGAGCGGGCTGCTCGTCGCACGGCTCAGGATGGAAGCGCGCGCGACGGCGCCGGGCGGGCGCGCCGCCTAGGGCGTCGCCCGGGCCGCGGTCGGTGCAGTCGCGGGCGCGGCGGGCAGCACCATGACGAAGCGGCTGCCGCCACCTTCGCGCGCTTCGCAGCGGACGCTGCCGCCGTGGCGTTCGGCGATCTGCTTGACGAGCGCGAGGCCGAGGCCGACGCCGCCGGCCTGCTCGGCGTGCCCGGGCAGGCGGAAAAACGGCTCGAAGATTTGCTCGCGCATCGCGGCCGGAACGCCGGGGCCGCGGTCGCACACCTGCACCGTGATCGCCGGGCCGCCGAGCCGGCCGTCGTCGCGCGCGAGCACCACCTCGAGGTCGCCGCCGGCGTAGCGCTGGCCGTTCTCGAGGAGGTTGCGCATCGCGCGACGCAACAGCCGCTCGTCGCCGTCGACGACGACGCCGCGCATGCCGTCGACGTGGGCGCCGACGCGCGCCGCCTCCTCGGCAGCCACCGCGAGCAGGTCGACGCGGTCGCGGTGGAGCGCGTGCTCGACGACGTCGAGCCGGCTCGCGAGCAGCACCTCCTCGACGAGGGCGTCGAGCTCGCTGACGTTGGCCGCGATCTCGGCCTTGAGGCGCACGCGCTCGGCTGGTGTCGCGCCTTCGAGCATCGACACCGCCATCCTGAGGCGCGCGAGCGGCGAACGCAGCTCGTGGCTCGCGTTGGCGAGCAGCGACCGGTGCGACTGCACGAGCGCCTCGATGCGCTCGGCGGCGACGTTGAAGCTCGTCGCCAGCGCCGCGACCTCGTCGGCGCCGCTGACCGCGACGCGCCGGCTGAGCGTGCCGGCACCGAACTGCTCGACGCCCTGCTTGAGCGTCTCGAGGCGGCGCGTCAGGCGGCGGACGACGGGATACGCGCCGGCGGCGACGGCGACGAAGAGGACGACGAGAACGATCGCGAGACCGGTGCCGCGCGGCAGCCCGGGAACGAGAAACGGCCACGGCGGAGGCATGCCCGGTCGTCGCGCTCGATCGTCGCCGCCGTCGCCGCGCCGGGCGCGAAACCCGGGTCGCATCGTCGACAGCGTGCGGCCGTCCTCGAGCGTGAACGCGAACGGTCGCGTTCCTTCGGCGCTGCGGCGAAGGAACGACTCCGACGCGAAGATCCGCTCGCCGTTGGCGGCGTCGAGCGCCAGCGGCACGCGCAGCCGTTGCGACCAGTCGCGCAGCGCCGACGCCTGCTGGTCGGCGGGCGCGTCGGCGGGCGGAAGCGAGCGGCCGAGCAGCTCGGCCCACGCGGCGAGCCGCTCGCCGACGACCTGCTCGTTGTTGACGCGCTCCTGGTCGAGGTGGCGCTCGAGCACCCAGCCCGAGACGACCGCGAAGAGCAGCAGCACCACGACGACCGTGGCGTAGATGCGCAGGTAGAGGCTCTTCATCGCTGCGGGCTAGCCCGCTGCTAGGCCGCGGCGTCGTCGGCGTCCTGCTTCCTCGCGAACACGTAGCCGGCGCCGCGTACGGTGAGGACGCGGCGCGGCGCCTTCGGGTCGTCCTCGATCACGGCGCGGATGCGCGAGATGTGGACGTCGATCGAGCGGTCGAAGGCCTCGAGCGGATGGCCCTTCAGCGCATCCATGATCTGGTCGCGCGAGAGCACGCGGCCTGGGCTTTGCGCGAGAACGACGAGGAGATCGAACTGGTGGCCGGTGAGGTCGCAGACCTTGCCGTCGAGCCGCGCGACGCGCGCACCGAGGTCGATCTCGAGGCGGCCGAAGCGAAGCACATCGTCGCCGCTCGCGGTCGGCGACGCCCGACGCAGCAGCGCCTTGACGCGCGCGAGCAGCTCGCGCGGCTCGAAGGGCTTGGGCAGGTAGTCGTCGGCGCCGAGCTCGAGGCCGACGATGCGGTCCATCGGCTCGCCGCGCGCGGTCAGCATCAGCAGCGGCAGGTGGCGGGTCCGGCTCGCGCCGCGCACCTCGCGGCACAGCTCGAGGCCGTCGCCGTCGGGCAGCATCAAGTCGAGGACGAGCGCGTCGTAGTGGTTGGCGGCGAGGAGCTCGCGCCCCGCGGCGAGCGAGCCCGCCGTCTCGACCTCGAAGCCGGCACGGCCGAGATAGTCGCTCACCATCGAGGCGAGGCGCGTGTCGTCGTCGACGAGCAGAAGGCGTGGCGTCATCGAAGTCCCAGTCGCCTGCCGCCGCACGGGCGCTGCCGGCGGCGGCGGCGGCGCGATTATCGGGGCGGCGCCGACGCGGAGTCGCGACGCATGTGTTCCTGCATCCTCTTCATGCGATCTTCCATGCGCGCCCGGCGGTCGCGCATGCGCTCGCCGAGACGGGCGCGCTGGTCGGGAGTCAGAACGCGGGCGACGTCGAGCATCGCCTGCGTCATGCGGCGGCTCATCTGGTCGTGCTGCTGCAGCATCTGCTGGCGGATCTGCTCGACCGCGGCGGCGTCGACGTTGGGCGCCGTGAACGCCTGCATCGCGCGCTGGCGAAGCCCCCGGCCCGCTTCGGCCTGCGCCTTGAGATCGGTCGCGGCGGCGGTCGCGATCTGCTTGATCTGGCTGCGCTGCGCGTCGGTCGCGTTGAGGCCGTCGAGCATGTGGTCGACCATCCGGCCGACGCGCTCCGGCGAGCCGCCGAACATGCCGTGGCCGCCCATGCCGCCGCCCATGCCGTGGTGCATGCGGCCCATCGCGTGGTCGCGCATGCCCCAGCCGCTGCCGTCACCCGGCGGCGGCGCCGGTTGCGACCACACGGCGAGGCTGACGACCGCGAGCAACGTCACGAACATGCCGACCAGCACTGCCTGGACGCGGCGCGTTGTCGAAGTTGCCGTCACTGCCCTGTTCATCGATCGCTCCTTCAACGTTCGATCATCGAGATGCAACGATGGTGGCGAGCCGCCGTGAGTCCAGATTGACGCGGGGGTAAAGATCTGTGAATCGGCGGCGCGACTTCCGCCAGAATGCGACGGTTCGCACAAAGGATCCGTCATGCAAGGCGACCCTCTCGTGATCCAGCTGTTGCAGGCGCAGCTCAAGAACGAGCTGACGGCGATCAACCAGTACTTCGTGCACTACCGCATGTTCAAGCACTGGGGCTTCGAGCGGATGGCGAAGAAGGAGTACGAGGAATCGATCGGCGAGATGAAGCACGCCGATGCGCTCGTCGAGCGCCTGCTCGTGCTCGATGCACTGCCCAATCTCCAGGACCTCGGCAAGCTCCTGATCGGCGAGACGCTGATCGAGGCGCTGGGGTGCGACCTGCAGGCGGAGCGCAGCGCCCAGGCGACCGTCAAGGACGGCATCGCGCAGGCCGAGCTCTCGCGCGACTTCGTCAGCCGCGCGATCCTCGAGCGCATCCTCGACGACACCGAGGAGCACATCGACTTCCTCGAGACGCAGCTCGACTTGGTCGGCAAGGTCGGCGAGCAGAACTACCTGCAGTCGCAGCTCGACTCCTGAGCCCCGGGGCCCTCGCCTGCGCCGCCCGCACGGTGGCCGCGGGGTCGGCACCCGCGATTTCCCTGCGGGCGCCCAGGTCTTGCAAATGTGAATCATTCGCATTACAGTGACGCATGATCGTTTGCGTCTGCCACCGCGTCTCCGACCGTGCCATCGCCGCCGCCGTCCACGGCGGCTGCCGCACGTTCGAGCAACTGCAGGTCGAGCTCGGCGTCGCCACGCGTTGCGGCGCGTGCCGCGGCTGCGCGCGCGAGACGTTCGAGCGGCACGCTGGCGGCGGCTGCGGGTCGTGCGGCGTTGCCGCGCACGCACCGATCGCCGGCCGCATCGCCGCCGCCGTCGCATGACGATCGGCGCGCCGACGAGGAGAGCGCCGAGCCGACAGCGAATCCGAGCGCGGTTCGTCCGCCCCTGGCCTAGACCGGCTCGAAGTCCGGCAGCGGCCACGACCGATCGAAGTAGGCCTCGGTCGGGTTGTAGAACCGGAAATACGCGAACCAGTTCTTACCCGGCACTGTGGGAATCCAGTTCTTCTCGAAACCCGCCGGCACCTCGGGCCCGCAGTAGATGTCGACCGACCCGTCGTCGTTCTTGCGCAGATCCATGCGCGACGAACGATCGGCGATCTTCTCCTTGTTGAGGATCAACGCGCGCGTGTCGACGTCGTAGAGCGTGACCGACCAGAACAGCTTGATCGGCGCGTTGGGCGGCACGCGCAGGCGATACGACCTGCCACCGTCGAGCCACTCGCCGGCCTTGTCCTTGTACGCGCTGAGGTAGGCCGACGACGGGCCGGGTCGCTTGGGCGCCATCGCAGCGCCGGCGCCGACGGCCTCGTAGAACCATGACGCGCGTTCGTCGAGCAGGTTCCAGAACGCATCGGGATCGTCGGCGTCGAGCCGCAGCGCGAAGTCCCAGTGCGCGCCGGGCCGAAACCGCCCATTCGCGAAGCGGCGATCTGCGCTGTTGGCCTTCGCCATCGCTTCGCCGACCAGCGCGGCGTCGGTGAGGATCTTGGTCTGTCGCGCGTCCGGCTTGAAGGGCTTGCCCTTTTCCAGCCCGAGCGGCCGCAGCATGGCGTGGAAGAAGATGTCGCGCGCCTCGATGGGTTCGTTCTGGATCACGTCGTTGAGCCGCTCCCAATACGCCATTCCGCGCGGCGGCAGACCACTCCAGGTCTTGGTGCCCGCGTCGAGGATGGCCAGCTTCGGCGGGCTGTTGCGTTGGGCGTAGGGATACATCCGCAAGTGCGCCAGCGCCTCCTTCGCGCTCGCAGGATCGGGGTCGGTCAATCGAATGCCGAGAAAGACGTTGACGGTGGGTGAGCGACGCACCACGTAGCCGGCGACGTTCGCGGGCTGCTTCTGCCCTGGTGCCAGCACGAGATACTTGCCAGGCTTCTCCGTGTCGGGAATGGCGTTCTGCCACGAGTCGTTGATCGCGCCCTGCACGCCACGCGCCGGCATTTCCACCACCAGCGACCCTGCGGAAAGATCGGCGAAGCCGAGGTAGTAGGGCGTCGTGGCGTTGGCCGTGAGGATGCCGCGCCGGGCCTCGTACGACAGGATCGAAACGATCTGCCCGTTCTTGGCGCCGAGCTGCTCGTTCGTGCCGCGCTGCCACGTCGTGAACGCCACCGCCGGCAACGACCACAGGTAGGCCTGGCAGGCGCGCTGGAAGTCGCGCTCGTCGTAGAGCTTGTCGATCGTCGCATCGGTCGGATAGCCGTTGGCGAAATCGTGCGTGAACTCGAGCGTGCCGATGCGCGTCTCGATCCTGCTCGGTGCGTTGCCCGCCGTCTGCGCGACCGCAGAGGGCGTCAGGCCGAACACACCTGCGGTGACGACCCCGGTACCCAGCTCGAACAGATCCCTGCGGTTGAGGTTGAACAGGTCGGCATTCATCGTGGACTCGCGTGATCCGCTCATTTCACCTCCTCGATGTCGGGCAGCTTCCAGGTCTTGTCGAAGAGCGGTTTGGTCGGGCCGTAGAAGCGAAAGAGGACTTCGAATTTCCCGTTGGCGTTGGTGGGAACCCAGTTCGGCTCCTTTCCGGCTGGCGCCTTCGGGCCGAAGTAGACGTTCACCGAGCCGTCGCTTTCCTTGAGCAGGCCGGGCGATTGCGACGACCGGCTCGGGCGCGACACATCGCGGACGAGGGCGTGCGTGGCGCGGTCGTAGACCGTCGCCGACCAGTACTGGTTCACCGGCGCATCGGCGGGCACGTTGAGCCTGTAGTCACGGGCCCCATCGAGGGCGCGACCACCCTTGGCCTTCGTCGTCAGCAGGTAGTACTGGCCGGCGCCGATGTGCTTGATGGTGCTGTAGGCGTAGTAGTCGGCGAGCCCGCGCGCATCGAGCGAGTAGCCATCCTTCTTCTCGTAGAACGTGCCCATGGTCTGGGTCAGCTCGGCCGAACTGGGCAGTGTCCATTGGCCGCCGACATAAAAACTCGGGAAGCCCTGCTCATAGCGTGCGTCGAGCCAGGCATGGGCTTCGCGCGCCGCTGCGTTGAGGCTCTCCTGGGTCTTCGAGTCGGGAGCGAAAGGCTTGCCCTTCTCGATGCCGATCGACTTGAGCATGTCGATCATCACCTCGTCGCGCGCGAGCCAGGGCTCGATCTGCACGACTCGATCGAGCGACTGGAAGAAGCGCAGGTCGAACGGAATCGTCGAGTCGTAGACGACGTCGATCACATCGACGAACGTCGTCGCCGGCGGGTTGCCTGCCTGCGAGAGCGGATAGAGCTTGACCCGCCTGGCGTACGCGACGGCCTGGGCGATGTCGGCGTCGCTGCCGCTCTTCAGGATCGAGCGAAGCAGGGCATAGCCTTGATAGGTCTTCGAGGACAAGACGATGTAGCCGGCCGGCACCTGGCCCGTGTGGTCGGGAGGCAGGATCAGATACTTGCCGCCCTTGCCCTTGTCTGCTCCGGCGGGGCCGACGTCTTCGAGCGCCGACTGCCATCCATCCATGATCGTGCCGGTGATCGAGCCGTCGCCCGCAGGCGGTATCTCCAGCACCATCGGGCCGACCTCCTTGGTGTTGAAGAACGGCTTCAGATAGATCACGTCGGGGTTCGGCGTGAGCGTCTGGATCTTCCAGTCGGGCAAGCGCGACCAGTAGACGATCTGGTTCGGCCTGGCTCCGGCCGCGATGCCCGCCTGCAGCATCAGGTCGAGATTGACGGCTGGCATGCCCCAGTTGATCGCCTCGACCGCGCGCCTGTAGGCGGCGCGCTCCGTTGGATCGGTTGCCGTCTGCGAGGTGGCGATGCTCGCCGCCATCGACAACGCGACGAACACGATGGCTTTCTTCATTGCGCCTCCGCGATGCCAGTCCGTTGTACATCATTGACGCCGGGACGGCGGAACAGCATCGAGCAGAGAACGGCACGCCTCGTCCCCCGGCGGGCGTGGCCGAAACAACTCTCGCGGGGTCCCTGCCATCGTGCTCAGGCGCTCGGTCGCGAATTTGACGACCAGTCCGGAGTGCTCGAGACGGTTGTCTTCGATCGCGCCCAGCAGCCCCGCCATCGGAGTCCCGCACACGGGCATCCCCAGCGCAGCGAAGCCCACGGCGAGTCCTTCGCCCATGCTGCCGGTCCATCGCCCGACCCGCACCGAAACGGGTCCTGCAAAGTGCTTGCTCGCGCGGGGTCCGACGTACTCGGCCCATTGGCGGGCGACCCCGGTCTGGCGAAGCTCCTCAGGGCTCGCATGCATCTGGTAGGGCTGCGGCTGTGTCACGAACCAGCCCAGGATCGCGCGCGCCACGGTGGAGGTTCCGCCGCCAGGGGTATCGGTGAGATCGATCACGACGCGGTCCCCCATCGGCACCGCCGCCATGGCCGCGTCGAACGCGGCGACGGTCGTGGCCTCGCCGAGGCTGTCATGCAACACGATCCGAGTCACCTGGGCCGCGCGCGCGGTGCTGACGGCTGTCTGCGGGCCCAACGCCCGCCGCGCCTCGTAGACATTGGGCAGAGCCAGCGTGACCGGCGCACTTGCGCCATGACGGATCGTGAGGAGGCGCTTGCGGTCGCGCCGCCCCGCCAGCAGCACCCGAGCCGCGAATTCGCGCGCCTCTTGGCCCGGCTCGCTGACGCCGAGATCGCCCCACCACGCCGCGATCGCGGCTTCGATGGCCAGACCATCGACTGCAAGCACCCGGTCGCCTGGCACGACGCGGCCCGCTGCCGGCATTCCCTCGCGCACGTCGCTGACGACATATTCAGCGCCGTCCTGGAGGACCCACAGGTCGCAATAGCTCGGCACGAGCGCCCACGAGTCGTCTTGCGCGGCGCCGGTGATGGCATGGTGATCGAAGAGCAGGGCAATGCCGTGCTCGAGGAAGCGCAGCAGCGAATCGCGGTCATGGACCGCATCGGCTTCCGTCGCGATCGGCGGCGTCAACACAAACCTGCCGCCCGGAAAACGGTCGAGATAGGCATAGCGGCGGTTGACGAGCTCGACGAAAGCCTCGGCGTCGGCGCGATATCCCGCTCGATCGGTTGCGGGTGGTTGCGCGAACGTTGACATGCCCAGCATCAGCAGCAAGACCGCTACGCCGCAACAAAGACCTCGACACCGATCGCACATGGGCACCTCGCACGATTCAGCCAGTCTTTTAGCTGAAGCCTCCCACTTTCGATCTGGAGCTTCAGAGCTTCGTCGGCGTGACCGGCGGGCGGACCTGATCGAAGAGCCCCGATTCCTTTGCTGGCCGCTTGCGGCCCCTCCAGCGCAGCTTGCACGACAGCCCGCAGAATCAACTTCTTCGCGAACGCGGTCACCTGTCAAGGAGCAACCGATGCTGCAGAACCATCCGATGTATGCCTACATCCCGGCGCGGGACCTGCCTCGCGCGCGCGCCTTCTACGAACAGAAGGTCGGGCTCAAGCCGAAGCAGGAAATTGCCGGTGGCGTGGTCTATGAATCCGCCGGTCGCACTGCCTGCTTCCTCGACGCAACGCCCAACGCGGGCACGTCGAAGGCAAGCCAGGCCTTCTGGCAGGTCGACGACGTCGACCGCGAAATCGAGGAGCTGAAGTCGCGAGGTGTCGTGTTCGAGAATTACCCTGACGTGCCGGGAGAGCGCAGCGCGAGCGGCGCATTGACCGCTGGCGGTGCCAAGGCCGCATGGTTCAAGGACAGTGAAGGCAACACCATGGCAATCATTCAGGAAGCCTGACGCCGCCCGCTGGCCGATGGCGGCCGCTCATGTCGAACGGTCACGCGCCACAACCATCGACACAAGACTCTGAGACCGGAAACGCCGCGAGGCAAGCGAATGCATCCGAGGCAGCGCGCCGTCCGAGATCGCCATGTTTCACGTGATCTGAGCGCGATCCTGTTGTGCACGGACCGGCAGGTCGAGTGAGGATGCCGATTCGCCTCGAATGACACGCACGAGGCGAGCCTTAGCCATCCCGCACGATGCAGCGAAAGCCCAGGTGGCACGTCGAAGTGTCGATCGGTTGCGCCATGCGCGCGGCCGGGCGGTAGCGCTGGCAGTAGTTGGGCGCGCACAGATAGGAGCCGCCCTTCATCACGCGACGCGGGATGCGGACCTCGGGCGTGCGCGGGTCGCAGCTCTCCTCGGGCTTGCCGCCGCGGGGATTGTCGAGCGTGCAGCAGGCGTGCTGGATCTTTCCGTGCTCCTGGTACCAGTCGGTGGTCCATTCCCAGACATTGCCCGCCATCTCGTGGAGGCCGTAGCCGTTGGGCGGAAACGTGCCGACGGGCGCAGTCCATTCGAAGCCGTCCTCGAGGAGGTTGTGGTACGGGAATTCGCCCTGCCAGGTGTTGGCCATCGGCTTGCCGCCGGGCGTGTAGTCCTCGCCCCAGACGTAGGGCGCGCCTTCGAGCCCGCCGCGCGCAGCGAACTCCCACTCGGCTTCGGTCGGCAGGTCCTTCCCGGCCCACTTCGCGTAGGCCTCCGCGTCCTCGAACGCCACGTGAACGACCGGGTGGCGCCACAGTCCCTGCAGCGAACTGACGGGCCCGCGCGGATGTCGCCAGTCGGCGCCGGCGACGTAGGTCCACCAGTTGTGGGCGTCGCGCATGTCCACGGGGCCGGCGGTCTTGCGAAACACCACCGAGTGCGGCGACAGCAGCTCCGGCTTCGCGCCCGGATAGTCGGCCGCATTGGCCGGCTTTTCGGCAAGCGTCACGTGGTGGGTGGCATCGACGAAGCGCTTGAACTCGGCGTTGGTGACGGCGTGGACATCCATCCAGAAGCCGTTCACGTTCACCTTGTGCGCCGGCGCTTCCTCGGGGTAGTGGACATCGGACCCCATCAGGAATGCACCTCCGGGGATTCGCACCATGCCCTCGAGCCCGGGAGCCTGTCCTCGGATGCCGGGGCGCGCTGCGCTCTTTTGCATTGCCGCTACTGCTGCTGCGTTGTTGCGAAGACCGTGTGCATCGCTGCGTTCAGTTCTTCGTCGGCATCACCTGCTGGCGCGCGCGCTCCGCCCCGGCCTGCGCATCGAGCGTCAATCGGTAGGCGACGTAGTACTTGTAGATGTTGCGCACATAGGTCGTCGTTTCGGTGCCGATCTTCTCGGCCACGACCACCTCGACGTTGTTGAACCACTTGTCGGGATCGAGGCCGCGCTTGGCGGCTTCCTTGCGTGACTTGGCGACATTGCCCGGCCCGCAGTTGTAGCTGGCGAACGCGAAGAGCGGCCGGTTGCCCTCGCTGAAGCTGGCGTCGGGAAAGTACTTGGACATCAGCTGGTCCATGTACTTGGCACCGCCATGGATGTTGGGCTCGATGGCGTGGATGTCGCCGACGCCCAGCTCCGCGCCGGTCGCCGGCATGAGCTGCATGACGCCGATGGCGCCGACCGGGCTCTTGGCGTTCTGGTTGAGCTGCGACTCCTGATAGCCCTGCGCGGCCAGCATCAGCGGGTCGAAGCCGTACTTGTTGCCGTACTTCTCGAACAGCGCCAAGGTGTCGACAAAGCGCTTGTACTCGGCGCTGGCCGTCGGATTCTTCAGCTCCTTGACCTTCTTCATGTAGGCGTTCATTCGATGGTCGGCCACGCCCTGCTTCATCGCCCAGTTGCGAAAGAAGTCGTCGATCTCGGCCGAGAGCTTGGGGCTGTCCTTGCGGATCGCCCAGCCGGTCTTGGCGTCGGCGCGCAGCACGAGGTCGGGCCGCACGTTGAGCTTGGGCAGCACCTGCGCCCACATGCGCGCCTTCCAGTCGTCGACGACCTCGAGCTCGACCAGCCCGGCCTCGAGCATCTCCATCAGGTCTTCGTCCTCGAGGGCGTCGGGGACCAGCACCAGGTTGACCTCGGGCCGGCCCTCGCGCCTGAAGCGCTCGTTCAGCGTCTCCAGGCTCTCGTAGTAGCTCGACGCCTTGCGCACGTGCACCTTCTTGCCCGACAGGTCATCGAGCGACGCGATCTCCGGGGACTTGGGCCCGGTGACGATCACCTCGTTGATCGTCCTGCGGCCCTCGTCGCCGGGGACGAAATCCACTTCCTTGAGGCGCTCGTCGGTGATGGTAAGGTTGCCGATCGCCACGTCCGCCAGTCCGGCGGCGACACCCGGCAGCAGCTTGTCGCGCGTGGCGGGCGCGATGTAGATCGTCAGCGGGCGCTTGCCGAGCTGCTTGGCGTGCTTGATGTTGAGGTAGCGCTCCCAGTCGCGCACCAGCTCGACCGCGATGCCACGCTCGCGCCCCTTGTCGCTGAAGTAGAGCGAGCGCGAGAACGGCGCGTAGACGCGGATCATCCGGCGTTCGAGCAGCCTGTCGAAGTCGCCGGTCCACGGCTTGTTTGCGATCCTGAGCTGACGCGCCAACCTGTCGCCCGGTGCCGGGATCGGGGCCGCCACGGCGGCAGCCGCGGCGACGAACGTCAGCGTCGCGACGGCGCCGGCACGCACGAGCTTGCGCCATCCTCCCGGTGCGAACGCCATGTCTATTGCCTCGCCATGGCAAGCTGAAATCGTTCTTCGGCGCCGATCAGGATCGAGTCGTTCGGGCCCATGCGGATCTCCTACTGCCGGATCGACTCCAGCTTGTGTTGCACGTCTTCGGCGCCGGTCTCGGCGCCGGCGTCTTCCTTGCCGTAGCGCGGCAGCTTGTCGTTGGCCTGGCCCGCCGCGAGGTTCGGATACTTCCTGACGCTCGCCTGGTACGCGGCGACGAACGGGCCGATCCGCTCGCCGAGCCACGTGTTCTGCCAGATGATGTTCCAGCGCTCCTTCGGGTCCGACGCCAGGTTGAAGGCACGCGGGAACGACCAGTCCTCGAACGCGCCGTCGACGCGGTCGAGGCCCGCCAGGTGAAGCTTGTAGTTCCTCCACTTGACGGCCATCAGCTTCTGGCCGAGAAAGAGCAGCACGTACTCGCGAGCTGACTTCTCCTGGCGGCCCACGAAGAAGTCGAGTTGGTCGACGCCGTCGATCGGCCGATCCGTCGGGATCTTTCCGCCGGCGATGCGCGCGAGTGTCGGGAAGAAGTCGACCAGCGAGACGATCTCGTTGCTGACGCGTCCGCGGGGAATCCGCCCGGGCCACCGGATGAGACACGACGTGCGGATGTTGCCTTCGAGCACGGTGCCGATTTCGCCCCGCCACGGTCCCGTGTCGCCGATCGTCCACCACGGCGTGACCGTCGGCAGCGGCGACGGCCCGTTGTCGCTTGCCCAGACGACCACGGTGTTGTCGGCGATGCCTGCGGCCGTGAGCGCATCGAGAACCCGCCCGACATTGCGATCGTGCTCGATGAGGCTGTCGCCGAACTCGCCGGCGACGGAGAGGCCTTTGAAGTCCGGATGGGCGATTGCCGGGTGGTGCGCGAACGCGAATGGGAGGTAGAGGAAAAACGGCCGATCGCCGTTGCCGTTCCTCGCGATGTAGTCGACGGCGCGATCGGTCACCATCCGATCGACGTGTCGGCGCGTGTCTTCGTCGTAGACCCGCACGTTGCGCGGCGCTTCGCCCTTCTTGGCCTCGCGGAGGTAGTCGACATCCTTGAGCGGCATGCCGGGATTGCCGGTCCAGTAGATGATGTCGGTGGTCTCGAAGCCGAACCACTCGTCGAAGCCCTGATCGGTCGGCAGGCGCCCCGGTCCTGCACCGAGGTGCCACTTGCCGAACATCGCCGTCCGGTAGCCCGCTTCACCCAGCATCTCGGCGACCGTGATCTCCCAGGGGTGCAGCCCGCCCGGAGCACCGGCCGCGATCGCTTTGCCGATCCCGGATCGGATCGGCAGGCGTCCGGTCATCAGCGCGGCCCGACTTGGGCTGCACTGGTTCTCGACGTTGAAGTTCGTCAGCCGCAACCCGTCGACGCCGAGCGAGTCGATGCGCGGCGTGGGCGTGTCGAGAATGCCGCCGTTGTATGAAGACAGCACGCCATAGCCGACGTTGTCGGCAAGCATGAAGACGATGTTGGGACGCGGCTGTGTCGTCGGGCGCGGCGGCGTCTGAGCGTGGACGAGCGCGGCGCCGCCCAGACCGGACGCGGCGGCCGACACGAAGCTGCCGAAGAAAAACCCGCGTCGGCTGAGACCGCTTGTCATGACACGGGGCCGAAGCAATAGACCCGCGACGAGCGAATCATGGCTTGACCTCCGTCAGCGGGAGGGCGAGGGTGAGCCACGCGTTCCAGCCATGGGGCCGGTTCTGCGCGTTGAATTCGTGGTAGCCCTTGAGGTTGAGGTACCACTTCTTTTCGCCGACCTGGAAGAACCACCCGGCCTGCGGTCCGATCCCCCAGACCTTCGACTTGAAGTCGCCGAGGGTGGCGCCGGTGCCGCTGTCGCCGGTGAGCTGGTGGTACGCATAGCCGACCAGACCGGCATGGAACGTCGGCGAAAAGAAATGCGACGCAGCCCAGTCCAGGTGCGCATCCACGCCGTTGCGGTAGCTCGTGTCGTGATTCTCGAAGTTGTAGGTGAAGCCGATCACCGCCGAGAGCTCGGTGCCGCTCCTCTCGTCGAAATACGTGTAGCCGCCGCCCGCGTCCAACGCCAAGTGGTTGATGCCGATGTTGGCGAGGCGGGCCGGGTCGTAGGCGCCGACCGGCACGTCCGCGGCGGCATACACCATGGTGTTGTGCACGCCGCGGTTCCACTTGAGCGTCGCGGTTGGATACAGGTCACTGAGGCCGGTGCGCGAATCGCTCTCGCTGCCCGAGAGCACGGCGCCGCCCGGTGCAGTAAGCGTGGCGTCGACGCCAGCCTTCACCCTCCCAAGAGCACCCGCCACGGTGACGGCAGCCTGGCCACCCGCGACGGGTGACGCGAACGTGTACGTCGGGGCAACGAAAAGGAAGTCTGCCCGCGCGTTCAGGCCGGCCCTGAGCCGGCCGCCGCGGACAAAGGTCTTGTCGCCAGCGGCCGATGCGGGACCGTGGTAGTAGATGACGGGCAGTGCCCAGCCGGGCTCGGAAGGCGCAGCGGCGAAGCTGCCGTAGTTTCCGGGCAACCAGAAGCTCACCCCGCCTTCGTCGGCAAAGAGCGACGTCGACAACGTTGCCAGTGTTAAGCCGGCACAGCCCGTTGCCTGTCGACGCGGGTTCATTGCGTCGCCATCGCCAGTCGGGCGCGCGCCTCGTGCTGCTCGGCGAGCTCCTCGAAGCTCGCTTCGCTGACGTCGACCATCACCTTGATCATCTTTCCGGTGAACGGGAACGGTGATTCGTACAGATCCGACACCGGCGAGACGGTGTCGCAGCCGACGTCGAAGCCC
>Ga0134124_10001590_pt1 | contig 18289 bp, 14 predicted proteins | sample KB304_FD_96880 | JGI IMG/M metagenome (GOLD analysis project Ga0134124, IMG submission 96880) | Terrestrial soil microbial communities without Nitrogen fertilizer from Kellogg Biological Station, Michigan, USA - KB3-0-4 | ecosystem: Environmental > Terrestrial > Soil > Unclassified ...
GTGGTGGGGGCATCGCACGTGTCACCGCGATTGGGCCTCGGACGGAGATCGGCCGCATCGGCGCCGCCCTCCAGGAGCGAGACAACCCCGCAGAGACGCCGCTCCAAACCGAAGCCCGTCGGCTCGTCTTCAAGCTGGCGTGGGTTTCTGGCGGGTTCTCGCTGCTCGCTGCGTTCGGCTATGGGCTCGCCAAACACGACGCACTGGGCGGGCTCCTCGCCGGCTTGACGCTGGCGATGGCGATCCTCCCGAACGAGTTCCCGGTGGTGGTCGCGATGTTTCTGGCACTCGGCGCCTGGCGCCTATCGAAGCGCAAGGTGCTCACGCGACATATCCCGGCGGTGGAATCGCTCGGAGCGATCACGGTGCTGTGCGTCGACAAGACAGGAACGCTCACTGAAAACCGAATGACCGCGAGCCGCATGACGGCCAACGGAGAAACCTTCGACGTCGAGAATCTCAGCTCGGCGGGGCTTCCCGAGTCGATGCACGAGACGGTCGAGTACAGCATTCTCGCCAGCCGCCGGGACCCGTTCGATCCGATGGAGCGCGCGTTCAAGGCGCTCGGCGAAGGGCACTTGGCCGGCACGGAGCATCTTCACGACGACTGGCAGTTGGTGCGCGAATACCCGCTCAGTCGCGAGCGGCTGGCGGTGATTCGGGTCTGGCGTGACCCAAGTCGCAGCGACCTCGTGGTTGCTGGCAAAGGCGCACCCGAAACGATAGCCAAGCTCTGTCGACTCGATCACGCTTCGCTGACCCAATTGCAAACCAATGTCGGTACTTTGGCCGCCGACGGTTTGCGCGTGCTGGCGGTTGCACGCGCGCAAGTGCCCGAAGCGGCCATCCCAGAGGACCCGAGCACGCTGGGTTTTGCCTTCGTGGGGCTCGTGGGGCTGGAAGATCCGTTGCGCTCGGACGTCCCCGCCGCGGTTGCGGAGTGCCGAAGCGCGGGCATTCGTGTGGTCATGATCACTGGCGACTACCCATCGACCGCGCAAGCCATCGCGCGCCAGGCCGGGCTGGCCGCTGCCCGCGTCGTCACAGGACCCGAGCTGAGCACGTTGAGCGAGAGCGGGCTCAGGCAGTGCGTCGCTGACACCAGCGTCTTCGCTCGAGTGCTACCCGAGCAAAAGCTCGATTTGGTTCGAGCACTCGCGCAAAACGGCGAGTTCGTGGCCATGACGGGCGACGGAGTGAATGACGCTCCGGCACTGAAGGCCGCTCACGTCGGGATAGCCATGGGCGCTCGTGGCACCGACGTCGCTCGTGAAGCCGCCGCCGTCGTTCTGCTCGACGACGACTTCGCGGCCCTGGTGCACGGAATTCGCACTGGTCGCCGAGTCGTCGACAATCTGACCAAGGCCCTCGCGTACATCCTGGCGGTGCACCTACCCATCGTCGGACTAACCCTCGTACCGATCGCAATGGGCTGGCCGCTGGTGCTCATGCCCATCCACATTGCCTTCTTGCACCTAGTGATCGACCCGGCTTGCTCCGTGGTCTTCGAGGCACAACCGGAGGAGGCAGACGTGATGCAACGGCCGCCCCGCGCACCTCAGGCCCCGATGTTCGGGCGCCGGATCATTGCGATCAGCATCGCCCAGGGCGCCGCGGTGCTCGCGGTCGTGCTCGCGGTGTATGCCATCGCACTTCGACTCGAGCGAGCAGAGCCGGCGGCGCGCGCTCTCACGTTTGCGACCTTCTTGGCCGCAAACCTCGGACTCATCTTTACCAATCGCTCCTGGTCTCGACGGCTCGAGCGTTCGCCACTGAACGACCAGGCGCTGTGGGCAGTGACGGGCGGCGCGTTGCTGTTCCTGGCGCTCGTCGTCTACCTTCCGCCGCTGGCTGACCTGTTTCGCTTTGCGGCGCTCGACCCGCGGGAACTCGTCGTCTGCTTTGCAGCGGGCGGGCTCAGCGTCACTTGGTTCGAGATCGTCAAGCGCACGAAGAAGCCGACCGCGGGCCCCGCCGTTACTGCCGGGGCTGACCGCGCCCAATCGAGGGTGCGACCCGTGTCAGAGGCCAAGAGTGGGCCCCGCTAATTTCATGCTCTGCATGCCTGTCCGAGCTCGTGGTTTTAGCCATGCACGCTGCGCAAACCGCTCAGTACCTCACCTACCTTGCGTAGCAACGACGAGTGCGTGATTGGTTTTTCCAAGAATGCGATCCCGGAATCTAGAATGCCGTGGTGCACGATGGAATTGTCCGTATAACCCGACATGTACAAGACTTTCATGCCTGGCCTGAGTGGCGCGAGGCGCTCGGCCAGCTGCTTGCCACTCATGCGCGGCATCACGACGTCGGTGATCAACAGGTGAATCTTGCCCGGATACTGCTCGCAAATCAGCAGCGCGTCGCCGCCGCTCTGTGCTTCGAGCACGTTGTACCCGCTGCGGCGCAGCACCGCGCGCGCCAAATCACGGACTTGCTTTTCGTCTTCCACGAGCAGGATTGTCTCCGTCCCGGTCAGCGCGGCAGGTTCGTTCCGTGAGACGGGCTCGGGCTCGAGATTTCGGTCGTTTCTCGGGAAGTAGATCTTGAACGTCGTACCGGAACCAACCTCGCTGTACAGCCAGATGTGGCCCCCGGATTGCTTCACGATACCGAACACCGTAGCGAGGCCGAGTCCCGTCCCGCGATCTTCCCCTTTGGTGGTGAAGAACGGCTCGTATACCCGCGATTGAACCGCAGCGCTCATGCCGCAACCGGTGTCCGTCACAGCGAGCATCACGTACGGTCCGGGGACGACGCCAATGTGGAGCTCTGCATACGCAGCGTCCAGCTCCACGTTGGCGGTCTCGATCGTCAGCCGGCCACCGTTTGGCATGGCATCGCGGGCGTTCACGACCAAGTTCATCAAGATCTGCTCCAGTTGATTTGCGTCTGCGTGAATCGACCAGAGATTGCGTTCACCCAACACGCTCACCTGGACATCCTCACCGATCAGTCGTGCGAACATGCGCTCCATGTTCGCGACCACTTCATTGAGATCCAAGACGGTGAGCTGCAGGATTTGCTTGCGACTGAATGCGAGGAGCTGTCGAGTGAGCTGAGCGGCTCGGCGCCCAGCTTGCTCGACCTCTTCGATGTCGGCACGCATCGGTTCGCCGGGCTTCAGCTCGGCGATGGCCAACGCGGTGTAGCCCAGGATCACTGAGAGCAAGTTGTTGAAATCATGCGCGATGCCCCCGGCGAGGCTGCCGATAGCTTCCATTTTTTGCGCTTGGCGCAGCTGCTCTTCGGTCTTGCGCAGCTGTTCCTCTGCGTTTTTGCGATCCGTAACGTCGCGTGCCACGTAGAGCCGCGCCGCCGTCCCCTCGAGCTCCAAGTCATGCTGAGTCAACTCGACCCAAATCAGCGAGCCATCCTTCTTCTTGTGACGCACGGCGGGAGCATGAGCGTTGGTAGAAGACGCGGGCGGCGGCAAGCTGTCTCCGGATTGAGGCATCGCGGCCTGCAGTGTTTCCGCCGTCAGTCGCGCAAACTCTTCCGCGCTATAGCCATAGTGGCGAACGGCGGCGGCGTTGACGGCCAAAAATGACTTCGACTCCCGCTCACATACCCAGGTGGGTAGCGGACTGCCGTCGAAGAGCGCCCGGTAGCGTTGCGCAGCTTTTACCAATTCCACTTCCGCCGTACGGCGCGCCGCCCGCACTTGCGTCTCGCGAATCTCACGCTCGATCGCTGGATTGAGTCGCTTGAGATTTCCTTTGATCAAATAGTCGTGCGCACCAGCCTGCATGGCCTGGACGGCTACCTCTTCGCCGATGGTACCGGATACGATGATGAACGGGATATCGAGCCCCAGCTCGCCCACGAGCGCTAGAGCCGATAGCCCACTGAAGGTCGGCATCGACCAATCACTGATCACCACGTCCCAAACCTGGTTCTCGAGCGCCGACCGCATGGCGTCTGGATGCTCCACTCGCTCGAACTCCAAAGATTTCACACCGCCGCGAAGCTCGTGGAGGAGCAACTTTGCGTCAGACTCGGAGTCTTCGACCAGCAAGACTCGTAGATTTTGGATCCCCATTCCGCGCTTCCGGGACTTCTAGCTTCTATCACTGGCGCGGGTTCGATCGTTTCGAAAAGCGCGCCCGCGAAAGTGCGCGCTGCGAATAAATACTAGAGTCAAACGGCGAACCATCAGCTGCACGCTTGCATTTGTGCAACAGCTTGTTTCGTGGCGATGTCTCGCGCCGATTGCAAACACCAACCCATGCGGTGTAGTCCTAGGAATCGATGTTCCGAATCGATGCGATGCAGCGCGCACGGCTACTACGCGGCGGGTGCGCGGGCGAAGCGCGGCCCCGGCACTGATGTCCCCGCCCGGCCCCACGCGAGCAGCCGGCACGGTCGCCGACGTCGAGGCCCGATTCACTCGACTCTCCGAGTGCGGAATCATTGGCGTGGTCGTCGGCAACCTGCAAGGACACGTCGTCGAGATCAACGATACGGCGCTGAACCTGTTGGGCTATTCGCGGGAAGAGCTGCTTTCGGGACAGGTGCGCTGGGCGGAATTGACCCCACCAGAGTGGCGTCCCGTCGACGTGCATGCTCTGGAACAACTGACCGCGACTGGCGTCGGTGGGCTGCGTGAGAAGGAGTACATTCGGAAGGACGGCAAGCGCGTTCCGGTCTTGGTTGGGTCGGCCATGATCGCCGGAGAGATCCCCTTGGCCCTGTCGTTCATCCTCGACTTGACCGAACGCAAGGAAGCGGAGGCGACCGTGGAGCGCCTGCGTCTCGAGCGCGCCAGCGACGCCCAGTTCCGAGCGTTGCTGGATACCGCGCCGGACGCGATGGTGATCGTCGACTGCAACGGGATCATGACTCTGGTCAACGCGCAGACCGAGCTGCTCTTCGGCTACTCGCGGTCCGAGCTCGTTGGCCAAGCGATCGAGCTCTTGATTCCGGAACGCTTTCAGCACGGTCACCCGTCACATCGGCAGCGATACTTTCAGAAGCACCGGGTGCGGCCGATGGGCGCCGAGTTGGAGCTGTATGCCCGCCGCAAGGACGGCAGCGAGTTCCCGATTGAAGTGAGCCTCAGCCCGCTGGAAACGGAGAGCGGCCTATTGGTCTCCAGCGCAATTCGAGACATCAGTGACCGCAAGCACGCGGAACAACAGCGCGCGAGCCTCGCTGCCCTGGTCGAGGCGTCCGACGACGCCATCATCGGCAAGACGTTGGATGGCGTCGTCACCAGCTGGAACGACGGAGCGCATCGCCTCTTCGGCTATTCCAGCTCGGAAATCATCGGCAAACCGATTCTGCTGCTCGTACCTTCTGAGCAACTCGCCGAGTATGAAACGGTCTTGGACGCGGTCTCGAGAGGCGAGATCGTGCGTTTCGATACGCTGCGCCAACGTAAGGACGGCAGCAGGGTCGACGTATCGGTGACGGTCTCACCCGTACGAAACCTCGCAGGGGTCGTCATTGGCATATCGAAAGTCGCCCGCGATGTCACCCACCGGCGACGCACGGAGCGAGAGCTTGCTCGGGCGAAAGAGGCCGCTGAGGCGGCAAGCCGCGAGCTGGAGGCTTTCAGCTATTCGGTCGCGCACGACCTCCGTGCACCGCTACGCGGAATGAACGGATTTGCTCAAGTACTACTCGACGAATACAAGGACAAGTTCGACGCCGACGGTCAAGATTGGCTCAATGAGATCTTGCTCAACGCCAATCGCATGGGTGCGTTGATTGACGCGCTACTGTCCTTGTCCAGAGTGACGCGCAGCGAGCCTCGTCGGCAGCGAGTCGATCTTTCGGCTCTCGCGCACGCAACCGTGTCGCGTCTTGCGTCGCAAGAGCCGGGGCGACAAGTTGCCGTCGTGATTCAGAGCGATTTGCAGGCCGACGTCGATCCGGTGCTCGCCGGCACTCTGCTCGACAATTTGCTGGGAAATGCCTGGAAGTTCACGGCAAAGACGGCGGCCGCGCAGATCACCTTGGGCGCGAACGAGAGCGGCGATGAGCGCGTGTTCTACGTCCGCGACAATGGCGCCGGATTCGACATGGCTTACGCTCGAAAGCTATTTGCACCCTTTCAGCGTCTGCACCAAAACCACGAGTTCCCGGGCACCGGCATCGGTCTCGCGACCGTGCAGCGTGTCGTACGACGACACGGTGGGCGCATTTGGGCAGAAGGCACTCCGGCGGCGGGCGCAACCTTCTTTTTTACGATCCCCAGAGAAAGCGCGCACGAGCCATGACGAAACTGGTCCTATTGGTGGAAGACAACGCCAGCGACGAGAAGTTGACGCTGTTGGCGTTGAAGAAATGCCCGGTCGAAAATCAGGTGGCCGTCGCCCGCGACGGAGCAGAAGCGCTCGACTTCCTCTTTGCCACCGGTTCGCACGCGACGCGCGATGCCAGTCATCTTCCGACGTTGGTTTTGCTGGATCTCAAGCTGCCAAAGATCGATGGTCTCGAGGTCCTGCGACGCATTCGCGCTCACGACAGAACGAGAGACTTGCCCGTGGTGGTCCTAACCTCGTCGCGTCAGGACGAAGACGTCACCCAAGGCTACGCTTTCGGGGCCAACGCCTACGTGCGAAAGCCCGTCGACTACGGCGAGTTCGTGGATGCGGCAAGGACGCTCGGAGTATTTTGGCTCACCATCAACGAGGTTCCGTCGCCCAAGCTCACCCGTTGAACGAAAGCGACTCTCGACCACATCAGCGGACAATCGGCGTACTCCGCAACGAAGCATTCCGTTCACCTGTCGCACGCAAACGGTGCGCGGACCCAAAGAACCGAGCCACAGACTACCGGGCACGGTTGTTGCTGAGTTCGTCATGGGACCGCTTCGAGGAAGGCGCGTCCCTGGGTGAATTTTGGGAGCACAGACGATGGACGTCAAGAGGGAACTCATTCTCGATCACGAAGACCACGCACGCCTATTGGAGCAGCTGGCTGACGCGGTAGAAGCCAAGCGAGACGCGGCACAGGTTCGACAGTGCTGGCTCGCCTTCGAAGAAAATCTATTCGACCACCTGGATACAGAAGAGCGGTTTCTGTTCACCACCACGGCCCAGGCTCATCGTCTCGAGATCGAGCAATTGCAAACCGAGCATCGGCGAATCCGCCAAGCCGTCGTCGGGATCCACGTGGCGATCGAGCTCAATGTTCTGAAAAAGCAAGTGATTGAAGACCTGCGCAGCCTGCTGGTGGCGCACAGCGAGCACGAGGAACGCTCACTACATCGTTGGCTCGAAATCGACGAAGGCATTCTGGCCCATCGCGGGGTCATGGCGATCCGCAACCGCCGCGAACGCTCGGCCACACGCCTGCGCGCTTACACCAAGCTGAGCGACTGAGTTCTCTGGTTTGGGGGCGAGCGCGCGCGAATTGCGCCGACGCGCAATTCTTGCGTGAGTTCACCATCGGGCGCTGCAACATCCCGGGTCAAAGTTCGGTCGCTGGCGCGGGCATATTTGTTGCGTAGGGGTCGTCATGGCCGACCATCAAACCTCAACTTCGACCCGCACCAAGACAGCCGAAATCAAAGCTCGCCTGATCAGCGATCATCGCGCCCTCGAGCAACTCTTGGCGCAGCTGACGTCTGCCATAGAAGGTGCCGGGGCATCCGAATTGTGTGAACAATGGACTCGCTTCGAGCAGAACCTTCGTGATCACCTCGACACCGAAGAACGCTGCCTGTTTCCGCTCGTCACCCACGACCATCGCAGCGAGATCGAGCGCCTGCGCGGCGATCACCAACACATTCGGCAGGCGTTGAGTGAACTCGGGGTCGCGGTCGATCTGCATACCCTCCGCAAGGCCGCCGTCGACGAACTGATCGTCTACTTGCAAGAGCACGCGCAGCGAGAAGATCGCACTCTGTACCAATGGGTGGACGAAAGTCCGGCCGCAGAGAGAGGCCTGCGCCATATGTTCGCGCGGCGCGCGCGTTGGGTACCGCTAGACAAGTGAGCGCGAGCTAGACGCCCGCGACGCCCAGCTCGACCGGCTGGGTTTTCCAGCCTCGAGACGCCGCGCGACGTGTGCCGCCAGCTCTCCCGAACCCACGGTGAGGGTGAGCAACCCGAAGACGAGCGCCAACTCGAGCGGATTGAGCGACACCAGGCCCAGTACCGCGCGTATCGGCTCTAGCCCGAGGCACGCCAAGCCGAGCCCGACGCCGACGAGCACCGAGCCGTGTAACCAGGGATTTCGCGCCGGGCGCACCCCGAGCTTGCGCGCCGGATAGGCGCTCAGCAGCTTGGCGACCAGCTCGTACAAGAAGACGCTACTCGCGGTGGCCTCGACGCTGCTACCGAGCTTCGGCATCACCACCAGCAACCCGAGACCCAGGACGCCCTTCACCACTCCGTCGAGCAGGACGAAATCGATGGTTTTGCGGTCGAGCAGGGACCGATCGCGGGCGCGTGGCGGGCTGCGCAACGTGCCATGGCAGCGGTCCACGGACAGCGCGAGGGCCGTCGGACCGTCGCCCAGGAAGTTGATCCACAGAATCTGCAGCGCGCTGAGCGGCAAGAGCAGTGCGCCGTGCGCTCCGCGCAACCCCGCGACGACTGAACCGATAGCACCACCCAACACGAGCACGGCGAGCGCCACGTTGCTCGAGAAAGTGAAGCGCACGAAGCTCAGCAGGTTTTCGTAGATCATGCGGCCTTCCTCGACCGCGGCGACGATGGTTGCAAAGTCATCGTCGAGCAGCACCAGATCCGAAACCTCACGCGCCACTTCACTGCCCCGTTCACCCATTGCAACCGCCACATCGGCTTGTTTCAGGGCGAGAGCGTCGTTCAGTCCGTCTCCGGTCATCGCCACTACTTCGCCGTTTGCCTGCAACGCGGCCACGATGCGCAGCTTGTGTTCGGGAAGCAAACGCGAGAACACGCGCACTTCTCGCAAAGACGAGGCCAGCTCGCCGTCGGTCATTTGCTCGACATCCGCTCCGCTCAGCGCTCGCGGTGAAGTGATGCCGACGCTCGACGCGATAGCCAACGCTGTCGCGGGGTGATCGCCCGTCAGCATCATCACTTCGATTCCCGCAGCCTGTGCGGCACGCACCGCTCGCAAAGCGGCTGGGCGAGGTGGATCCCAAAGGGTAACGAAGCCCAGGAATTGCAGCTCGGTTTCTCGGTCGCCATCGGCGCACGCGAGACCGAGCACCTTGAAGCCCCGCTCCGCGGCCTCGCGGCCTCGCTCCGTCCAGTGCGCCCGCTCCGCCTCCGAGAGCTTCACCCGCTCGAGCACCACCTCCAGCGCTCCCTTCAAGTAGCTCTTCAGTTCGCCGGCCGGCATGATCACCGTCACGCGCATGAACTTCCATCGCGTATCGAACGGGCGACTCGAGATCCTCGGATGCGCGTTGCGCAGCGCAGCGATGTCCGTGCCACGTGCCTGTACGAATTCACATAGACCTTGCTCCAGTGGATCTCCAGCCGCGCTGGCATGGTCTGCGTCATTGGCCAGTGCGATCGCGCGCAGCGCTTCGTCTTCGTCCGGCGCAATCAGTTCGCCGACCGCCATGCGATTGAGTGTGAGCGTGCCGGTCTTGTCCGACGCGATCACCGTCACTGCGCCCAACGCCTCCACTGCTGAGAGGCGGCGCACGACGGCATTCCTACGAGCCATGCGCTGCACGCCGAACGATAGAACGAGAGTGACGACTGCCGGCATGCCCTCGGGCACGATGGCGACGGCGAACGCGACGGCAAACATCAACACCCGATCGAAACGCTCGAGTCCGTCGGCTAGCAGACCCGCGATCACAATCAGCACGGTCAGTCCGCCGACGAAACGCGCGATCCGCGTGCCGAAGTCGTCCATACTCCGCTCGAGCGGGGTCTTGCCGGTCTCGATGCCAGATAGGGCTCCCGCCAACCTGCCCATCGCGCTCGCTGGGCCCGTGCGAGTCACCGAGAGCTCACTGCTGCCCTGCACCAACAAAGCGCCGCTGAACAGCTCGTCGCCCTCCGCTTTCTCGACCGGCACGGATTCGCCGGTCAAAAGCGATTCGTCGACGCGAATGAAGGTGGCGTTCTCCGCGCGACCGTCAGCCGGCACTCGGTCGCCCGCGTCCAAGCGAACGACGTCCCCAACGACTAGCTCCTTCACGTCGACGTGGGCGAGCACTCCGTCTCGCAGTACCCAGGCCTTGGGAGCGCCCAGTTGAGTCAACTCTTCGAGCGCGCGCTCCGAGCGATACTCTTGCAGCAGTCCGAGCACCGCGTTGAGCAACAAGACCGCTGCAACGGCCAGTGCTTCGACCGGAACCCCGGTCGCTCCAGCGCGCGCCCAGGCGACCACGTCGACGACGAGTGCGAAGAGCAAGAGATAGATTAACGCGCTCTTGAATTGATTGAACAGTCGCTTCCACCAAGCAGAGCGGGCCGGCGGCGCCAACGCGTTGGGGCCGTCTTCCAGCAATCGCCGCGCGGCGTCTGCGGCGCTCAGGCCGCGCGCCTGCGAGTTCATCTGCGCACCCGCGTCGCGCAAAGAATGCGCTCGGCATTGCGACTGAAGACGCGCTCGACGTCGGGCGCGCTGAGACCGGCCGAACGCAGTGACGTGGCGAGCCTGGGGAAATCACGAGCCCCGAGAAAGTCGCGCACTGGGCCTGCGCCTGATTCGAAACCGGTGCCGAGAGCGACGTGCTCCGGCCCAGCAATTCGAACCAAGTAGGCGATGTGGTGCACCCAGTGATCGAGCGTTGCCGCGCGACCAGCCGCGAGCGAATCACGCAACACGGTCACGCCGATCACGCCGCCGCTCCGCGCGATGCCGCGGATTGCGTCGTCGCTCAAGTTCCGCGGGCGATCGGCCAACGCACGGGCGTTGCTGTGCGTCGCGATCACCGGGGCGCTCACCTTTTGGGCTAGCTCGAGCACCTGAAACAGCGTCTGCTCCGAAGCATCCGAAACATCGACCAATGCCCCGGCAGCCAAGATTCGGTTGACCACTTCGCGGCCGACCGGAGTGAGGCCGGTCGGCGCTGCGTTCGCTCCACTCACAAGGGTCGCAAGCCGGTTGTCGCGCTCGCCGCCGATTCGAAAAACCCTCACCCCGCGTTCGACCCAGAGGGCCACGGCCGACGGCGTTTCGGCCAGTTCGTTGGCTGCCTCCAGTTCGAACCAAGCCGAAATTCGACCTGTTCGCCGCCGACAATCGTCGATCGCGAACCGCTGCGAAGACTCGAGCGCCCCGCGCAGCGTGAGGTATTCGGACAGCGCATTCGTTTGCCGCTGAGCATCAGGCTCGCGCGCTGGCAACGGCAGCAGCACGCCAACCACGCCGCCTCGTTCGAGTTGAACGTAACCCGCCTGTCCTGACCCTTCCGCCAACGAAGGATCGCGGAGCACCGCTTGCGAAAGACCGACCCGGAGATCCACGACCGGCGGATTCCAACTCTTTTCGAACGCGGCTCGCGCGCCGACCGGAAGCAACAAAGCGCACGCCAGCAGTAGGAAGCGACGTCTCATGGTCTGTAGCCTCGTTCAAGCAAGCCGTGTGCCGCGTTGCCGGAACGGAAGCCGTGCGAACGAAGCTCCTTTCAGCGCCAAAAGCGCGGCGCCTGCGCGAGGCGTGATCGGAGCTTCGGCACGGATTCTAGTAGCGAACGGCCTTGGGCTTGCTCGTCTCTAGTGAGTGCGCCCAAGCCAAAGCTGACCCGTGGGTCAGGGCGAGTTTCGTCTCCGATCAGCTCCATCGCGATCCGCTGATGGACTCCAATGTCGTTCAACTTGCCGAGCGTGTCCTGCAGCGCTTCCAGCGCTTGGACAAAGCGTCTGCGACGGCGATTTGCTTTCGGGAAAAGCGTCGCAAAGAACTCGGCTCCATAGCGCAGTTTCTTGACGAAAATGCGTAGCTGGTGGCGTTCACTCGCGTCGAGTCGGCGGAAATGTCCGAGACGGCGGAGCACGCGCCGCGTGCGACGCGCCAAGATCCGCCGCGCCAGCGCCCTCACGGAGCGGCTGCCCGCCCCGTCTTCGTCGGCTCGCGAGATCAGCGCGACCGCCGCGGCAAATATCAGCCGTTCGAACCGCGCACTGATCACGGCGCGGCGAGCGACTGCCAAGGCCTCTTGCTGACGCCGGTACAACTCGCAGGTGAGTTCGTCACTTCCGTCGAAAGGCGTCGCGGTCAGAACTTCGCATTGTCGCTTCGACCGGAGCAGCACGTCGTATTCGCGCGCCGCAGCCAGTTGGCCGGTGAGCCACACGAGTTCACGCTTCAAGTCGTCGAACTCGCCCTGCCGAACCACACTCTTGAAGATCGAGAACGCCGCACGCAGACGTCGCAGTCCAACGCGCATTTGGTGGAGCGCCTCGCCAGAGCCATCGCGTACCCCTCGCTCGTTCAGAGAAATCTGTCTCACGCAGGAAGTCCCAATGACGACCAAAGCCTGTGCCGAGGTCATCCTTCGGTCGAGCGCGATGAGCTCTGCGCGAACCGGCACGGCAACATTTGGGCAGACCAATGCTCGCGTCGCCCCTGGACTTCGCTCGATTTGCGCTTCAGCAGCGACGGTCAGTGACGACTGGTCGGTCATGCATCAACCGCACGCAACGACCGTGCCAAGTTCGCCGAGTTAGGCAGCCACTGCGCAGCGCTTGGGCTCGGCAAGTCGACCGAGTTCGCGAGCCAACTTGTGCTTGAGGCGCTCCTCGAGCTGGCGAACCCGTTCGCGTGAGACGCCGAATTCTTTCCCCAGTTGCTCGAGAGTGAGCGCGCCCTCGCGATCGACCATGAGCCGCTCCGCCACGATGCGGCGTTCCCGCGCGTCGAGGGTTCGGAGCACCTCACTCACCAACGATTGGCACCGCACGCGCTCGGCTCGCTGAAGCAGCGTCTGTTCGGGGTCCGGCTCGTCCGGACGCACCAGAGTCGTGATCTGCTCGGGCGGGACCGCGTCGAACGAAACCTCACGAGCTTCTAGCGCGCCCAATGATGCGTCAACCTCGTCGTCGCTCAGATTCAACCGCTCGGCGATCAGACGACGCGCGGCGAGACCATCACCAACGAGGCTGAACGCACGCGCGCGCTCTTGGTTGACCTTGCGCAAGCGTTTCGAGTTGTAAACCATGCCCCCGGAGCGGCGAGTCGCCCACTTCGAAATGTAGACGTGGACCCAGTGCTTGGCGTACGTGAAAAATCGGTACCCCCGCTCGGGGTCGAAGCGATTCGCGGCTTGGATCAGGCCTAAGCTGCCCTCAGCCAGCAGCTCGTCGACCGAGGTGCCAGAACGGTTGCTACGTCTCGCAACCATCAGGGCATAGCCGAGTTGCGACTGCACCAGCAGATTGCGAGCTGCTTGATCTCCGTCTCTTTGCCAACGTCGCGCCAGCTCTTGTTCTTTGCGCAGGCTCAGAGTCGGCGCCCTGTTTGGAGACTCTTCGCGGTGAACAGCCGGCGCTTGCATCGCCAGGGGCAAAGCAAACCCCGTTCCACCGACACGCCGTCAGCGCGCGCCCACAAGCCACGCACCACCAGCGGGATCGAACGCAAATGCTGCGGGGCGACGCGCAATGCTTGCGCGTGGCGCGCTTCCAGTCTGAACCCACTCGCGCCTCCAAGGTGGCACTGATCCTGCAGTGTTCCCAGAACATGCGACTTGTGCGGGCTCTCTTCGTGACCCCGGAGCAAAGCCGACGCCCGGCCTGATGCGCTGAACATGTGCCATGAAAGTTTCGGAGTTCATCGCCGATCGCCTGGAAGAATTGGGCATCCGTCACGTCTTCGGCGTGGGCGGGGCAAACATCGAAGACATGTTTGCGGCCGTTCAGCGACGGCGTCCTCGGGTTTGCATGGTGCTCGACAAACACGAGCACGCCGCAGGCACGGCGGCTGATGCATCCGCTCGAGTGACAGGCGGCCTGGGCGTCGTCTTCGTGACCTCCGGCGGCGGTGCTATGAACCTGGTCCACTCGATGGCCGAGGCGCGAACCTCTGGCGTGCCTCTGCTGGCAATCGTGGGCGAGCCTCCGACGGAACTCCAAGGAATCGGTGCGTTCCAGGACACGAGCGGGCGCGGCGGAGCGATCGATGCGGCCGCGACATTTGGCACGGTTTCCGTGTGGTGCAAACGCGTCGAACGGATCGAGCAGATTGAGCAGGTACCGCGACTCTTGTCTGAGGCGCTCGACGCCGCGCTCGGCGCGCAACCGGGTCCCGCGGTCTTGCTCTTGGCAAAGGACGTCCAATGCGCAGACTTGAGCGTCGAACGGCCGCTGCCTCCGTACGTACCGCCCGATCCGCCGCAGCCCGATCTCGCCGCCGTACGAAGCGCGGCAGCCCTTCTGCGCTCCGGTCCCGTGCTGATCATCGCGGGCGACGAGGTGGCACGCGCGAACGCGCAGCCGGACCTCGCAAGCATCGCGCACACACTCGACGCGCAGGTCGCCGTTGCACCCGAGGCACGCGACGCTTTCGACAACTACTCGCCTCGCTTCGTCGGAATCAGCGGCGCCATGGGAGGAGCCAGCGTGGAACGCGCTCTGGCTCGATCGGCCGTTTGCCTGCTCGCAGGAACGCGATTGCCGCTCTTGGCTCGTCAAGGGTTGGAACAGGCTCTCTCCCAAAAAGCGCTGGTTTCGCTGGGAAGAAAGCGCTCGTTCGTGAAGCCGAGTGAGACACTGCACGTCGAAGCGGAGCTGCGCGGAGCGCTACGAGCGCTACGACTCGAACTCGGAGCGCCACTGCCCACGACGAGCTCTAGGCACCGCCCCGCGTCTCCCGAGCGGCCGTTGCAGAGTGTGCTCGACTCTAGGACTGCATTGAGGGTGATCGAGGCGGCTTTGCCCGACGAGTGCGTCGTCATCGTCGACGCTGGAAACACTGGCGCGACAACCGTTCATGATCTGCGCTTGCCACGTGACAGTCGTTGGTTGCTCGCAATGGGGATGGCAGGCATGGGCTATGGTTTCGGCGCTGCCATTGGCGCGGCATTCGCGAGCGGTCGGCGATGTTTCGTAATCGCGGGCGACGGCGCGTTCTTCATGAACGGGTTCGACATACACACCGCGGTTGAGCACCGACTACCCATCACCTATCTCATCTTCAACAACAGCGCGCATGGCATGTGTCTGGTGCGTGAGCAACTGCTGTTGGGCGGAGAGTCTGGCTACAACTCCTTTCGTCGTTCCCACCTCGGCGCTGGCATCGGCGCGATGTTTCCCGGAATCGAGGCGTGTGACTGTCGAACGACGACCGAACTCGCAGACTCGCTCGCTGGCGCCCTACGCGGCAGCGGCCCCTCGGTCATCTCAATCGAACTCGATCGAGTCGAGATACCGCCATTTGCCAGTTTCCGACGGTTGAGCGCGGGCCGTTCGACCGTCGGCCGAGGATCCTCCGATGAAGACCATTGACGCCGCCGCACTCGCCGATATTCCCGGTTTGATTCGTTGCGAGGAGTTCGATCGCGAAGCCCTCGCCGAACACATCACCGAGATGACGCACACCGTCTACCCGCACGAGCAAGTATACGGACGGTATTGCACCGTACACGCGCACATCGATTGCCCACCCGAAAAAGTGTTCGCGTACATGGCGAATCCTTACAGCCTCATGGAATGGACGTATAGCGTGCGTGACTTGGTTCCGACGATGCAGTCAGGGGTGCTTCGCGGCGTCGATTCCGGACAAACACCGATCTACTGTCGAACGGTCACCAACCAGGAAGCGCTGACGGTGGACTATCATTGTGCTTGGGACCAAGGCGACGAGCTTTGGATGGTCTACCTGAACCGCATCGTACCAGCAGAGACGGTGCTGAAGACGCCGGGCAGCGTGGTGATTTGGACCAACTGTCGCCACCCGTACTACGAGAAGAACCCGTTTCCTGCGTTGAATCATGACCCGGATCGTGAATGGGTCGGCGATTGGTGGCCGCTGTTCTACGCGGGTCACAGCATCGAGCTCCAGAACCTGAAGGCAATTCTCGAGTATCGCCATCGCAGCGGCCTACCGCTAGGCCCGCGTCTTCGCGAGGTGTCGACATGACCGCCCAAGAGGTGAGTCTGCTCGGCGTAGCGAGCTATCTGCCGGAAAAGGTGGTCACGAACGACTTCTTCGCCCCTGGCGCTTCCCTGCGGCGAGGGATGTTTACCGCGCCGACCAGTCGACGTCACGTCGCTCGTGACGAGAGCGCCGCCGAAATGATCGAGCATGCGTCTGCCCGCCTCTTCGAGCAGCTCGGATCGAAAGCGGTCAGTGAGGTCGACCTCTTGTTCACCAACGTCTCCGTCCCTGATCAAGCCTTCACGGGTTGCGGCGCAGAAGTGGCATACAAGATCGGCGTCCGCCCGCGCAGAATCATCGACTTGCACAATTCAGGGTGTGTGGCGTTCATTTACATGTTGGATCTCGCGCGTGAGCTGCTGAGCTCCGGCAGCGCTCGTGCGGCGCTGTTGTGCAACGTACAGAACGCGGCCGGCCGCATTTTTTCTGATCCCGGCATCCGCGGCAAGTCGCAGGCTCCCGTACCCGGTGACGGCTGCGGCGTCGGCTACGTCGCGCTGGGCAGCGCCTCACCGATCCTGTCACTCGTTCAGCACTGTCAGCCCGAGTATGCGAGCGACATGGTCGCCTGCGCGGACGACGGTCGCCGCTACTGGGAACCGGGCACGAGCCCGCTCAGCATCCGGTTCACGGAGACGCGCGTGGCGTCGATCATCGAACGCGGGAATCGAATCGTGCCGCAAGTAGTCAGCGAGGCCTGTCGAGCGGCCGGATTGCGAGCGCAAGACATCGAGCTCCTGATCACCAATCAACCCAACCCGATCTTCCTGCGCAACTGGCGCGAAGCGCTGGAGCTGTCCAAGGAGCGGCACCACGACACGTTCGACCAGTACGGCAACTTGTTCGGCGCGGCGATTCCCATCAATTTGGAGGATGCCCTCGCGCACGGCAAGCTCCCTCACGGAGGCATCGTCGCCCTCGGCGGCTTTTCACATGCCGGTGACTATGCCGCCGCCGCGATCCTTCGCTGGGGGTCGCCTTGAGCTGGAGGGAGCACTTGCGGGAAGGGATCACCCAACTCGGTGCGCTTCGTCCCTTCGACTATGCAGCGGCGGGGGCGGGCCTCGCTCGCCTCGACTGCAATGAGCTCGCGTTGGGCCCCACCTCGCAGGAGATGGACGGCTTCGCGCAGGCGATTCGCGAGCTTTCACTCCAGCGCTATCCCGACATGAGCAGTCAGCCACTACGTGAGGCGCTCGCAAAGCGCTGGCAGGTCGAACCGGACGAGATCTTGCTCGGGAATGGATCAGTAGAAATTCTCGGCCTATTGATGACGGCGTTTGGAGCAAGCACGCGCGCCGGCACGGCCCAGGTGCTCTTTCCGGCGCCAAGTTTTCCTTACTATGAAGTCGTGGCGCGGACGCACGGTTTGATGCCCGTCGCGGTCCCTCTCGATCAGAACTTTCAGCTCGACGAGAGTCGCTTCTTGGCTGCGATGACTCGCACTCGGCCAGCACTAGCCCTCTTTGCGTCGCCCAACAATCCAACCGGAAATCGCTTCGATCCGGCGATACTCGAGCGACTCGCGCAACAAATGGCCGCCGCTTTCGTGGTCGACGAGGCCTACGCGGACTTCGGAGGTGAAACGATGCTCGGGCGAGTCGCTTCCATCCCGGGTCTGTTCGTGCTGCGATCGCTGTCGAAAATCGGCTTGGCAGGCTTGCGCCTGGGCGCGTTGATCGGTGCTCGGGATGCGATCGCCGAGCTCGATAAAGTCCGATTGCCTTGGAACATCAGCTCGTTGACCGCGGCCGTGGCCTGCGCGGCCCTGGGCAACGCGAAGCCAATGGACGAGCGGGTGCGGGAGGTGGTCCGGTTGAGACGAGCATTCGAATCGGCCCTGCATGAGATTCGGGAATTGACTGTGTACCCGAGCGACGCAAACTTCGTGCTGGTTCGCGTGCCGACGGACGCTGGTCGGATATTTCGACGGCTGCTCGGTGAAGGCGTGCTGGTCAAAGACGTCTCTCAGCCAGGCCTACTCGAGCGCTGTCTTCGCATCAGCGTCGGAACGTTCGCCGAGAACGCGCGCTGTGTTCAGGCTCTGCGAACGGCGCTCGAGTCCGATCAGGCGTCATAGACTGTGCGCTTTCGCGGCTTTTTCCGCATCATCTGAGGGGACGGCAAGGCGTCTCGTATATTTCATGATCGTGTCTGCTGCGAATACCGCGGGAAATGCTTCTTGCCGTCGATTCGCAGCCGCTCCGCCGCCTCGATCGAGCTCCAGCCGCGACGAGGGTCGGCTGACTGAGCCGAGTCGTTTTCCGTCATTGCGCCGTTCTTCGAA
>Ga0134124_10001592_pt1 | contig 18266 bp, 11 predicted proteins | sample KB304_FD_96880 | JGI IMG/M metagenome (GOLD analysis project Ga0134124, IMG submission 96880) | Terrestrial soil microbial communities without Nitrogen fertilizer from Kellogg Biological Station, Michigan, USA - KB3-0-4 | ecosystem: Environmental > Terrestrial > Soil > Unclassified ...
GCCCGCGGCCTGATCGGTCTGCGCGGCGAGGTACTGACCGACACCCGCGGTACCGCGGTCATGACCCATACATTCCACGAATATGCGCCGTACAAGGGTGAGATACCAGGCCGCAAGAATGGCGCCCTGATGGCGATGGACCATGGCGAAACCACAGCCTACTCCCTGGACGCCCTGCAGCCGCGCGGCATTCTGTTTATCGGTGCCGGCGTCGAGGTATACGGCGGCATGATCATCGGGCAGCACAACAAGGATAACGATCTTGACGTCAATCCCTGCAAGGGGAAGAAGCTGACCAACGTGCGCGCCTCCGGCACGGACGATGCCATCAAGCTGACGCCGCCGCGCCTCCTGACCCTCGAACAGGCGCTGGAGTTTATCGAGGACGACGAGCTGGTGGAGGTTACTCCGAACTCGATCCGCCTGCGCAAGAAAGAGCTCGATCCGACCAGGCGCAAGCGGTCAGCCAAAGCGTAACAGTGCGATAATGCAGCCGGGCCGGGATTTTTTCCCGGCCCGGCTTTTTTCGGCGCAGTTGGTCCTTCAGAGGTCTTCACCTCAGCGTCAGCTCCATCTCCTCCAGCTTCTTCACCCGGTCGCGCAGCGCGGCCGCCTTCTCGAAATTCAGCTCCCTGGCTGCCGCCAGCATCTCCTTGCGGAGTTTTTTCACCAGTTTCGGGATCTCCTTCGGTGCGATGTATTCCTCGCCCGCCTCGGCTATCCCGGCCGGCTGCGTGACATAGTCCTTCTCCTCGATCGAGTCCAGAATGCTGCGCATCCCTTTCTTGACCGTTTCAGGCGTAATGCCGTGTTCTTCGTTGTAGGCCAGCTGTTTGACCCGGCGCCGTCCGGTTTCATCGATGCAGGCCTGCATGGAGCGGGTCACGCTGTCGCCGTACATCAGCACGCGGCCATTGATGTTGCGGGCGGCGCGACCACAGGTCTGGATCAATGACCGCTCCGAGCGGAGAAACCCCTCCTTGTCGGCATCGAGAATGGCAACCAGGGAAACCTCCGGCAGATCAAGCCCCTCCCGCAGCAGGTTGATCCCGACCAGCACGTCGAAATCTCCCAGGCGCAGATCGCGAATGATCTGCATCCGCTCGATGGTGACGATGTCCGAATGGAGATATTTTATCCGCACCCCCAGCTCACGGTAATAGTTGGTCAGCTCTTCGGCCATCCGCTTGGTCAGGGTCGTCACCAGCACCCGCTCGCCGCGGGCAACGGTTGCGCGGACTTCGTGGAGAAGGTCGTCCACCTGGCCGTACCCCCCCTTTTCTTCCCCCCCTAATTTAGTACCCCCCCTTCCGTCCCCCCCTAAATTAGGGGGGGAAACAGGGGGGGTAGCCGTCGCCGGCCGCACCTCGATGATCGGATCAACCAGCCCGGTCGGGCGGATGACCTGTTCGACGATCACGCCGCCGCTCGCCTCAAGCTCGTAATCGGCCGGGGTCGCCGAGACATAGACCGCCTGACGGATGCGGGCCTGAAACTCCTGGAAATTGAGCGGCCGGTTATCGAGCGCCGCCGGCAGGCGGAAGCCGTAGTTGACCAGCGTATCCTTGCGCGAGCGGTCGCCACGGTACATGGCGCCGGTCTGGGGGATCGTGATGTGCGACTCGTCCACAAACAGCACGAAGTCATCGGGAAAATAATCGATCAGGGTATAGGGGGCTTCACCCGGCTGACGGCCGTCGAAGTAGCGGGAATAATTTTCGATGCCGTGACAGAATCCCATCTCTTCCATCATTTCGATGTCAAAGAAGGTGCGCTGTTCGATGCGCTGTGCCTCCAGAAGCATGTTCCGTTCGCGGAAGTATCCGATCCGCTCCGCCAGGTCGATCCTGATCTGTGCTACCGCCCGCTCCAGCGTTTCGCGGGTGGAAACATAATGCGAAGCTGGGTAGATGGAACACTTGGCGAGCCTCTGCAGCACGACGCCGCGGAGCGGATCGATTTCGCTGATCGCCTCCACCTCGTCGCCGAAGAATTCGACCCGCAGCGCCCGTTCGCTGTCGTAGGCCGGAAAGATCTCGATCACATCCCCCCGCACCCGGAAGGTGCCGCGATGGAAATCCATGTCGTTGCGTTCGTACTGGATCTCGATCAGCTTCCTGAGCAGTTCGTCACGGCCGTAATCATCCCCCTGATGAAAGAAGATGTGCATGGCCTGATACGCGCTTGGGGAGCCGATACCGTAAATGCAGGAAACCGAGGCCACAATGATAACATCCCGCCGCGTCAGCAGGCTGCGGGTCGCCGAATGGCGCATCTTGTCGATCTCGTCATTGATCGCGGAATCTTTCTCAATGAAGGTGTCACTGGTCGGGATGTAGGCTTCAGGCTGGTAATAATCGTAGTAGGAGACGAAATATTCCACGGCGTTATCCGGAAAGAGTTCCTTGAATTCGCCGTAGAGCTGGGCCGCCAGCGTCTTGTTGGGGGCCAGCACCAGGGCCGGCCTGGAGGTGCGGGCGATAACGTTGGCGACGGTGAAGGTCTTGCCGGAGCCGGTAACCCCCAGCAAGGTCTGGTGGCGGTCGCCCCGCTCGACCCCTGCCGTCAGCTCATCGATAGCCTGCGGCTGGTCGCCGCGCGGGGTGTAGGATGTAGTGAGTTTGAATATGGACATAACGTATACTACCTGTCTATAATAAGCTTTTAACTAACGGATGGTCAATAAAAGTCAAATAATAGTAAGCTGACACCGTTGCACTTTATACAACGGTATCATGAGGCCCGCCATGAAACAAGTGAACTCCGCCGAATCGGCAAACATGTGCTGGGTTTATGAACATCCCAGGGAGTGCCACCTCCTTCAGGGAAGCCCTATCCCAACCTTTGTGATAGACGAAGCTCATACGATTATCCTCTGGAATCGCGCCTGTGAGCATATCTCCGGCCTGAGCGCCGATGAAATGATCGGCACCAGGCTGCAGTGGAAGCCGTTTTATCCGCAGCAACGCCCGATCATGGCTGATCTGATCGTATCCGGTGCATCAGCTGATGAAATCAATCGGCACTACGGCCGTATCTGGCAGCGTTCCGCCGCGATTGAGGGAGCCTTTGAGTCTGAAGGTTATTTTCCGGATATGGGAAATGCGGGGACCTGGCTCTTTTTTACCGCTTCTCCCCTTACTGACGCCAACGGCCGGATAATCGGCGCAATTGAAACATTACAGGATATCACCGCGCGTAAACAGGCCGAAGCGGATCTGAAGGCGTATCGCGACAATCTGGAGGGGCTGGTGCGCCAGCGCACGGCAGAGCTGGCTCAGACACATGCAGAGCTGGTCTCGAAGGCCGCCGTTCTGGAACAGGCCAACGAGGAGCTGTCGCAGTATGCTTTTGTCGCCTCCCACGACCTGCGCGCACCGCTGCGTGCGGTGCGAAACTATTCCGATTTTCTCCGTGAGGAGCTTGAGGCGATCCTGAACGAGGAGCAGCGCCGTTATTTTGAGGGGCTTGGCAGTGCCCTGCGGCATGGGGATGAGCTGGTGAACGACCTGCTGGAATTTTCGCGGATCGGCAATGAGATCATTACGTTACAGCCAATTGCGCTGGAATCGTTTCTGGCTGAACTGTCCGGATCACTGGAAATATCGCCTGACTGCAAGTTGCAGGTCGCCGGCAACATGCCGGTAGTGCTGGCCGACCAGACCCTGTTGACCCAGATATTCTCAAACCTGGTGGTAAACGGTTTCAAATTCAACCGTTCTCCGGCCAAGCAGGTTGAAATCGGCATTGCAGGGGAACGGGACGGGATGTGCGAACTATTTGTCCGGGACAACGGCATCGGGATCGACTCCCGCTACCATGACCGGATATTCAAGATGTTCAAGCGACTGCATACCCACAAGGAATTTGAAGGTACCGGCATCGGTCTGGCCATTGTGAAAAAGGCCGCCGCCAAAATGCACGGGTTTGTACGGGTAGAGTCGGAGACTGGCGCAGGAAGCACGTTTGTCGTGGCACTTCCGCTCGCCGAAATCGGAGGGGATCAATGAACGAGAGGGATTTTGTCGTCCTGATGGCGGAGGATGACGAGCATGATGTCATGGCAACAAAACGGGCCTGGAAAAGCAATAAAATGGCTAATCCGCTCTATATCGTCAATGACGGCGAAGAGTGCCTCGACTACCTTCACCGCCGCGGGACATACAGTGACCCGGCCTCTTCACCTTCTCCCGGAATTCTGCTGCTTGATATCAACATGCCTAGAATGGACGGGCTTGAGACTTTGAAGGCGATCCGAGACAGCCAGGAGTTCAGTAGCCTTCCGGTAATCATGCTGACCACCTCCCGTGCCGAGGAGGACCGTCTCAGGAGTTACGCACTTGGCGCCAACGCCTATATTGTAAAACCGGTCGGATTCGATAATTTTTCCGAAGCGATCAGGACCATCAACCTGTTCTGGAAACTGGTGGAGCTGCCGGGAGGAGGTCGATGAAAAAGTTTGAGCAGTTACAGCGCATGAACATTCTGCTGGTGGAGGATGACGAACATGACCGGGCGGCTTTTCACCGTGCCTTCCGCGAAGTTGAGTACGATTGCACCATCACCGACTGCGTCCGGGCTCCGGAGGCTGTGGCCATGATCGAACCCGACCCGTCGGCATTCGATGTGGTGGTGGTCGATCACCACCTCCCCTGTCAATACGGACTGGATCTCTGCAAGGAGCTTCTGGCCGCAGCGGTTCCCCTGCCGTTGGTGATCCTGACCGGGAGCGGTTCGGAGCAGGTCGCAGTAGCGGCGCTCAAGGCCGGTGTTGACGACTATATCATCAAGGATCCGGACAGTGCCTATCTTCAGATGCTGCCGATGGTGCTGAAAGAGGTTGCTGCCACCTTTCGGGGCCGTATCGCTCACATGGTGGCAGAGAAATCCCTGCGTGAAAGCAGGGAACGCCTCTCCATCATAATCGAAGGGCTTACCGTACCCACCTTTGTCATTGATGCAGATCACATTACCACGCACTGGAACCTCGCCTGCGAAAAAATCACCGGGATCCCTGCATGTGAGGTGATTGGAACCAGGCATCAATGGCGGGCATTCTACTCTTTAGAGCGCCCGGTCATGGCCGACCTGATCGTGGACAGGGTCATTGAGGAGGAGGTCGCCAATTATTACGCAGGAAAGTATCGACGCTCCGAACTACTGGAAGACTCCTTCGAGGCCGAGGACTTCTTTTCCCATTTCGGCGAGGGGGGAAAATGGCTCTTCTTTACCGCCGCGCCGCTCAAAGGGGCAAACGGAGAGGTCATCGGCGCAATAGAGACACTTCAGGATGTCACGGAGCGGAGAATGGCCGAAATTGCGCTGAAGGAGAGTGAATTCCGCCACCGGGAACTTAGTGTCACCGACGGCCTGACCGGACTGTATAACTCCAGGCATTTTTACACCCGGGCGCATGAGGAGATTGAACGCTGCAACCGCTATGGATCGGAGCTTTCCCTGATTCTTCTGGATGTGGATAATTTCAAGCGGTATAACGATACCTACGGGCACCTGGAGGGAGATCATGTCCTGGCCGGCCTGGCAGAGGTGATCCGTCGCGAGATCCGCGGGTCCGATTCCGCCTATCGCTACGGCGGCGAAGAGTTCATCGTGATGTTCCCTGAAACGGAACCGGCCGAGGCCCGGATAGTGGCCGAGCGGCTGAGACACTCTTTCGAGGACACGGTTTTTTCTCCGCTGCCTGGTGAAGAGGCCCGGACAAGCATCAGTATCGGCGGGGGGAGCTACCGACCGGAAGAGGGTCTGAGGGCTTTTGTAAAACGGGTGGATGAAGCAATGTATCGCGCCAAAGAATGCGGCAGAAACCGGGTTGTGTTTGAGTGAGCCAAAAGATGGAAAAGGGGTAGTCGGTTATTTACCGGCTACCCCCGTTTGTTTGCCTGCTAGAATCGCTATTTTCCGGCTACAAATTCCCGGGCTTTCTGAATACGACAAACCGTTTCCTCCACCCCGAGCGTCACCACGATCTCACCGATACCCGGTGCCTGCGTGCCACCCGAGAGGGCGATGCGGACCGGCTGCCCGACCTGCCCCATCTTCCAGCCGTTCTCGCTGCAGACTTCCTTGAAGAGGGAGTCGATTCCGGATACATCGTCCGCCGGCGCAGCCGAAAGCTTTGCTGTTACCGCGGCAAAAACCGCCAACAGCTGTTCCTTGTCAAACTTGGCCAGTGCGGCCTCATCATAGCTGGCCGGCGCATTGTAGTAGAAAACGGCGCGTTCGGCCATCTCTACCAGGGTCTGGGCTCGCTCCTGCAGCGTTTTGACGACTGCCACCAGATCCGGCCCGCCGAGGGTAGTCACCTCTTGAGCGGAGAGATGCGGCAGCAGGAGATCGGCCAGCCGTTCCGGATCGCCGTTTTTGATGTAATGGGCGTTCAGCCAGAGCAGTTTCTCGGTGTTGAAGACCGAGGCGGATCTGCCGACATTGTTTATATCGAATTTCTGAATCATTTCCTCACGGCTGAAAATCTCATCGTCGCCATGGCTCCACCCCAGACGCACCAGGTAGTTGATCAGCGCCTCCGGCAAGAAGCCCATGTCACGGTAGGCGATCACGCTGGTGGCTCCATGCCGTTTGGAAAGGCGCGCCTTGTCGGAACCGAGGATCATCGGGACATGGGCGAATTGCGGCACCGGAAAACCGAGCGCTTCGTAGAGCTGGATCTGGCGCGGGGTGTTGTTGACATGGTCATCTCCACGGATGACTGTCGTGATACGCATGGTGGCATCGTCGATAACCACGCAGAAGTTGTAGGTCGGCGTACCGTCGGTGCGCTGGATGATCAGGTCGTCAAGCTCATCGTTCGGGAACGTAATGGTCCCCTTGATCAGATCGTCAAATGCCGTCACCCCCCCCTGCGGCGCCCGGAAACGGACGACGTACGGCTGCCCGTCAGGCTGCTCGGCCAGCTCGCGGCAGGTGCCGTCATACTTCGGCTTGCGCCCTTCCTGCATGGCCAGGTTGCGTTTGGCCTCCAACTCTTCGGTGGTGCAGTAACATTTGTAGGCCTTGCCGCTGTCGAGCAGCTTCTGGACATGCTCCTTGTAGAGCGGAAACGAATCGGATTGATAGAAGGGCCCCTCGTCCCAATCCAGTCCCAGCCATTTCATCCCTTCCAGGATCGCTTCCAGGGATTCCTTGGTGGAACGCTCCACGTCGGTGTCCTCGATACGCAGAATAAACGTGCCACCCTGTTTTCTGGCCAGCAGCCAGTTGAAAAGCGCGGTGCGCGCGCCGCCGACGTGAAGATAACCCGTCGGACTGGGGGCAAAACGGAGACGAAGTTCGGACATTTAAATAGCTCCTTAGTAAGTTAGAAATTATTTTCTGCGGTATTTGCAGAAAATATATTTCGTTAACGCACTTATCCCGCCTTTTCGGGGCTGGTAAGTTCTGAATTGATTTTGCGGGGAATAAATAGTTAACGCACCTATTTGGTCGCCGGAAGCGGTGGATGTGCCGCGGCACTATAACATTCCCTGCTATTCCGAAAAAGCATTTTCTGCCCGCCCGCTTCAATGCGCACCACGGTACCGGCATATTCCGGTTGTCAGCCGGTTTTTACGGTGGCAATGAACTGTTAGGTAGATAAAAAACCGGCCGGGGATGCAGCGATAATTCCATCCGTTTTTTCCTTGATTTATAAGGTGTTATTGTGATAATCATGCATACTGTATACAATTCTCAAAAGCGATTATTTCCAATAATTGCGAGTACTTAACCCTGTTGCAGGGTTGGTTGGCGGAGGTTTTTGTGGCACAGGTCGTTTTTTCCACGTGGGGCCGAAATATTGTCGATAACAGGAATGTCTCCGGGGAGCCGCAGGCGGTCAGCTACCGTTTGCCGGTTGCGTTTGACGGTCAGCGCCCGCTGCGGGCGTTTATGGGATGGGACGGCATCATCCTGTTCGACAAGGATGTCGACGTGCCTGCCATGACTGCGGAATATATGAAGCGGGTCCAGACCCTCTACTGCTGCGGCAGATGCACGCCCGGCAAGAAGGGGACCAAGGTGCTGATGGACCTGTTCCAGAACGTGCTGGCCGGCACGGCCACCGAAGCGGACCTGGATGCGGTCGGCGACCTGACCGAGCTGCTCAAGAACTGCAAGTGTACGCTCTGCCAGAGTGCTACCGTGCCGGTTTTTGATGCGGTAAAGCATTATCGTGCTGAATTTCAGGAATATCTGAATCCCGTGTGCCGTCCCAAGGTACACCCCGCGAATTATATCCATAAAATTACCGCACCCTGCATGGACAAATGTCCGGCCCATATCGACATTCCCAGGTATATCGAAGCGATCAAGAATTACCAGTATGGCGAGTCGCTGGCCGCCATCCGCGAAAACATGCCGATGCCGGCCGTCTGCGGCCGGGTCTGTCCGCATCCCTGCGAAACCGCCTGCCGGCGCAAGAACGTGGACGAGGCCATCAACATCATGGTGCTGAAACGGACCGCCTCCGACTACGAGTGGATGCACAACATCGCTCCTCCGACGCAGACCAAGCCAAAAAAGGACAAGAGCGTGGCCATTGTCGGTGCCGGTCCCGCCGGTGTGGCCTGCGCCTACTACCTGGCTCTGGAAGGGTACCAGTGTACTATCTATGAAGCTCTTCCGGAGGGTTTCGGCGGAGGCATGATCGCGGTCGGCATTCCGGCCTATCGCATGCCGCGGCACATCCTGCAGCGCGACATCGATATCGTCCAGGGGCTCGGTGTGAACATTATATACAACTGCCGCGTCGGCAAGGATATTTCGCTGCCGGAACTGAAGCAGAAATATGATGCGGTGTTCCTGGCGCCGGGAGCACACCGCTCCAAGCCGATGGGGGTCGAGGGCGAGGACAAGGGGTACAAGGGCTTCCTGACCGGTGGCATCGACTTCCTGCGCGAAGCCTACATGTCGCGTCCGACCGGCATGGGCAGGAAGGTCTGCGTGGTCGGCGGCGGCAACACCGCCATCGACTGCGTCCGGGTCGCCCTCCGCGAAGGCGCCGAAGAGTCCATCCTGCTTTATCGCCGCTCCCGCAAGGAGATGCCGGCCGATGTGTGGGAAGTTGACGGCGCCGACGAGGAAGGGGTCCGTTTCGAATTCCAGGTTCTCCCCACCAAAATCGTGGTGGATGCCAACGAGCAGGTGACCGGCGTCGAATGTGTCCGCATGGCCATGGGCGAACCGGACGCCTCCGGACGGCGTCGTCCCGAGCCGGTGCCGGGGAGCGAGTTTATCGTCGAGTGCGACACTGTCATCCCGGCTATCGGCCAGGATCCGGACCTGAGCTTCATCCCCCCCGACATGGGCATCGACATCACCAAATGGAACACCGTAGTCACCAAGTACCTGCCGCTCAAGGATGCCGACGGCAAAGACCTTAAGGACGGCATGGGCAACATGCTGTCCCGTTCGCTGATCACCGACTGCGACGGCGTGTTCGCCGGCGGCGACGCCGAGATCGGCCCGCTGACGGTGGTCGCCTGCGTCGGTAACGCCCATCGCGCCGCCCTGGTCATCCAGCGCTGGCTGGAAGAGGGCAAAGCCTATCTGTCGGAGCAGGATATCTTCGATGACCTGCTGACCTATCTGGGGGTCTACGACAAGAACGAAAATGTCCCATGGCTGGACTCATCCGCCCGTGCCGGCCAGAAAGAGGTGCATGGCCGGGAGCGCGCCGCCAAGGGGAACTATCGCGAGGTCGAGCTCGGCTTCAGCGACACCACCGCCCAGATCGAGGCCGACCGGTGCCTGAGATGCTACCGCATGGCGATGGTGGCAGTATAGGAGCGGTTCTTTTGACTCGGCCTATTGGCCGACCCCTTCGGGGCGCCTTCGCGGTCCAATTCGCTTTGCGAATTGTCCGCCCACTTGCCCAGGACGAAAAATTCCTCGCTCTCGCGCATGAACAACAGGATTCATATAAATAACGGATCGAATAACGATTGATGGAGATATTTGGCATGGCACATACAGAGTCCAGCGACAAAAAAACTACGGCGACATTGACCATCGACGGCGCACAGGTAACGGTGCCTGTTGGCGCCACCATCCTGGAGGCGGCTGCGGAACTGGGGATCAGGATTCCGACCCTCTGCTGGCTGAAGAAGGTCTCCACAACCGGAGCCTGCCGGATATGCGTAGTCAAGATCGAAGGTGTCGAGCGTTTCATGACCGCCTGCAATACTCCGGTCAAGGACGGGATCACGGTCACCACAACGTCGCCGGAGCTTGAGGCCGCCCGCAGGAAGACGCTGGAGCTGATGCTCGTCAATCACCCGCTCGACTGCCCGGTCTGCGACGCCGGTGGCGAGTGTGGTCTTCAGGACACCTGCTTCTCCCTCAAGGTCGACAAGAACGAGTATGGCGCCAAGCTTGAGCGCCTGCCGATCCGTTATGACTGGAGGCTGCTGGAGAGCGATCCGAACCGCTGCATCCTCTGTGAAAAATGCGTCAAGGTCTGCCGTGAAGTTGTCGGCCGCGAGGCGATCGAGATCGTCGATCGCGGCGACAACACGATCATCGACACGATGACCCGTGAACCGCTCGACTGCGATTTCTGCGGCAACTGCATCGGCGCCTGCCCGACCGGCACCCTGATCAGCAAGCCGTTCAAATTCAGGGGGCGCCCCTGGGCGTTTGACGTGACCCCCGGCATCTGCGCGTTCTGCTCGACCGGTTGCCAGATCGAGTACCATGCCAAAGACGGCCGGATCGAGAGGGTTACCAGCTCCGACGACGGCTACAACAAGGGCAACCTCTGCGCCAACGGCCGCTTCGGCTATGCGGCGTTCAATTCCCCGGAGCGCCTGACATTACCGCTCATCAATGACGGCTCGGGCAAGTTGAACAAGGCATCATGGGACCAGGCGCTGGGGGCTGCCGCCGCGCAACTCAAGGAAATTGCCGCCGTCTCCGGCGGGAGCGCGGTTGCCGGTATCGGTTCGCCGCGGGTGACCAACGAAGAGAGTTATCTGTTCCAGAAGTTCCTGCGCGGGGCGCTGGGGAGCAACAATATCGATTCCGAGGCCCGCCTCGGCTATCTCCCGGCACAGGTGACCCAGTGGGAAATGCTCGGCTACAGCGGCGGCACCTTCGGCATGGATGCCATCGAGAAGGCCACCGCGGTTGTCGTGATCGGGGCCGACCTGAAGGGTGAATCGGCCGGGTACGCCTATCGTGCGATCCAGGCCGCGACGAAAAACGATGCCAAACTGGTGCTGGCCGGAAGCCGCGCCGGCTCGATGAACAAGTTTGCCAATGCGTTCCTGCAATGCCGCCCCGGCAGCGAAGCCTGGCTGGTCGCCGGTCTGAACAAGGCCGTGCTGGCGGAAGGACTCGCTTCGGCAGCGAACGTGACGGAACTGGAGAGTTTGAAGACATCCCTTGACCTCCTCTCGTTCGAGCGGATCGCCGAAATCACCGGAATCTCCGAAGCACAGCTTCGCCAGGCAGCCGGTTTGATCTGTTCAGGGGGGCGCACCGCCGTGATCTATGGCGCCGATGTGGTCCGTTCGGCCGACTGCAGGAACGCCGTAGCCGGCACCGTCAATCTGGCGCTGCTGACCGGCGCCGTCACTGAAGGGGGAGCCGGGATTTATCCTCTGGACGAGAAAAACAATACCCAGGGGATGCTGGACATGGGGGTCTGCCCCGAGTACCTCCCCGGCTACCGTACCTACGCACATGCCGCCTCTTCATTCGGCTCAGCCTGGAATGCCGCCCTACCCGCGACCCCCGGCAAGGACCTGTTCCGAATCATCGACGCGATCGAAGCCGGCGAGATCAAGGCGCTGTACGTCATGGGGAGCGACCCGCTCCACTTCATGCCGAACCGCCAGCGCGTCATGAATGCTCTGCAGAAGCTGGAGCTGCTGGTTGTTCAGGATATCTTCCTGACCGACACCGCCAAACTGGCGCATATCGTGCTCCCGGCCGCATCCGGCGCCGAAAAGGGCGGTTCGTTCACGACGGTCGACAACCGGGTCCAATGCTTCTCCGCCGCCGTCAAACCGGTCGGCGATGCCCGCACGGACGCCGACATCCTGCAGACCCTGCACGCCCTGGTTGCGCCGGGGGCGGCCGCTCATCAGACACTCGATGCCCTGCATCACGAGATCACGACCCTGACCGGCCTCTACAGCGAAGTCTGCGATCACGACGGCTGCCGGATGGGGCGTGTCAAGAACCGTACGGCAACATCCGTCTGTCTGCCTCTGGCACCGGTGGCGCTTCCCCCGGCGGCACGTCCGTTTGCGCTGACTGCAGGTCCGGTGCTGCACCATAACGGCTCGATGTCGACCAGGTCGGAGAACAACCTGATGGTGGCAGGCGCAGCCTATGTCGAGCTGTCCGGCAAGGACGCCGCCGCACTCGGCGTTGTCGCCGGTGATGCTCTTACCGTCACGTCGGATACCGGCAGTATTACGCTGCCGGCACGGCCGTCGGAGCAGCTCCAGCCCGGCTCCCTGTTCGTGCCGGCTCACTTCGCCGGGATAAACACCTTGGCCGGCTCCGCCCCTTTTCCGCAGTACGTTTCGCTCGCAAAGGGATGAAAAAAGTCTTGCCATGCTTAATGTGACCACAAAAACGCCGCTTTTAAGCGGCGTTTTTTGCAGCGTCCCGGAGATTCAACCTCGATGAGCGTCGCTATCCGTAACAGGCACCGGGCGCTGCTTCAGGCGGAGACGCACCTCCATCCCCACGGACGGGTGGGGCGGCTGTCCGTCTGCCTGGTCTCTCCCAGCCGCTACCATACCGGCATGAGCAGCCTCGGCTTTCAGACGGTGTATTCACTGCTGGCCGGCGCAGCCGACATCCGCTGCGAACGGGGCTTTCTTCCCGACCGCGACTTTCTTGAAGAATACCGTCGCAGCGGGACGCCGCTCCTCTCGCTCGAATCTTCGACGCCGCTGGCCGATTTTGATGTCATCGCCTTTTCCACCTCGTTCGAGCCGGACTACCTGAATATCCCGCTGATCCTCAACCTGGCGCGGATTCCGCTCCTCTCAAGTGCGCGCAGTCACTCCGACCCGCTGATCATCGCCGGCGGCGCCGCCTTCTTCATCAACCCCGAACCGGTCGCCGATTTCATCGATGCCATCTGTATCGGCGAGGGTGAGGCGGTCATCCCCGCTTTGATAGAGGCTCTGCTCTCTCCGGTCAATAACGGCAGAGTCGGACTGCTGCAGGCCCTCGCCGCGCTTGCCGGCGTCTATGTCCCGGCCCTTTATCACCCCCGCTATCAAGCAGGCGCACTGGTCGGATACGATGCCGAGGCGGGCGCCCCGCTGCCTGTCGTCCGTGAACCGGTCTGTCTGGAGGAGTACGAACCCTCCGCCTCGCAGATCCTTACCGAGAATACCGAGTTCGGTGACATGTTCCTGGTGGAGGTCAGCCGGGGGTGTCCGCGCGGCTGCCGCTTCTGCAGCTCGGGGTTCATCTACGGCGCCTTTCGCCAGCAGCCGTTCGACAACGTTGTCGCCCTGATCGATGAGGGACTTGTCCATCGCCGCAAGGTGGGGCTGGTCGGGGCGGCCGTGTCGGATTACGCCGGAATCGGCAGGCTCTGCCGGTATATAGTAGAGAAGGGAGCCAGGGTCTCGGTGTCGTCGCTACGCATCGACCGGATCGATTCCGACATGCTGGAGGCCCTGATAGCAAGCGGCCACAAGACGATCTCGCTGGCTCCGGAGGGGGGCTCGCAGCGGATGCGCGACGTGATCCGCAAGAACCTGACCGAGGCCCAGATCCTTGATGCCTGCGGGATGCTGATCGACCGCGACATCCTCAATCTGAAGCTGTACTTCATCATCGGTCTGCCGACCGAGACGGATGCCGACCTCGACGAAATGGTCCGCCTGATCGAGACGATCCGCGCGCGGGTCATCGAGCGGGGGCGTGCCAACAAGCGGCTCGGCGAAATTACCGTGTCGGTCAACCCATTCATTCCGAAGCCGTTCACCCCGTTCCAGTGGTGCGGCATGGAGCCGCTCCCCTCCCTGGAGCGCAAGGTCAAGCTGCTGGAGTCCCGTCTGAAGCGGCTCTCCAATGTCAAGCTGAAGGTCGAGAGTCTGCGCGAGTCGTACCTGCAGGCGCTCCTGTCGCGCGGCGACCGCCGCCTGGCACCGCTGCTGATAGAAATGGCCGGGGGGGCGAATCTGAAAAAGGGGGCGAAAACCTGCGGTATCGACACCGATTCTTATGTTCAGCGCACCATCGCCGTGGATGAATTTCTGCCCTGGAGCATCATCGGCACGGCGGATCAGGTGGTACTGCGCCGTGAGCACGACCGGGCGCTGGCCGGGGGGGCGGGCCAGTCATGAAGAGTTGTGCGATGTGTGGAAAGGAATTCGACGAGACCGCCGACCGTTCGCTGTATGCCGAGGCGGGTGAATGGCTGGCGGGCGAGGTCTGGAAGGATGCGGGGGAGCTGTGCCCGCTTTGTCTCGAAAACCGCGCCAGGCTGGTGATGATGTACGGTCACGAGTACAACACCTAGTAAGAGGCAGTCCACATTCAGTGTTGACCGGGTTTCTGTGAATGTTTTATGTATATATGTCATGGGGGAGTTATGAAACGGGTTATACCGGTTTTGGTGATGGTGATTCTTGCGGGCTGTGCAACAAAACCGGTGGATCAAAGACTCGCACAATTACAGGATCAAGACCAGCCGCCCGCGTACATAAATGGTTATTTGTCGGGGTGCGACAGCGGAACGATCGTAGCGGGCAATCCGTGGTATCTTTTTCAGAAAAACGAATTTCTCTATAAGTCGGATGCCAAGTATGCCAAAGGCTGGAATGACGGTTTTCAAACGTGCCTGTCGCAAAAACGGGCCAGCGGATATTGACCGGCACAACAAACTTTCCTGATCAGTTCTGATCTCCCTTCAGCCCCCCACTTGAACGGCGCAGGCGCGGTATCCTGCGCCGATTGTCTGCCAATGACGGCCCGTCTCAGTAAAAACAGTGCGAGCAGAGATGCTCGGAAATAATCGAATCCGGCTCGGGCAGCGGCGTCGACCGGTGAGCGCAATCCCGGCAAAGTTCTTCGCTCCAGATCCCCTGGGAAAGGAGCCGCCCGAATTCATCGGCAGGAACCGGTTTGCCGAAATAATACCCCTGTATCTCGATGCAGCCGTTGGTGTTAAGGAAATCCAGGTGACCACTGGTTTCGACCCCTTCCGCGATTACCCGCAGCTTCAAGCTCCTGGCCATGCCGATGATGGCGATGACGATGGCGGCATCATCCAGGTCGGTGGTGATGTCCCGGACGAAGGATTGGTCGATTTTCAACTTGTCGAGCGGAAACTTTTTCAGGTAACTCAGGCTGGAGTAACCGGTGCCGAAGTCGTCGATGGAGAGTTTCAGTCCCATCTGCTTCAGTGAATGGAGGGTGTTGACGGCCGTCTCGCCGCCGTGCATGATGCCGCTTTCCGTGATCTCCAGCTCCAGACAGCAAGGTTCCAGGCCGGTCTCCTTCAGCACCTTGGCTACTACTTCCGTCAGGTTCTTCTGGCGGAACTGCGCAGTCGAGAGATTGACCGCCACCGGAATGGGAGATAGCCCCTCCTGCTGCCATGCCTTGTTCTGCCGGCATGCCTCCCGCAGTACCCATTCCCCGATGGCTACGATCAGGCCGCTTTCTTCCGCTATGGGGATGAACATCCCCGGCGGGACAAGCCCCATTTCCGGGTGTTTCCAGCGAACCAGCGCCTCGGCCCCGATGATCCGGCCGGTTTCCGAGTTTACCTGCGGCTGGTAATAGAGCACGAACTCCTGCCTCTCCAGCGCCCGCCGCAGGTTGTTTTCCATGGTCAGGCGTTCGTACGCGCTGTCGTTCATTTCCGGGGCGAAAAACTGGTAATTGTTGCGCCCGCTCTCCTTGGAGCGGTACATGGCGACGTCGGCGTTTGCGATGAGTTCTTCATTGGATATGCCGTCATCGGGGTAGAGGCTGATGCCGATGCTGGCGGAGGTGTTAAGTTCGACGTCCCGGACCAGGAAGGGGGTGGATATGAGATCCAGGATCTTCTGTGCGACGGTTGTGACATAGCTTCCCTCCAGGAGATCGGGGATAACGACGATGAATTCGTCTCCACCAAGACGGGCAATGGTATCGGTGCTTCGGGTACACTCTTTCAGCCGCTCCGCAACCGACTGGAGCAGCAGGTCGCCGATGCTGTGTCCCAGCGTGTCGTTGATGGTCTTGAACCTGTCCAGATCGAGAAAGAGTATCGCCACTTTTCTTCCCAGGCGCGGGGCGGCGGTGATCGCCTGAAGGATCCGGTCGTGCAGCAGGACCCTGTTGGGAAGGCCGGTGAGCGCATCGTAATGGGCCATGAAATGAATTCGTTCGTCCGCGGCCTTGCGTTCGGAAATATCCGAAAACACGGCGATATAATTCAGTATGCCCCCCTTATTGTCCTTGACGGTAACTATACTGAGCCACTTCGGGAATATATCGCCGTTCTTGCGCCGGTCCCAGATCTCCCCCTGCCAGTAGCCGTGTTCGATGATCGAATCCCACATCTTCTGGAAATAAGCGGCGTCGTGACGTCCCGAGGCCATGATCCTGGGATTCATTCCGATCACTTCTTCAGGTGTGTAACCGGTAATCCTGGAGAAGGCGGGGTTGACCGAGATGTAATTATTATCCGCATCCGTGACGGCGATCGCCTCGCCCATGTTCTCGAAAACCTTGGCCGCCAGGCTCAATTCCTTTTCCGACCTCTTGCGTTCCGCGGTATCACGCATGATCCCCATAAAGAGGGTGTTTCCGCCCAATTTCAACTCACTGACCGACAGATCCATATGAAAGATACCGCCGTTCTTGCGCCGACCGATCAGGTTCTTAACAACATGGCTGTTCTTGCCGGCATCAAACTGGACCAGGGTGGAAACTGAGAAGCCTGTCTCCGCTGTATCCGCTTTTGAGAACAGGATCATGATGTCCCGTTTTTTCAGTTCGGCTGCCGAAAAGCCGAAGATTTCCTCGGCGGCCGGATTGAACGATTCGATTTGTCCTTCCCTGTCAAAGCAGACCACCCCTTCCGCCACGTGCTGGAGGATCGTTTCGGTACGTTCGCCCTGGATCATGGCAACCCTGCGGAGCGGGCGGATAATGAGCCTCCAGAGAAAAGGGGCGCATACGGCGGTCAGCATGAAGGCATCGGTTGCGTCCTCCAGCAACCCTGTTTGGGGAGCGTTGGTGACGATATAGGGCAGAACCTGCATCACGAGAATTTCGATGGTAAAGAGGGCTGACAGGAGCATTACGAACTGTTGCAGCGTTGATGGGAGCAAGCTGGAGATCGGTCTGTGCCAGATGCCGGAACCTGTATTTTTCATTGAGTGTTCCACCGGTGAAGGGAGTGGTTATTCGACTGATTAGCGGCAAGCCTGATGCATACTGCGGATGCAGAAAAGGGCAATCGATAGCAAATTTGGCTATAGATCAATGCTCTTAATTAGAAGCAGAATTCATGCCCAAGTTCCAACACCTGAATATCTCAACAGAATCAATGTGTTATGTTGGCAATTTTTTGCGGGCTGGGCATGGCCACAGCAATAAATATTGCAGGCAACGGGGGCTGCTGCGGGTGGAGCCGTTGATATTTGATTGATGCGGCTGCGGAGCCGATTGCTCCATGCAACAAATATTGCAGAGTAAATTCGGGGATCCGCATCTGCACTCTAGCGGCTGACCTGATTGCGCCCCCTGTTCTTGGCCTTGTAGAGCGCCTTGTCGGCCGCCTTCATGACCTCTGCGGCATTGCTCAGTCCGTTTCCGCTTTCGGCCACGCCGATGCTGACAGTTACCGCGGCATAGGCACCCTCCCCGCTGCCGGCACGATTGCCGCGTTTGCCTTTGCCCTGCTTTTGGTCCTTGGGCCGTTCACCACTGCGCAAGGCCAGACGGTAGTCGGCAATGGTCGTGCGCAACTCCTCAAGATGGGGCAGGGCATCGTCTATCCGGCGTCCGGAAAAGAGGATGGCGAATTCTTCACCGCCATACCGGTAGGCCTTGCCTCCCCCGCCCACATCCATCATCTTCCGCGCCACCATCTTCAGCACCTGATCCCCCACGTCATGGCCATGGGTATCGTTGAAGCGTTTGAAGTGGTCCACATCGACCATGGCAATCGTGTAACGTCGGCCGAGTCCTTGCAAGCTCTCGTTCAGGGACCGCCGCGAGGGGATGCCGGTCAGGTCGTCGCGAAAAGCCATGTTGTAGGAATCCCGCAGCAC
>Ga0134124_10001595_pt1 | contig 18251 bp, 7 predicted proteins | sample KB304_FD_96880 | JGI IMG/M metagenome (GOLD analysis project Ga0134124, IMG submission 96880) | Terrestrial soil microbial communities without Nitrogen fertilizer from Kellogg Biological Station, Michigan, USA - KB3-0-4 | ecosystem: Environmental > Terrestrial > Soil > Unclassified ...
AACCGTCTATACGTTGTATGGCACGCGTGAGGGAAACAACCTCATGTACAGCAGCGCCGCCACCACCAGCGGCGAAGGTGACGGTGGAACGTTGTCAGAAGGATTGTTTGGCAGCGTTAACGTCGAACCGAAAGGCGCTGAATGGTATCGCTCGCAGGTTACCGCGGCGGACATGAACGCAGCAAAAACCGGCGCCACGGCCGGCGGTCAGCCACTGTTGGACTACAACAAGTTCAGCATGCTCGACATCAACAACAACATCGTGGCCACGGACTTGAACGCGATCATCACGGGCCCAAACAAGGGACGCTTCCCGGCCGGCACATTCCGTCCGAATGCGACTGAGCCCGATCGCGAACGACCGTTCCGCGAGTTCACCGTGATCTATCACGATGAAATTCAGGACATACAGGCATTTCCGCAATTTCGCGATCCGGTCCTGAGTCACACGCTACACAGTGTTGAAGACAAGTTTGCGATCAACTACGGCGTGGCGGGCGTGGGCGCAGAGATTCTCGCGAATCGACTCGGCGTTGGACCAATGTTCAATTGCACTGAGTGCAAGTTTGAAGAATTCTTCCTTTCTTCATGGGCCGTTGGCGATCCGGCGCAAATCGTGGACGTTCCCGCCAACACCACTGACAAACTTGGCAATCTAATTAAAGGACGCAAGGCCACCAAGGTCCTGTATCCCGACGATCCCTCGAATGTGCATCACAGCTATATCGGCGACCCCGTGAAGATGAGAGTCGTACACGCGGGACCGAAAGAGCATCACATTCACCACTTGCACGCTCACCAGTGGCTGCAAACACCTGACGACGACAACTCGACTTACCTCGATAGTCAGGCGGTTGGACCAGGCTTCGCCTTTACGACTGAAATCGTTCACGGCGGCACTGGCAACCGAAATCAGGTGGTTGGCGATTCAATTTTCCACTGCCACTTCTATCCACACTTCGCGGAAGGAATGTGGGAATTATGGCGTGCACACGATGTGTTTGAGCCAGGAACGGTGCTGGATGCCAATGGCATTCCGGTCGCCGGCGCACGCGCGTTGCCGGACGGAGAAATCATTGCCGGCACGCCGACACCAGCCCTCGTGCCTCTGCCAACACTCGCGATGGCGCCGATGCCAACTGCAACGGTACCGGGCTATCCGTTCTTCAGCTCGGCAGTCGCAGGCCACCGTCCGCCACATCCACCGCTCGATACGATCGACGATGGCGGTTTACCGAGACACATCATCACAGGCGGAACTTTCACTCACTCTGAAACCCGTCTCGACTTTAGTAAAGAGCTAATCACAGCCATTGCCAGCCAGATCACCGAAACCGGAACGGCTAAAGAGATCGCGGCGATGGTCTATCACGAACAACGCCTACACGCGAGCTTCAAACCCGACGGCACACCAGCCAACTTCATTCTGAATGGTCTGCCGCGCAAGCCCGGCGCTCCTTTTGCAGATCCTTGCATCAGTGACACTGGTACGGCGATAGGGACACCGCGTACTTACAAAGCGGCCGCGTTCCAGCTCGACATGAAACTTAACAAGGCGGGCTGGCACTTCCCGCAGTCACGCATTCTCGCACTCTGGCAGGACGTTGCCGCCACGAAGGCAGGAACCAAACCGCCGGAACCGTTCTTCTTCCGCGCGAATACGAACGATTGCATTACCTACTATCACACGAACCTCGCTCCTGGCGTTTACGAGCAGGACGACTTCCAGGTGAGAACGCCGACCGACATCATCGGCCAGCACATTCACCTTGTGAAGTTTGACGTCACTTCTTCAGACGGTTCTGGTAACGGATTCAATTATGAAGACGGCACCTTCAGTCCTGACGAAGTGCGGGAACGGATCATCGCCATTCGCAAACAGAATGCTTGCGTCGGCGCCGAGTCAGGTGACCCGCGCGACGGCACGTTCACATGCCCCGTAGGCAAGCTACATCCATTCTTCGGCACCAAATACGCACAGACTACCGTGCAACGCTGGTTTGCCGACGATACGCTCAACAACAACGGCGTAGATCGTACGCTCAGGACCGTTTTCACCCACGATCACTTTGGACCATCGACGCACCAGCAGGCCGGTCTCTATGCCGGTCTCGTGATCGAGCCAACCGGTTCGGTCTGGAGGAACCCGGAAACGGGCGTCACGATGGGTACACGTACGGATGGCGGCCCGACCAGCTGGCAGGCAAACATCATCGAGACAAACGCGGCGAACAGTCACCGCGAGTTCATGTTTGAGTTTGCTGATTTCCAACTTGCTTATCAGGCCGGCGCAGGCGTTGGAGCCAACGGCAAACCAATGGCCGATCCGCAACGCGTCATCAACCCGCCGATCATCAACGAAGTAGGACTGCCTTTCCTCGTGGAGAACGGCATGGTTTGTCCGGGTGGAGTTCCCGCTCCATGTCCGGAAGCCATCTCCGCGGCTGACCAGGGCACGATGAGTGTTAATTATCGCAATGAGCCAGTGCCGCTTCGCGTGCGCAATCCGTCTACGAATACGCAGGCCTTCGGAGCTCCTGGTGATTTGTCGAAAGTTTACAAGTCAAACATCACTCGCGACGATCCGCAGTTCAACGTCCAGCCTACGTTCTATCCGGCGTTGACTAAAGGAGTGCAGCCGGGTGATCCATTCACGCCGCTTCTGAGAGTTTATGAAAACGACAGAGTTCAGATTCGTATTCTCGTCGGAGCGCATGAAGAAACACACAACCTGACTATCAACGGTCACAAGTGGCTGCATGAACCGGGCACGCCACAGGATCCGTTAGCAGTCAACAACTCTGGTTTCCGAAACTCGCAGATGGCGGGTATCTCCGAACACTTCGAGTTTCTCACCGGCAAGGAATCGATACTGGGCGGCCGGCCCTTCATCGATTATCTCTACCAGAACAGCGCGTCAGTCGACGGACAGTGGAACGGTGTGTGGGGACTCATGCGAGTCTACAACGGACGCATGGGTTTGAATACAGACCTCCTCGCACTGCCTAACAACCTCGCAGGTGCTGCTGATCTGACAATCAACGACACAGAGTTTCCAGTCGATACAACCTTCCCGAACGGCGCCACTGACTTTCTCGACTCAACGGATCAGTCAGTCCTGACGGATGCTGTCGTGACGACTGATACCTCGGTGATGTCGTCGACAATGCTTGGTACTGCAACAACGTCCCTGTCGCCGTCTGGAAGCACGACTCAGTCGTCCCTGATCGGTCCGATCCTGCTCGAGCCGGATATCGTGACGGCGATTCCCACGGACTTCGCGACGGGCAAGGTCTCCGGCACGAGTATTTGTCCGGGCACGGCTCCGAAACGGAAGATCAACGTGACCGCAGTCAACGCATGGGCTCTCCCAACCGGCAAGCTGATCTACAACAGCCGCGCTGGAAATGGTGGAGCGCTCAATGATCCGACGGCGATCATGTACTTCCGCAGTGAGGACGTCGACGCTTATGGCAATGTGAAAGCGGGCGTTCCCATCGAGCCGCTTGTCGTCCGCGCCAGAGCAGGTGAATGCATCCAGTTCAACCTGGAGAACAGGCTGCCGCAGGCGCTGCCCGATCTCGACGGCTTCAATACGATGTCAAACCTGATCTTCCATTTCAATGCGAATCAGGTGAAACCTTCGAATCAGGTCGGTTTGCACCCGCAACTGCTCGCCTACAACGTGGCGAACAGCGACGGCAAGAACGTCGGCTTCAACCCGAATCAGACGGTTGGACCAGGCGGCGTAGTCAGGTATAGCTGGTACGCTGGAGACGTGGTTGTCAACGGTGGCAAACGCATCGGGACACCGATTGAATTCGGCGCGACCAACCTGATCTCATCCGACCCGATCAAGCACAGCAATAAAGGTGCAATCGGTTCGCTAATCATCGAACCTCAGGGATCGAGCTGGATTGAAGATTCGACTTCACGTGCGCAAGCCACAGTCACCAAGTCTGATGGCACGTCGTTCCGTGAATTCGTACTTCAGTTCCAGACGGACATCAATATGAGGTTCGCGGATAACAGTCCGGTGCCGAATCTTGGTGGTCCTACTGGTGCGGAGGATCCGGAAGACTCAGCGCAGAAAGCGATCAACTATCGCACTGAGCCGCTCTGGAAACGCATGAATTACGCGCCTGAGACATCGTTTGAAAACACTCGTAATTTTGACTTCACGAACGTTCTGACCAATGCGCAGGTGGCAGGCGATCCACAAACGCCGGTCTTCACCGCACAGGCTGGTCAGGCAGTGAGGTTCAGAATCCTGAGTGCAAACGGGCACATGCGCAACAACGTGTTCAACCTGCACGGGCACTTCTGGCAGGATGAGCCATTCACCAACAACTCGAAGTCGATTGGCGACAATCCGCTTTCAGAGTTCAAGGGAACGACCTATGGAATCGGACCTTCGTCACACTACGAAGTGATTCCGGTGAACGGAGCTGGTGGCGGACGTCGCGTACCAGGCGACTATCTCTACCGAACTCAGGAGTCCTTCATGTTTGATGGAGGAATCTGGGGCATCTTCCGAGTCAAGCCATAAATGACTCGCTTCAACGAGTGCAGCCCGTCATGGCGGGCTGCACTCTGTTTTCTCTGTGCAACCTCTGTGTCCTCTGTGTCTCTGTGGTTTCAGTGATTCTTAACCACAGATACGCAGAGGACGCAGAGGTTGCGCAGAGGTTCTACGAAAGGGGGAGGTCATGTCACTAAGTAGTTCTTTTAAGACGTTCTTTTCACTTGTCATCACATTGGCCCTGATTGCCGCGGTTCCTAAGCCATCGGTATCACACCGCGTAACGCAACCTGAACTAACCCCGCTTGCTGATGTTCTCCCACTCAACTTCGAGCTCAATCAAGGACAGACTCACAAGCGCGTAAAATTCCTCGCGCGTAGCGAAGGCTACGTTCTTTTCCTGACCGCAACTGAGGTCGTTATGGCTCTCGACAATCCGGTCGCACACAGGAAAGGAAAGGAGAATCGCGACGCGCGTGATCGTAATGAGAAAGCCCGGCCGCCACGCTCAATCGTGCGTATGAAGTTGGAAGGCGCCAATGGCGCGGCTCAAATCGAAGGTCTCGATCAGTTGACCACGAGAAGTAATTACTTTGCGGGCGCTGATCCAACTGCCTGGCGCACTAACATTCCCAATTACGCTCGCATTCGCTACTCGCAAGTCTATCCCGGGATCGACATGGTCTATTACGGCAACGAGCGTCGGCTCGAATATGACTTCATAGTCGCGCCGGGATCCGATCCGGAGATTGTCGAAATAGGATTTGGCGGCAATCAGGATTTCGAGATCAACAGCACAGGCGACGTGGTGCTGCACACAAATCAAGGCGATATCCGCCAGAGCAAACCGACAGCTTATCAGGAGCTAAACGGCATTAAAGAGGAAGTGCCGGTCAGTTATGTCGCCAGGAGTGGGCAAAGCATTGGCTTTCAACTCGGCGCGTATGATCCGAGCAGGCCGCTGATCATCGATCCGGTGTTGATCTATTCCACTTACCTTGGCGGCAGTGGCTTCGATCAGGGTTACGCGATCGCCGTAGACGCGCTCGGTAACTCCTATGTTACCGGCCAGACTGCCGCGATCGATTTTCCAACCACGCCCGGAGCGTTTCAAACTGTGTATGGTGGCGGCGATGCATTTGTCGCCAAGCTCAATCCGTCGGGCAGTGCGCTTGTTTACTCAACCTATCTCGCCGGTGCGACTGGAAATGGCATCGCCGTCGATTCAAACGGCAACGCTTACGTAACTGGAGACGCCGGTCCACTCACCTTTCCCACGACCGCGGGTGCATTTCAAACCGCGCCAATGGGGTACGATGCTTTTATTACCAAGCTGAATCCGACCGGCTCCGCGCTCGTTTACTCAGCGCGCTTTGGCGGTAACCTGGACGACTTCAGCCGCGGCATCGCACTCGACGCAAGCGGCAATGCATACATCACCGGCTGGACCGTCTGCCGTTCCACGATCTGCACGTTTCCGACGGTAAATGCTTTCCAACCAAATTTTGCGGGTGGAAACAATGATGCGTTCGTGACGAAGATCGATAGCAGCGGCTCGTCTCTGCTCTATTCGACTTATCTTGGAGGCGGGAAGATCATTAATGGGACCGAAGATTGGGGCGAAGCGATCGCTGTAGACAACACCGGCAGCGCTTACGTGACTGGCTATACTTATTCACCCGACTTTCCCGTCACAGTCGGAGCGTTCGATACTTCGCGAGCTGGACTTGACGCCTTCGTTACGAAATTTACGCCGGATGGCGCAGCGTTGGTCTACTCGACGTTCCTTGGCGGCGCAGGCCGTGAGCAAGGTCAGGGAATTGCAGTCGATATTAATGGTAATGCTTACGTCGCTGGCATAACCGAGTCGTTCGATAGTCCATTTACCTCCGCATACGAAGGCTTTCCCGTAACCGCCGGCGCGTTTCAAACAAAGGGCAGCTACGATGCTTTCGTCACCAAGTTGAATGCCAAAGGCTCGGCGCTGGTGTATTCGACTTATCTTGGAGGGACTGCGGGTGTCGATCGCAGCTGGGCCATCGCTCTCGATGATGCGGGCAATGCTTGCATTACCGGCGATACGGCTTCAAATAATTTTCCGATCAGCAACGCAATCCAGGCTGGGTATGGAGGCGGGTCGAGTGATGCGTTTGTAACGAAACTAAATGCCGCGGGGTCCGGGTTGATCTACTCGACGTTTCTCGGAGGAAATCTAACTGACGAGGGCCGTGGCGTTGCGTGCAAAGGGAGCGATGTTTTCGTTACCGGTGATACTTCGTCGGCTAATTTTCCGACAAGCAATCCGTTGCAGGTTAATAATGGAGGTGGGCTCCAGAATCATGACGATGCGTTTGTCGTGAGGATTGGAGACATCGTGCCGTTCCCGACACCGACGCCAACACCGACACCAACACCAACGGCAACGCCAACCCCGACGCCAACGGTAACGCCAATACCCACGCCGATTCCAACGCCGACGCCTACGCCGGTGGTCGATGCCGTCAGAATTCAGCGGGCTGAGTATCAACGGTCGAAGGGAAGTCTGCGGGTCGATGCAACGGACACAGAGCCATCAGCCACGCTGCGTGTTTATGTCACGGCAAGTGGCGCTCTCGTTGGTACGCTGAAGAATAACGGTAGCGGGCGCTTTAGCGCTTCGTTCTCATGGCCCACAAACCCTGAGAATATTACGGTGCGAAGCAGTCTCGGTGGTTCGACCTCGAGCCCCGTCGCCCTGAAGTAAGCCCGCGAAACGGGCTTAGTAGAGCTCGCGAAGCGAGCGAAAGCATAAAGCCTGGGGCGCCAGCCCCAGGATCACGAATTGAAAAAACGATCGAGCCCGCGAAGCGGGCGACAGCCCCAAAAGCAATGACACGCTGTCGCCCGCTTCGCGGGCTCGATCGTAATTTCGATCCGTGTCCTGGGGCTGGCGCCCCAGGCTTTACGCTGCCGTCCGCTTCGCGGACTCGGACATTTTCCCCAGCCCGCCGTAAATTTACCCAGCTTCCGAAGATCTAAAGCACGTAAACCCAACAAAGCCTGTGGGCACAAAGCTTGCAAAGCCGAAATCAATTACTCGATGAGGAGTGCAACAATGGCCCACCTAAAAATTCGAAGCTTAGTAATTCTAATAACTTGTTTTCTTACGACCGCGGTTCTCGGACAAGAACCCGCCCCCAAAAAGACAACCCAAACACAGAAGATCGTCGAACAGGGAATCGCGATCGAGTTCACCGCCGAGCCCCTGGTCCAGAACGCTAACTCAATCAGGGCTGCCGAAGACGTCAACGTCAGATTCAAAGTCACTGACACGACGACCGGCACGCCCGTGAAAGGCCTCGGTCTGTCAGCCTGGATCAGCACGCGCGAGGGCGACAAAACAACCGAGCTAGCCCAATGCCGCGAGAAGATCCAGTCGTATCTTACCGGCAGCATGCGCGCGCGTCCCGACGTCGATCTGAATTCCTATTACCTCCTCGCTCTGAACAAGAGCCCGGACATCTCAGTAATCGACCCGCTGTTAGGCTTCGGCGGCAGCAAGCTGCTCACACTCGTGATGCTGAAGAGTCCCGGTGAAGACTGGCTCCTCACTCGCGACGGCGAATTGCTCTTCGTCACGCTCCCGGCCATCAATCAGGTCGCTGTGATCACAACGAGAAGCTGGAAAGTACTTGATTACATCGATGCCGGATCAACTCCGACGCGCATCACCATGCAGCCCGACCAGCACTACATTTGGGTCGCTAATGACGGCAACGAGAAAGACGGCGGCGTGACAGTCATCGAGCCGGCAACGCTCAAAGTCGCAGCAAAGATTCCGACCGGAGCTGGTGGACACGACATCGTCCTCAGCAGCGACAGTAGCTTTGCATTTGTATCGAATCGCGAGAGCGAAACCATCTCGGTCATCGACGTGCAAAAACTCGCAAAACTTAACGATGTCAAAGTTGGTCCAGGGCCGGCCTCGATGGCTTTGTCGGAGTTGAGTAAAGCGATTTACGTAGCCAGCGAAACTGATGGAACTATCACCGTAATCGACGAGCAGAATCAAAAGGTGATCGCGAGCATGAAAACTAAACCAGGCGCGCGCTCCGTTAAGTTTGCTCCAGGCGGGCGCTACGGCTTCGTGCTCAACACCAAAGAGAGCACATTGAACATCTTCGATGCCGCCTCGAATCGCATGCTTCAGGAAGTAAAGGTAGGCAAAGCTCCGGATCAAATCATGTTCAGCGACACCTTTGCCTTCGTTAGATCGCTCGATACGGAACTTGTCTCGATGCTGCGACTCGCAACGATCGACAAAGAAGTTGACATAACAGATTTTCCCGGCGGACAGGTTCCTCCGGGGAAAGGATCCGATCCGGTACACGCAGATTCGATCGTGCTCGCGCCGGAAGGAAACGCGGTCATCCTCGCGAACCCGGTAGATAAATCACTCTACTACTACACCGAAGGCATGGCGGCGCCGATGGGTAACTTCCAGAACTATCGTCGCGAGCCACTCGCAGTCATCGTCGTCGATCGCAGCTTGCGTGAGATCAAGCCAGGCGTTTATTCCACGACGATCAAGTTACCAGTGAGCGGACATTACGATGTCGCCTTCACGAATGATTCACCACGCGTGTCTCACTGTTTCGATCTGAGCGCCGATGTGAATCCCTCATTAAAAGAGCAGAAGTCTGTAGCACTTCGCATCGAGCATCAACTGAAAGAGATGACGATGCCGGTCGGTAAAGACTTCACGTTCCGTTTCAAGGCTACTGACACCACGACCGGCACTCCGAAGTCAGACTTGAAAGATCTGCGCGTGTTGACGTTCCTGAGTGCGGGTGGATGGCAGCGCCGCGACTTCGCCACGTCCGTCGGAAACGGAATGTATGAGATCAAGATCAACGTGCCGCAATCAGGCGTCTACATGATCTTCTTTGAATCCGCGTCGATGGGCGTGAGGTACAGAGATCTTCCTTACCTGATGCTGCACGCGATTGATCCGAAAGACGCGGGAGGTAATTAAGATGACCACAACTTCATGTCACATCCTGCGAATCCTGAAATCTTGTCAAACGACCGTACGGCAAGGAAGCTTTTTACAGGATTTCAGGATTAACAAGATTGCAATCCTCGTCGTTCTAACAATGCTCACTGCTTTTGTGGTCCAGGCGCAAACAGTAACGAGCGCGGTAGCGCAGGGTAAATCGCTGAACTCCCGAGCGGTCGGAAAATCTTACTCCTGCCCAATGCATCCCGAAGTTAAGTCGAGCAAACCAGGCAAGTGTCCAAAGTGCAAAATGGACCTGCGATTAACGAAAGCAGAAACTGCAGCAGTCGCAAAGCCGGCAGCACCGACTCCGGCTTACGCTTCCGGTCGCAAGATGATGATCCCGGACGTTAACGTATTGGACCAGGACGGCAACGCGCTTCATTTCTACAGCGATCTCATCAAAGACAAGACAGTCGCGATCAACTTCATCTTCACCAACTGCACGACCATCTGCCCGCCACTCGCCGCAACTTTCGCGCGTGTGCAAAAAGAGATGGGTGACAAGGTCGGTAAAGACGTTCACTTCATCTCGATCAGCGTCGATCCACTGACCGACACGCCTGAGCGGCTCAAAGCGTGGGGCGCAAAGTTCAAAGCAGGCCCCGGCTGGACCTTCGTCACGGGCGAGAAGCAGGAGATGGACAAGCTGCTGAATGCACTCGGCGCAGCAGTATCGAAACGCGAGGATCACACACCCGCGATGATCATCGGCAACGACGCCAAAGGCGTTTGGACACGCACGTATGGTCTGGCAAAAACAGGTCAGATCGTGGGTCTGATCCTCGACGTGATGGCCGGAAAAGTTGAAGAGACTTCAGCGAACGAGGAGGCAAAGCCATGAAGCTAATCACCTCAGTCATTCTATGTATGTTCCTCGGTGGCGCGGTGCTTGCACAGGAGCAGAAGCCGAAGCCGGCTGCGCCCGCTTCGTTAGCCCAGGCCGATGATGGTCCAGCTGCGTCGACGCGTTCTCCCGCGGAGAAGTACTTTTCAGACGTCGAGCTGATCGATCAGGACGGTCAGAAGGTCCGCTTTTATAGCGACGTGCTCAAGAACAAGATTGTCGCCATCAATACCTTCTTCACGACGTGCACCAACATTTGCCCGCCGATGAATCGGAACTTCGAAAAGATGCAGGACGCGCTCGGCGATCGTCTGGGAAGGGATGTGTTTCTCATCTCGATCTCGGTCGATCCAGAGACTGATACACCGACACGACTGAAAGAGTATAGTCGCCGCTTTCACGCTCGGCCCGGTTGGATGTTTCTGACTGGTAAGAAAGAGAACGTCGACTGGGCGCTTTACAAGTTGGGCCAGTACGTCGAGACCAAAGACGACCACACGAACATCTTCATCATCGGCAACGAGCCGAAAGGACTCTGGAAAAAGGCGTTCGGACTCGCACCCGCGGATCAGTTAATCAAGATCCTCGAAGACGTAATCGCCGATCGGTAAAATCACCATGATCAGACTCACGCTTATTCTTCTCCTCGCCATCGCCGGCTGCTTAGTACTACATGGCCCATCAGCCGTGCATTCACAGAACGCACGCGGCGAGCTCACCCCTCAGGAAAAGCGTGGCAAGGCTTTCTACCTGCGCGGCGAAAGCGCATCGGGTCAGGAAATCACCGCGTTGATGGGTGAGATCGACGTACCTGCATCGACACTTACGTGTGCTGGTTGTCATGGCATTAAGGGCCAGGGAATAACCGAGGGCGGCGTCACCGCGGGTCCGCTGACGTGGTCGCATCTCACCAAGCCTTACGGTCACACCGATGATGGTGGTCGTAAGCACGGGGCGTTTGCTGAAACTTCGTTCGTACGCATGTTGACGGCTGGTTTAGATCCTGCCGGTAACAAGTTAGCAGTTGCGATGCCGACTTACCGCATGTCGCAGGAGGACATGGCAAACCTGATCGCGTATCTAAAACGCATCGAGACTGATACCGATCCGGGTGTAAACGAAACGTCGATCGTGCTCGGTACGGTTTTACCTGAAAAGGCGGCGCTCAGTGGCCTCGCCCAATCGATGGGCGACGTATTGCAGGCGTACTTTGCGGAGATCAATAGCCGCGGCGGCATCTACAACCGCAAGATCGAATTACGCGTGCTGCATGGTGATTCGAAGTCGACGGTTCCGAACATGAAGCGACTCATCGATGAAGAACAGGTGTTTGCGATCATCAGTGGCCTCAGTGCAGGTGTGGAAGACGGCGCGGCCGCACTGACTCAGGAGAAGGAAGTTCCGTTTATCGGCCCTTCCACGTTACTGCCGCAACGAGGTTCACCGGTCAATCGCTACGTCTTCTATTTGTTGCCTGGACTCAAAGAACAGGCGCGTGCGCTCACCACCTTCGCGGCCCGGAAGGCAGGTTCACGCGCGGCGATTGTTTCGCCTGACGTTGAATTCAACCGTGGCATCGCTACGAGTATTGAAGAGCAGGCGAAGAAGGTTGGTTTGAAATCAGTGACAACAACCTACTACGCACAGGATGGATTCAGTGCTTCGAAGTATGTGGCCGAGTCGAAGGAGAAGGGCATTGACACTGTTTTCTTCGTTGGCTCGGGCATTGAAGCGACGGCGATGTTGAAGGAAGCTGAGAAGGTGAATTGGACGCCGTCGATATACATGCTTGGAACCCTCGTTGGCAGAAACATCGGCGACGCAGTGACGGTGAAAACGAAAGACAAAATTTTTCTCGCGTTCCCCACCGTTCCCGCGGATGTGTCAGCGGCCGGCGCTGCTGAATACAGTACCCTCCTACAACGAAACAAGCTTCAGTCTACACACGCCGCTGCCCAGGCGTCAGCGATGGCCGCAGCGAAGATCCTCGTCCACGCACTCGAGCTTTGCGGCAAAGACCTCAGCCGCGAGCGCCTGATCATCACGCTCGAAGGACTTTACGAATACGACACCGGCTTGATGCCCAAGATCACCTTTGGTCCCAACCGTCGCATCGGCGCTCTCGGCGCATACGTCGTAACAATAGATCCCGAAAAGAAACTCTTCCCCGCCAGTCTTGAGTGGATCGCTGTGGAGTGAGATCTCTGTGCAGCCTCTGTGTTCTCTGTGTCTCTGTGGTTTGTTATTGCAATGGCTTGGTCAACCACGGAGACACAGAGAACGCAGAGGTTGCACAGAGAAATCAGCAAGCTTGAGAAACTAATTGCCTCAAAAAGCGTAAACGAAAAAGTCAATCCACAAGTCGGAATCGCTGCACATACGAAAGAGGAGCTCCCATGAACACTTTTTTGAATGACCTCCGCTACGCAGCTCGAATGTTGAGAAGCAATTTGGGATTTACGTTAGTCGCCGTGCTGACACTTGCCTTTGGCATCGGCGCTAACACGGCGATCTTTAGCGTCGTCAACGCCGTAGTCCTGCGGCCACTCCCGTTTCCGAAACCAGAACAGATCGTTCTCATTCGCGACGATTTGACCGGCCGGCAAATTGAAGATGTCGGGATGTCTGTCGACGAGCTGAAAGATCTGCAAGAGCGTTCGGGCGTGTTCGAACAGGTTTCTGCGGTGTGGCCTGTCGACGCGAACCTCACCGGATCTGAGCGACCGGAACGAATCGAATTACTGGCAGTCAGTCCGAACTACTTCGCGTTGCTGGGCGCACACGCTCAACTCGGTCGTGTATTCGGACCTGAAGAACAGCAGGCCAAGGGTTTTGCCGAAGGTGTCGTGATTAGCGATGGACTCTGGAAACGCCTCTATGGCAGCGATCCAAACATCCTCGGTCGAAAAGTTTATGCGGACACCGATCTTTACACGATCATCGGTGTGATGCCTCCGGAATTTCGTCACCCCGGCAAGACGCTGCGAAATGAAGTCGACATGTGGGGGACTGCTGGGTTCTCAGCAAATCCGTTCGGTCCGCCTGTGCGCGCGGCGCGAATGCTTCCCGGTGCAATTGGCCGGCTCAAAGATGGAACAGACATCGGGCAGGCACAGGCAAAGTTGGATGGTCTGGTGGCGCAACTGCAGACGGAGTTTCCGAAAGAATATCCTCCACAGGCCGGTTGGAAGGTCAACGTTTTATCTGCACACCAGCAGTTAGTCGGAAATGTGCAAACGATCCTCTACGTCGTTCTCGCTGCTGTCGGCCTGGTATTACTAATCGGGTGCGTCAACCTCGCTAACCTGATGCTCGCGCGATCAAGCCGGCGCCGTCGCGAGATGGCCATTCGCCTCGCACTGGGAGCGAGTCGCCGTCGCCTCATCGTTCAGCTTCTAACGGAGAGCTTGCTGCTGTCGTTCATCGGCGGCGCACTCGCTCTTGTAGTGCTCGCAGTATTACTGAAAGGCTTCGTTCAGTTCATCCCAGCGGATATTCCTCGACTAAATGAGATCCAGATCAATCTGACTGTCCTGGGGTTTGTCTTTCTGATCTCGACCGTAACCGGATTGCTATTCGGACTGTTTCCGGCCATGCAATCGTCTCGGCCCGACGTTGTCTCCAATTTAAAAGATGGAAGTTTCGGATCCGGATTCGGACTGGCGACTCATCGTTTTCGCAGTGGGCTTGTTGTCCTCGAGTTTGCCTTATCGCTGATTTTGATGATTGCGGCGGGGCTACTGCTGCGAAGTTTTGGCCGGTTGCTCGACGTTAATCCCGGTTTCAATCCCGACAATGTATTGCTTACTCGTGTTTGGCTGCCTGTTCCAAACAATCCGGAGCTCGATCCGTATCGAGATCCGCTGAAGCGGGCCGGGTTTATAAAAGAATTGCTGCAAAAGGTGAGTTCGATTCCGGGCGTGCGTAACGCGGCGATCAGTAGCGGCAATGCCGTGCCCTTAGTTGGTCCACATAATTCCGGCGGCTTTTCGATTGAAGGTGACGCTGTAGCTAACAACGCTATTCCCACCGCGCAGGTCGGCGTCGTCTCACCGGATTACTTTCGCACGATGGAGACGCCTCTGAAACGCGGCCGCTTCTTCACCGACGCGGACGATCGGCAAGCGCCGCAGGTTGTGCTGATCGACGAAGCCCTGGCGGCGCGCTACTTCAGCAATCGAGATCCGGTAGGAGTGCGAATAAAAAGAGGTGGTCCTGCATCCGAGGCGCCGTGGATGACGATTGTCGGGCTTGTCGGAAATATCAAGAGTGACGGGTTCGATAAACCCGATCAGCCGCACCTTTATTTTCCGATTTTCCAAAATCCCGCGTATGCGATGGCCATTTACATGCGGACTGATGTAGCGCCTTTGACGGTGACGCAATCAGTTCGCGAACAGGTGCGCGCGCTCGATCGAGATTTACCGGTTTTTGGCGAGCGTACGATGTCGCAGGTCGCGGCGGAGTCGGTGAGTCGTCGCAGGTTTGCGATGCAGCTTGTCGGGTTGTTCGGGATACTCGCACTGCTTCTTGCGGCTGTGGGTATCTACGGTGTCATCGCGTATTCTGTAACACAAAGAACGCGCGAGATCGGCATTCGGGTAGCGTTGGGAGCGAGCCGGAGCGCGATTCTTCGTTGGGTGCTCAAACAGGGAATGATATTAACGATCGCCGGGGTGGTGATCGGGCTGGTTGGAGCGCTTGCCCTGACGAGATTGCTGCGGACTCTTTTGTTCGGCGTTGGACCAACAGACCTCGTGACCTACGGCGCGTTGGCAGTCCTGCTGACGATTGTGGCCCTGATCGCCTGCTACGTCCCGGCACGCCGAGCGACAAAAGTCGATCCGTTGGTCGCGCTTCGATACGAATAATTACGCGACCGGGCGGCCACGGAGGGCCGCCCCTACAGTTGATTTCAAGTTGCGGACTACAACTGTAGGGGCGGCCCTCCGTGGCCGCCCGTTCGTAACTTCACTCCTTTCGAAGTGTCAACGTCGGGTCGATCCCGGTGGCGCTCAATGATGGGATCAGACAGGCGGCTGCGCCGACTAAAACGAGCAAACACGCAACGGCGGCAAACGTGAACGGATCGACACCGGGCGTCGCGAACAGGATCGATTTGATCACTCTGTTGAGCATCACCGCGCCGGCTATCCCAACTACGAGTCCCAAGAGCATCAGCGTCAACGCCTGCCGCATCATCATGGTTAAGATCCGAACTCGCGAAGCGCCGAGGGCAATCCGGATCCCGATCTCGCGAGTTCGCTGCGTCACAGCCAACGCCATAACACCGGTGAGCCCCGCCGCTGTGATCACGAGCGCGAGGATCGCGAACACTCCGAGCAGCCACATCGTCTGGCGCGGAGACGCCACCGAGTCGTCGAGCGCCTGCTGAAGAGTCTTGACCTGATCGATCGCAGTCTCCGCATCAAATTTATGCACCACATCACGCATCAGCTTCGCTTCCTGCAGCGGCGCTCCTTTCGCTTTAACCACGAGAAATGATCCGAAAGGCGTTTGCGCGATCGGCCCGTAGATCTCCTGCGCCGCCTCTTTGTCCAAGCCGTACTGCCTCACATTCCCCACGACGCCGACGACAGTGACCCACGTGGTCCCATTGTCGAACGAAAACCTCTTCCCGATCGGATCCTCCGTGCCCCAGCGTTCGCGCGCTGCCGCGTCGTTCACGATCGCAACTCGCGCGGCCTTGTCGTCATCACCGTCAGTAAACAATCGCCCGCGAAGCAGGGGAATATCGAGTGCGCGGAAGTAACCGGGACTCACCGCACGTGGATCGACCTGCGCCGCCGTGTTTGCTTCATCCTTGGGACGGCCTTCCAGTTGGATCGTCGTGTTGTTCGGACCGCGTGTAATACCTGCAGGATTCAGCGGGTAAGTCGACGACACCGCCACATCAACCACGCCAGGCTGCTGACTCGCGCTTTCGAGCAGTCGCCGGAAATAGTCGCGGAACTGCGCGGTCGCAGTCGCGTTGTTGGTGAACCGGGACCAGTTTGGCTGGAGTCGCATCACGAACACGTTCTCCGGGTTGAAGCCGGGATCGACACGCTGAAGCCTGATCATGCTTTGAAGCATCAGGGCCGCCGCTGTCAGCAACGTGAAAGAGATCGCGACTTGCGCGGCAACGAGCAGTCCGCGAACACGATGCTTCGCGCCTGAGCTCGAGCGGTCGCCCGACGCCTTCAGCGTTTCGATAAGACTCTTCCTCGAGTCAAACGCTGATGAGACCGCCGCGATCACACCGAATGCCAATCCGGTGCACACGGACACGATGATAGTAAACAGCAGCACGGATGAATCGATCTGGATCTCGCCGGTGCGTGTTGTGAACCTGCCCGCGAAAGACGTGAGTAGCGGCAGTCCGATCGAAGCGAGAAGCAGGCCCAGTGCGCCGCCGCCAAGCGAGAGCAGTAAGCTCTCAGTCAACATCTGCGTGACGAGTCTGCTGCGGCTTGCTCCGAGCGCGGTTCGCACCGCAACCTCAGACTGCCGTTGCAGGACGCGCGCGAGATTGAGATTGGCTACATTCGCGCAGACGATTAATAAGACCAGCGCAGTTGTACCAAGCAGGATCAAAAACGTGGGCCGAGCTTCCTGCGTGAGCACTGTGTCGAGCCGATCGAGCTGGGCTGCGTAACCGATATGATTCGGATAGACGTCCGGGTAAGCTTGCTGCATGTTGGCCGCGACGCCATTGACGTCAGCCTGCGCCTGCGCCACTTCGACGCCGGGTTTGAGCCTGCCAAACACTGCTGACAGCAGGCGCGCTTGCCGGTTTTCGATCAACGCTGTGCTGGATCGGAACGGGCAATTCGCGGTCGGCATGTAAACATCACTCTCTGATGGATACTCAGGAACCGGTGGCAGCACGCCGATGACAGTGTGCGGTCGATTATTCATTCGAAAGACGCTGCCCACGATGTTCCGATCCCCACCGTAACTCTGCTTCCAGTATTTATTGCTCAGGACGAGCACGGCGTCGCCGCCCGGCTTTTCATCTTCCGCAACGAAAGTCCGGCCAAGAATCGGCTTCACGCCGAGCACGTCGAAGAAGTTTGCCGACACCACGCTGGTCTGTACGCGCTCTGGCTCGCCGCGGCCGTAGAGTATGAAACTCATCGCGTGGTGCTCGACCATGTCCATCGTTTTGTTCTGATCTCTATAATCCTGGAATTCCTTGACGGAGAAGCCGAGACTGTTCACGTTGTTGAGACGCGCTTGTTGATTCAGCACCACCAGCCGGTGCCCGTCTTTATAAGGGAGTGGGCGCAGCAGCACACCGTAAATCACGCTGAAGATGGCGGTATTGGCGCCGATGCCGAGGGCCAACGTGATGAGCGCCGTGAGCGTAAAGCCCGGATTCCTGCGCAGAACTCTTAGACCAAACCTGACGTCCTGCCCGAGCACTTCAATAATTCGTGCGTTTTTCACAACACACCTCCGAGAGATCAGTAGCTGACATTCTTGGCCTTTATATATGCTGCGCCAGCACTTACACTCCGGTTTGCCGTGAACTGCTTCGAGTTTGTCGTGAATAGCGGATTTATCGCGGCAGGACGCAGGTAAGATTGAGTAGGGATTTTCAAATTCACACACAAATGAAAAAGACAGCAGCTCTATTTACGTTTGGTCTAATGCTTCTATTCGGGAGCGCAACGCACTCGGCTGCGCAGGTAAAGCGAGTGCAAATGCATATTGCAGGTTATCTGTGCGGCAATTGAGTGTACAACATTCAGAAGGCCGTGAGCCGTCTCGACTACGCACCCAAACTGAAGGAAATCGAACTCACAGATATCAAGAAAGGACTCGGCGAATTCACGCCA
>Ga0134124_10001596_pt1 | contig 18244 bp, 14 predicted proteins | sample KB304_FD_96880 | JGI IMG/M metagenome (GOLD analysis project Ga0134124, IMG submission 96880) | Terrestrial soil microbial communities without Nitrogen fertilizer from Kellogg Biological Station, Michigan, USA - KB3-0-4 | ecosystem: Environmental > Terrestrial > Soil > Unclassified ...
TCTCGCCTTCTCGCCTTCTCGCCTGGCCTCACCGCTCGACCGCCGCACCCGCGCTCAGTGTTTTCCCCGCTCCGCCACCGCACCCCGCGCACAGTGTTTGCGACTTCCCGAAGGATCCCACTGCCGACGTCGAGAGTGCACCCGCCCAATCCCCTTCAGAGCCGTCGGCGCACCGCGCTGGCCGAAGGCCAGCGCTTGGGTAGCCGGTCGCCCGCAGCGCAAAGCGCGAGGACGACCCCCGCACCTCGACGTCTCACGCCCGGGGCACCTCTACCATCTCTCGACACTCGAGAAGGCCGCGGAGTGACTCTGCCCGAGTGGCGTCAGACGCTATCCCCCTCCGGCACCGCGAGCAGTGTTTTGGCCGCTGCTATCGCGGCGCGCGTACCGGCGAGCGCTAGGCGGTCTCCGACCTTCAGCACCTCCGAGGCGGTCGGAACCAAGAGTCCGTCGAGCCCGCGTTGGATGACGAGCACCGTGGCGCCGGTTCGGCCGCGCAGGTTCAGTTGCGCCAGGGTCTTGCCGACGGCGGGACTCGTGCCTTCGAGCTGGAACGACGTTGGTTCGCCCATCCCCGGCAGCAAGTCACGAATCGGGGCCAACGAGTCTTGACCCGATTCGCGTCGCGCCTGAGTGGGTGAGCTCCCTCCCCTGCGCGCTTGCTCCACGAGGACTTCCAGAATCGCTTGCGCGCCCGCACGCACGTGACCATGCAGCTCGGACGCGCCTCGCCACAGAGAAACTCCGAGCGCGAGCAGCAACGCGAAGAGCAACAGGGGCGCGTAGGCGCCACCCAGGAAAGGTTGGGTCACGGCCAGCAACGGAATGCCGACGGCCAAGACAATGCCGAGCTGAATCGTGACCAGCAGCGCGCGCCGCGGCGCGGTCGCCAAGTCCGGAGCGCTGCCCTCCACGGCGGGCAGTGCAAGCAGCGCGAGGGTTCTGCCCAATTGGTGAGCGAGCCGACCAACGCCCGCCAAGAGCGGCAGGGACAGGCCGAGCGCGAGCGCGATGACCGCGATGCGAGCGACGGTCGGCGCAACGGCAAACCGCGCCTCCAAGTAATGGCTCGAGCGCTCCACCCCGAGCGCCGCGCCGATCGCCAGCGCCGCGAGCAAGAGCGTGTCCAAAATCAAGAGTCGAACCAACCGGCGAATCCGCGCACCCGAGGTCTTAGCGCGCGGGCTCGAGCCGAAGCTCTGCAGCCAACTCCCGTAAAGAGTTGCGAAGGTCTGCAACGGACGCGGAGCTTTTCGGTCGACGAACGCGGCGACCGGCCCCGAAGCGCGGATCAGCCACGGGGTCGTCAGCGTCGTGAGCGCGGAGACCGCGACCGCGATCGGGTAGAGAAACGGGCCGGTCACCTTCAGTGACAGCCCGAGACCGGCAATGATGAACGAAAATTCGCCGATCTGCGCGAGGCTCATGCCCGACTGCACCGAAGTGCGCAGACCGTTGCCGGTCAAGAACGCACCCAGCGTCACGCCCAGGATTTTGCCGCTGACGACCACCAGCGTCAGCACCGTGATCGCCGGCCAGTAGCGCACGATCACACCTGCGTCGATCGACATCCCCACGGAGACGAAAAACACGGCAGCGAACATGTCTCGCACCGGACTCACCAAATGCTCGATGCTCTTGCCTTCGCCCGACTCGGCGATCAGCGAGCCCGCGATGAAGGCGCCCAGCGCCACCGAGTATCCAAACGAATGCGCGAGCAGGGAAACTGCAAAGCAGAAACCGATGCTCGCGACGAGTGTGGTCTCGGGTCGCGCCAGGCGGTTGATTGCCCGCACTGCGCGCGGCACCAGCAACAAGCCAACCGAGATCAAGGCGGCCAGAAAACCGAATAGTCTTCCGGTCGTCTTGGCCATGTCCACGGCCGAAAGGCCCGTACCACCAGCGACGGCAGTGAGCGTTGCCATGAGCAGAATGGCAATCAGATCTTCGACGATCAGAATGCCGACGACCAGCTCGTGCAGCGGCCCGCGCACGCCCTGTTCATCGAACGCCTTGGCGATGATGGTCGTGCTGGAGATCGCGATGATCGAGCCGGTAAAAAGGCTCTCGAGCGTCGTCCAGCCAAACAGACGACCCACGACGAAGCCGAGCCAGATCATCAGGCTCGACTGCATCAGCGCCGTCAGACTGGCGCCCGCCCCGAGCTTGACCAACTTGCCCAAGCTGAACTCCAACCCCAAGGAGAACATGAGCAGGATCACCCCCAACTCCGAGAGCGTTTGCACGATTTGCCGATCAGCCAGGACTGGAATCGGAACGCTCGGGCTCACGATGACCCCCGCCAAAACGTAACCGAGCACGACCGGCTGCCGTAGGCGCTGAAAGACCACCGTGGTCAGCGCAGCCACGCCCAAAACGACCGTCAGCGCCAAAAGAAAGGAATGAGCATCCATGTGATCTCGAGCTCGCCTTTCGGTGATGGTCGTCGTGAATCGAGACGGTAGCGAATGCGTGTCTATTCCCCGCGGTTTCCAGCGCAGCAAAAGAAGATAGCGGAGACAATCGCTGAATCCAGGCAAAAACACGCGTTCTCGAGCGCCGCGCGCGCTGTCGCACTTTGCGACTTCGTCGCAGAAAACGACGGGCGCAGCGTCTTGAGCATGGAAAAAGCACGTGATAGCTTCCCGCGCGCTCAAGATGGTGAAGTTCATCCAACGAACGCTGACGCGTTTGGTCGCGCTTCAGGTGAAGCGACCGTATGTGATTTTGATGCTCGCTCTGCTCAGCGCAGTGCCAGCGGCCGCGTTCGTTCGACACCTCGAGATCAAGACCGGCTTCAGCGAGCTGCTGCCCGACGACACACCGAGCGTGGTCGAAATGCGGCGCGTCAGCGGCCGGCTCTCGAGCATGTCCGTCTTGGCCGTCACCGCCGAGTCCAAAGACACGGCGCTACTGAAGCGCTTCGTCGACGAATTGACGCCGAAGCTGCGAAAATTGCCGCCTGATCTGCTGGCTGGCGTCGAAGACGGTCCGCGCGAAGCCGAGAAGTTCTTCGAGCAGAACAAGCACCTGTACGCGGGCCTCGACGAGCTGAAGTCCCTGCACGACAAAATCATCTCTCGCTACGACTGGGAGGTCGCGCGCGCGACCGACACCCTGCTCGACGACGAGGAACCCGAGCCGATCACGGCGCAGTCGGTGCGCGGCACCTTCCAAAAGAGCCTCGACAAAGCCAAGGACGCCACACCGGGTTCGGACGGCTACTACATCGGCGAGAACGGGCACCTGGCGGTGATCCTGATCCGCACCCCGCTCCGCGCCATGGATCAGCGCGCGTTCGAGCTGGAAAATCAGGTCGAACGACTGATCGAAGAGGGTCACTATCCGAGCGCCGCTGCCGATTTCAAGTACGGGTTCACCGGGAATTTGGTGACGAGCGCCGAGGAGTATCGAGACATCACCCGCGACCTCACCGAGGTGGGGATTGCGGGCGGCGTGCTGGTGCTGCTCGTCGTGTATTTGTTTTTCTTCCGCGTGCGCGCCTTGCTCGCCTTGGGCTTCAGCATTGCCCTCGGCCTACTGTGGACGCTGGCGTTCACCGTGGTGACCATCGGTCACTTGAACACCGCGACCGGCTTTTTGATCAGCGTGATCATCGGCAACGGCATCAACGCGATGGTCATCTACATGGCGCGCTTCCTCGAGGCGCGCCGCGAGCAGCTCTTGAGCATGCCCGAAGCGCTGAAGACGGCGTCGCTCGACACGTGGAGCGCGACGCTCGCCGCCGTGGGCGTCTCGGTCATGTCTTACAGCGCGCTGATGACCACGCAGTTTCGCGGTTTTCGCCACTTTGGCATCATTGGCGCGGCGGGCATGCTGCTGTGTTGGGTCGCCACCTACACCGTGCTGCCGGCGATCTTGTCTGCCTTCGAGCGGCTCAAGAGCTCACAGGGCGGCTTCAGCGAGCGCCTCGGCGGGCTGTACGCCAAGCCGTTCATTTGGCTGGCCAAGCGCTACGCCGGGCCGCTCGCCCTGTTCGGCCTGGTGTCCGCGCTGGGTATGGGCGTCGCCACCGCCGCGTACTTCATCTACGACCCGATGGAGTATGACCTGACGCACATCCGAAACGAGAACAAGACGCCTAGCTCCGCCCAAGAGCTCTCCTCGCGCATGGCCAAGATCGTGGGCGGCGTGAATCAGGGCGGTCGCGCGGTGTTGGTCGATCGGCTCGAGCAGATCAAGCCGCTCGTGACCGAGCTCGAGCGTCGTCGGGACACGGCGCCCGACGACTTGAAGCCGTTCGGACAAATCGTCAGCGTGTATTCGCTGATGCCCGGAGACCAAGACGAAAAGATCCAGCTCTTGACCGAGATTCGGGATCGGATCGATCGCGCACGCAAGCGCAAGCTCGTCTCGGACGAGGACTACCAAGAGATCGAAAAGAACCTGCCGGCGAACTTGAAAAGGGTGGAACTCGGCGATTTGCCGGAGCTCGTGGTCAGCCCTTTTCGTGAGAAAAACGGCACGATTGGCACCATCTTGTACGTGGGTCCGACCAAGGGCCGCAGCGTCAACGATTTACATTACCTCGAGCTTTGGGCCGACAGCATGCGCGAGATCCAACTGCCCAATGGCGACGTGATCCGCGGCACGGGTGATCCCGTGATCTTCGCCGACATGCTGACGACGATCGCGCGCGACGCGCCGCGAGTTACGTTGCTCAGCGTGCTCGGGACGGCAGCGGTCGTGTTGTTCGCGTTCCGCGGTCGCCCCGGCGGCTGGGTTGCCCTGGCCACGCTATTCCTGGGGCTGACCTGGTTGGTCGGCGCCCTGTATCTAATGTCCTTGAAGTTGAACTTCTTGAACTATGTGGCGCTCCCCATCGCCATTGGCGTCGGCTCGGACTACGCGATCAATGTCATGAAACGACGCGAGCTCGAGGGCAATGAAGGCATCGAACGCGCGTTTACGGAGACGGGCGGAGCCGTCGTGGCCTGCTCGATGACGACCTTGAGCGGGTATGCCGCGCTCATGTTCAGCGTCAACGGCGCGGTGCACAGCATGGGCATCACCGCAGCGCTGGGCGAGCTAGCAACGCAGTTTTCGGCGATGTTGGTTTTGCCCGCTGTCTTGTACTGGTTTGCGCGGCGAGCCAAGAAGGGCACGCTGACGCTCGCCGGCAGCGGAGCAACCGAATAGCGGCGCTACGGACGACCCGGCGCGCGGTTCGTCAGCGGCACGCTTGCCGCGAGCGCTCTTCCAACGCTGATTTCGGCGAGATGTGCAGCAGCTGACGGAGTTGCGCGTTCGCTTCTTCACTGCGCCCGAGCGCGCACAGCGCCTGAATCTTCGCCGCCGTGCGCTCTTCCGCCAGCGCGCCGCGCGGAAACTTTCGTTGATGCTCAGCGAGGGCGACCAGCGCCTTGGCGGGCCGGCCCGCGTGCAACTCGGTCTCTGCGCGCGACAGGAGCTCGACTTCCTCGGTCAAGCCGTCGCGCGAACGCGCTGGAGCCTTTTGCGCGTCCAGCGGGCGGCTCACCCCCTCGGGTGTGGCGAGGCGCGGCGCTCCGGAATCGTCACTGGGCGAGCTCGGAACCGCCGGGAGATTGGGGGTTGCCTGGGGTGGCACGGCGAGCGGAGGCGTGGCTGCGCTGGCGACGCTCACGCTCGCGCTGGGCGTGGCTTTCTCGCTCTTGTGCCCGAAGCGCGGGACGAACAGCGCGGCACCGGCGACGAGCACGCTCGAGCCGACGACGCCCCATTTGACGAACTTGGAACGCAGCAAGCGCGCGCCGCTGGCCGCCACGCGCGGCGCCTCGCTCACGCTTGCTCCGAGCAGCGCTGCATCACCCAAGCGCGCCTGCAGCGCCGCGAGCACACGCTTCCGGTCAGCGTCGCTGGGGCGGTCGGCTCGCCTCACGGCCTCCACCAGGGCTTTGCCCCCTTCACTCAAGTCCGACATACGTCTCCTCTGGCTTGACGACGTGCGAGCGCTTCGCTGAACGCTTGCCGCGCGGCGCGCAGCCGCGAATAGGCGGTGTTGATTGGAATGTCGATCGCCTCCGAAATCTCCGGGGCGGTCATCTCCTCGAGCTCGGCCAGCACGAAGACCTCGCGCTTGTCGTCGTCCAGCTCTTCGAGCACGCTCCAGAGCAGCTTCACCTGATCATTCTGTTCGGCCAGATCGAGCGGAGTCGGCTGTCGGGGGCCCGGCAACTCCGTCAAACCGAGAGGCGAGGATGAGTCGAGTTTCGAGCGCCGCGCGCGATGGTGCGCACTGACCACACGCCGCACGACGCCGTAAATCCAGCTACGCAAAGCGTCGGGGCGTTCGAGCGTGTGGAGTCGGGAATGGATCACGATGAACACTTCTTGCACGACGTCGTCAGTTGCGGCGGCGCTGACGCCGAGACGCCGGGTACACGACCAAACGAAATCGAAGTAGTCGCGATAAACGGCGGCAAAATTCTGCACGAGGGCTGGTCGGTCAGAGGGGACCGGGCCGCCGCCGGAATATGGCTCCGAGGCAACCAGGTCGTGTCCGCTCATCTGTTCTTCACCAACGGCAGTGCCGCTCGAGAGCCCAGGCCGTCACGAAATCCGCCCGCGACCGAGAGATACCGGAATGTCGCAGCATTTTCGGTCAAAATTGCCATTCGCAGCCCAGTACTACACCCAGTGCCGCCGGACCCACCTGAGAAATCTCCCCTACTACGTCGCTCACGAACCGCGGCCTGGAGGTCGCAACTCGGCCGTTGACACCGAAAACGAGGGCCGCGTGTCGTCCCAGGGACCACAGCCCCTGGAGTCCCGCCCCCACAGACAGCCAAGCGGTGTGCGGGCTGGTCGAGGCAATACCGAGACCCTTGGCGTTTGCCCAGACGTCATCGACGGTGAATAGCAAGCACGGCGCGAGTTCGAAGCTTCCGAACCGAAAGCCATGACATGCAGAGACCTCCGCGCTGACACGGCCAAAATGAGCCGAGTAAGCCAGGGACGGACCCACCTCGTAATCGTGCGCAAGCCAAAACGTGCCAGAAATCAAGAATCGCCAAGCGTCGTGACGCGCACCGGCACCAAATCCCAGGCCGTAGCTCGCGTCGGGCAGCACACCGATGTCGGTCCGCAGCTCCGGTACGCTCAGCACGAAGCGCAAGCGCGCCGCGCCGCCTTCACTCGTTTTGGCAGAGGACCCCGTCTCGTTCTGGTGCCCTTTCTCGGCCGTGCTCGACGTCTCGGTCGAGTGCTGATCTCCCCGTGCCGCGGCATTATCCGCTTGGTCAGTTCGATTGCCGGTTTCGCTCGCCTGGGTTTCGCTGCCCGCCGCACGAGCATCGGCAACTGCGCCCGTCGGGATTCCGACGAGGTCGCCCGCGGTCAGCGGTGCGCCGGAGCTATGCTCTACGCGGAACAAGATGGCGAGGATCACCGCCGCCGTGCCACCCAAGTCAGCACAAGAAGTGGCTTGGACCACGCGCGTCCCGTTGACCAAATCGTAGTGAATGTTCAACGTGAGCTGGAAGCGTTCACCGCTCGACTCGATCACGCCTTCTGCCCGCAGACGGCTGGCCGCGGCGTCCGCGTTGGCCCCCAACAGATCGCGAAGTTTTTGCCTGACTTGCGCTTCCTGAGGGCAATTGGGCGGAGCCTGCCAGCGAAGCTGCACCGGAACCCCGCCCTGCGCGAAGCTCGAGCCAGCCGAGAGCAGGGCGGCCAGCCCCATCGCTGCCGCTGCCGCGCGAGGCCTCACTGTTCCTCACTCATCGTGATGTCGTCGACGTACACGGTGGACAGCTCGGGCACGAGCTTCCGCGCGTAGTTGCCGACGTACCATTCTCCCCAGTCCGTATCGTCGGTGATCGAGTTCATCAGGCGCAACACGACCGCGCCGTCTTGAGAGACGGTCAGCTCGCCATCGGACTGGGCCGAGCGTTTGAGTAGAACCTCGATGTGAAACCACGTCCCAATTTTGATCGGCGGAGGGTTGACAATGGGCGGATGGACGCCCTTGAGGAAGTTGAACACCGTGAGGACGAGCTCGCCGTCCGCGTTGTTGGCCAGCGAGATGTCCCACAGCGCGTGCGATTCGGTCTCGGTGACGCCCAGGAAATGAAACAGGTTCCAGTTCGCGTCGCTGGCGTGCAGCTCGGGCACCAAGTACCACGCGCCGTAAGACGCTGACTTCGGCATCACCCCTCGGCGCACACAGCGGGCCTGGCTGCGATCCTCGCTGGTGTTGGTCGCGTTCCCGTTGACGGTGAAGGCCGCCGCAAACTGCCCGTTGTGCACCGGAAAACCAACGATCTCCAGCGACGCTCCGTGGCGCGCGTAGCAATAGCCTTGGGAGGCGTAGTCGCACAGCCCCTGTTCGAAGCCGGTCGACCACGGAACCGACACCGCATCAGCGCTTGACGAAGCGGCCGCTCCGGTGCCCCCTCCAGCGTCCGTCGTGGACGACTGAGCACACGAGCCGATGACGACTGTCGGCTCGCACGCCAATGCGAGGCAGGCAACGGCGAGCGCCGCCACAGCCATTGCCGAAGCACGATGAGGGAACACGCCGGCCGTCATGGTGTCGACCAGCCTCGACCCTTGTCAACCGAAAAGACCCAACATCGAGTCCGTCAGATCCGAAGCGCCGCAGACCGCGTTTCAGGCTTTGGCTTCAGCGCGAGAGTGCCACGGTGACCACCGATTCCGGGGGCAGCCGCAGCACCTTCTGGCTGGACAGCGCACCCAGCGTGCTCCACCGCTCGACGCCACTGAAGACGCTCCGAGTCACCTCGGATGTCGGCCAGTCACCGGGTAGCTCGAGTCGCGCACTGATCTCGACGCTCTTGCTGTTGATCAGCACCAACGTCAACTCTTGACCCGTCGGTGATTGCCAGGCCGAGACCAACAGACCGCTCCCGCTGGCGGGAGTCGCGCCCACCCGCGTCCAAGCCGGGTCGGTGTGCGCGGCGAAGTGCCGCATCGCGTGGTAAGGGTCTTGAATTCGGTAGGTCGCAGAATCAATACCCAAAAGGGCTTGGGTATTGGTGAGCGGACCCGAAACAGGGCCGGTCAACCCTGCCTGTAGATAGGCCGAAGCGCCCTCCACGACCGTCGCGTAGTGGATCAGGACGGCGGTCCCGAAGCCATCCGCCTGCATCTCGGTCACGAATACGGGGCGACTGTATTGCGTGGCGAGCTTGCCGATATCCGCAAGCGCATCGAGATCGACCGCTGCGGGATTCACGCCGTAGAGCTGGTGCGCAAAAGCGTCCGTCTTCGCGATGTCTAGGCTCGGCACGTAGTCGCCGATGCTGTCGACGCCACTGGTCTCGGGCGCGAGCAACTTCGGTCGAGTGGCGAGCGTGGACAGCGCATCCAGCAACGCGGCCTGCGCTTGTGCGAGTCCGGGATACGTCACCTTCACGGTCGACAGCCCGACCGGCACGGAAACGCTGCCTTCCGTGGGCAAAAACTTGCAAGCCTCGTTCGACTCCGCCGAGCTCGGGATGTAGTTGGGGTTGTTTTGGATGCCCATGTAGTCGGGCACGAGCCCAACCTTCGCGTAGGCGCTCAGCGACCCCGCCCAGTATTCGCCGAGGCCGGCATAGTCGAATGCGCCTGAAGCATTCTTGGTCAGCGTGCAGGTCTGCACGTTGCCGCTACAGACCAACGCACCGTTGGCTTTGAGCGTGGTGGGCGGACTCCAGGTGCTGAGGAAGACCCCAAGCGGGCGTCCCAACGCGGCGCTACCGGCTGCCACCAATTCACCCGCCGTCGACAGATCATCATCGCCGACGTGCTGAAAGCGGTTACGGAAGCGGAGTACGTCCAAGCCGAGATCGGTGAAGATCGTTTGATACAGCGTGGCCTGCTGCGGGTGACCGGTGATCTGGGCCTCGCCGTAAGCCACGGATGCACCAAACCCGACCAGCTCTTGATGGCGTGTGTCCAGATCGACCGTCACATCGACCGGGGTCTCGGGCAGCGGCGAACAAACGCCGGCCACGCAAGCTTGGTCCCGCGAACAGCCGCTCGCGTCCTTGCAGGGGATCATGCACAGGCCTGGTGCGGGCGGTGGACTACCGCCACATTGTGCGATCACGCCGGCCTCGCTCGACGCGACGCACGAACCTTGCTGCACTTTGCTGCAGGTGTTGGCGGTGATGACACAAGCCTTCGTGCACACGCCGCACAGACACTTGTTGCCGGTCGCGCACTGCGCGTCGTCGTGACACGCCTCGAGCCAATTGGTCTGGCTGTCGCCGTCTTCCCTCGAATTCGGGGAACAGCCGCTCAGCAGCGCAGCGAGCACCAGAGCCGACAGCCAGCTGAAAAGAACTCGCGCGGTCATTCGCTCTCCTGTTCGTCCATCAGGTTTTGACCGCAGTAGAAGCCCACTTGATACGTCGACTTGGCGCGATGCGTTTGGTTGTACTCGGCGACTTCATCCCAGAGCGACACGACCTGACGTCTCACCGTCGCGAGCAGCTGTCTGACTTCCCGCTCACGCGGGTGTCCTGGCCAGAGGTCGAACGACAGCGTGGTACCGCCGATTTCGTCCGCAGCCGCCGAGACATGCTTCCCACCCACCACCTTGGCCGCGAGCGCCTTCAGCACCGCGCGGTGGTGGTCCACGACGGCGGCCTCCCAGCCGGAGGCTTGCCCGATCGGGATCAGGCAGCGATCGGTAACGTAGAACACGCCTTCGGCGCGGTTCTCGATTCGGATGCGCTCGTCAGCAACCAAGCGGCCAATGGCGGCATCGAGTGCCGCTTCCGAAAGGGGCACGACCGAAACGAGCTTCTCCCGGCTGATGGGGCTCGCTGGATACAAATGCACCCAGACCAAGGCGGCGTTGGTTTCTTCGATGTCCCCACCATCACTCGAGCCGAGCTCCTCCAGCTCTTCCGCGTTGGCGGCCCGGTAGCGCGTGTCTTTTCCGCTGCCCGTGCGCCGGACCAGGCCGCTCTCGACCAGGTCGTTCAAGATGCTGCGGACTTTGCCCTCTTCGTCGTGCTTGAAGTGCTGCAGGAGCTCGGCTCGACTGGCGGACTCGCGTTCGACCAGAAAGCCATGCAGCGCACCCCAGAGCGTGATGCCCCGGGCAGTCGCTGATTCGCTCAGGCGTTGAACTTTCTGCTGGTACGAGCGAAGCACCAACCCGAACATGTCGGCGATCACTTTTTTGCCGAGCTTCTGACGTTCGAGTTCTCGGACCAGACCGACGAATACTTCGTCCGCAATGTGCGAGAGGGGTGAGCGCACGCCGTCGGCGGTCGACAGCTGAGCGATGAGGACCATCGTTTGGCGCACGATGGCGTCGATTAGTATTTGTGAGTTCACGCGCTGCGGCTCTCGAACATTGGGGGCGGGCTAAGCTTACGGCAATCAGCCGCCCGTTCGGGGACGAGAAAAATCTCGCGAGTCGTGAACCCTGCCAGCCAAATCAAGTCGGTCGACCAATTTAGCACGGTTTTTTTGGGGGTCGCGGCGCGGCTCGCTGTCGCACTCGCGCGAGCCGCCCCATTTCTCTCGCGAAAATTCGGCTGTGTCGATCTGATACGCCGGCTCAACGCAGAACAGCCGTACGCGACACTTACACTCAGCGACAAACACGCCGCCGAGCCAAGCGAAGTGCGGGCGCTCAGCCGCGTGCGGTGCGTCGCTGGGCGGCGACACCCAGAGCAGCCAGCGCGCACGCCAACGCCAAGCCGACGAACGGCGGCACTGGCGCTGGCGCGACGACCGCGGGTTCTTTGCACGTGATCTGGATGTTCACGGGCAGCGGCCCTACGTCGTTCAAGTTGAAGGAAGCCGAGCCCGAGCAATCCAAAGGCGTCGAGCCAACGCCCTTGCCGTTCATGGTCAACGCGTAGTTGGTGCCGAACGGAATGCCGCCGATGACTCCACTCACCTTGCTGCTGTGCGAAACGTCGAGTCTACCGCTCGTCGAAAAGCCGGAACCGACGATGGCGTAGTTCATCGAGTCGAGTTGCTTGTCGCCCAGCGTCAGTGAAAGCGAGATCGACCCGACGGCTCCTTCGCCCTCGGGCGCGCTGCCTTCGGTCGTGGGACGGTCTGGCGCACTGAGATCGCCCGGCGTGAGGTTAGCGCTGGGTGTGCCACTGCTCGGCGCTTCACTGCCGCAGGCAACGATAAAACCGAGCAGAGTGCAGGTGCCGAGTCGAGCGAGAGCGTGAGTGAGTTGGTGAGCCATGATCATGCGCTGCCTTCAAGGAGCCGAGCATCGGGCGGAGACCGAGACACTGTCGGCACAACCCGGCGTTATATCACCGTCAGAAACGGACAACGTGAAGTTGAAGGTCCCCGGCTGACTGCACGCAAAGTTCAAGTTCGGTTGCACTTGCGGGGGCAGTGGCGCCCCATTGATGGTCCATTTGTAACTAAGCGGCGACGGACTCGCGTCGGAATCGTGCGCGGAACTCGTCACGGCGATGGTTCCACCTAGTTTGACGTCAGCAGGACTCGCGCCGAGCGCGTCGATCATCGGACAGATGTTGAGCGTCGCATTGACCGCCAATTCACCGCTCGGCACCGCACAGTCCAGATGCACGTTCACCGACTTCGGCTCGCTGTCGGTCACGTCGAACAGCGCACTGCCGTCGCACACTGTCTGTCCGTCGGATGCGGGCGCCGTGAGGTCCAACGCGTAGCCCATACCGATGGGCAGGCTGCCCACGGGTACGACCAAGTCCGGACTGTCGCCGACCGCAACGTTGCCAGCGCTGAAAAAGCCGTTGGGACCGCTAATCGTGTACACGGCGTTGCTCACTGTCACCCCTGGAGCGAGCTGCAATCCGAATCCAACGGTGCCGGCCGGCGTCGGATTACTACTGCTCGCCGACTGGCCGCACGCCACCGCGCCGACCAGCAAGGCTCCCCAACCGAGTCGCGCAACCGTCCAAGCAACGTTCGATCGCTTCATCTGAGCTTGCGCCAAGCAAGCCCTGTGCCCGCAGTCGTGCCCTCGAAATGCCGAGTCATCGCAGACCTCGTCCAGCCACGACTTTCCTAATGTCGGTAGCCGTCGTTCGAAATCAGGAAAATCAAAAGCCGAGCGCACCCCGTGCGCACGAGCTCTTCACTCAAGGATCACCGGACTCACCGCTCGCGCCGCCCTCCCCGATCGAAACAGGGGAGCTCGTGCAACTGGCGGCGTCGTACGCGAGGCCCGCAAATTCTCCCGGAAAGATCCGCTGCGTAATGAAGTCGGCGTCGTCTTGTGACAACGGGACCGAGGCTTTGCAATCACCCACCGTCGCCCGCTCGGAGACCACGAAGGTCAGCAGTTCGCCGCGGTCGACGCTCAGCTTCTGCGCACTGCGCAAGGGAATCAGCGTCGTCGGCGGCGCGCCCGTCGCCGCATCCCAACCCGGCGCGAGCAGCGCGTAGCCGTAATCACTCCCTTGCACGATGCGAACCGGATCGGACACCTGCCCTGCTGGCACCGCTTCGGGGAATTGAGCGACCGACCACCACCCCTTGTACACTGGCATCAGTTCGGCCGAAGTCGCGTCACTCACGGACGGATATTCGTTGCTCAGCACGGCGGTCGTCGGCTCGGAAGTATTGCAGCCGGTGCTGAACGGCGAGCTAGCAATCGAAACGAGGACGACGATGGTCGAAATCTTCATGACGAGCCTCAGTCGAGGAACAACGTGGCCATGACGCGCAAGGTGATCGGGTATGCAGGAGTGAAGTCCACGTCTTCACACCCCCAAAAGCGGCCGTCGGCAACGCCCGAGCTCGGACTGGCGACGGGTCGACCACTGGAACCGCAGCTCGAGCCCGCGGGAACCGGTTGGCCCATGCCTGGCTCGCTGCGCAAGCGACTGACGGTCGCGAATTGCGCCGCGCGAAACGTGCCATTCAGCAGGTTCTCGACGTCGAACGCAACGTCGAACCAGCGCTGGCGATAGCCGAGGTGAGCATCGACCTGGGTGAAACCCGGTGCGACCAACACGCCGTCGTCAGACGCGGGGCGATCGCCGATGCCGTAGAAGCGCAGGCCCGCACGCCCCACGCCGGGGCCGAGTCCGTGGCGCGCCGAGAGTCCACCGGACCAAGTTTGTTTAGGCGCCAGCGCGAGCCCACCGCCGTTTTCATGACCGGTGGCGAACTGGGAATGAGTAAAAGTGACCGCGCCGTCGACCGCGAGCCACGGAGTAAACTCGTAGCGGGACTCGAACTCCACGCCGTAGCGTCGCGTCGCCGGCCCAGTGCTGGTCGTGCCCTCGTCGCCACTCCAGGTGGTCTCGCTATCGAGGTCGAGCAGCCAACCCGCCATCGCGAAGTCGAGGCGCTCCCAGAGGCGCGTGCGCGCGCCGATTTCCTCACCGACGGCGCGCGTGAGCGGAGTCACGGCGGGCTGAGTGAAGCGGCCGCGCACGTCATTCGAGTGAAAGCCATGGCCCCAGTTCAGGTACAGATCGAGCTGGGCGTGCTTGCGATCCAGCGCTGTGACCGCCAGGCTCGCTTTGGGGCTGAACTGATGCGCGCCATCGACGCCGCTCTTGGGGCTACCCGGTTCGTTGCTGCCGAGCCGATCATCCACGGCGAAGCTCAGAAAATCGGCGCGGCCGCCAAGATTAGCCCGGAGCCAGGGCAGCGGCGTGATTTCTTCGTTCACATAGGCGCCAAGCGAGGTCTGATGCACGTCGTTGCCGCGCAGTTGCCTCAGCTGAGAGCGTTGCAAGGAGTGCCACAACTCTTCGTGAATGTCGTCGCTGCGCACCTGACCGCCAATCGTGGTGTCGAAGCGAACCCCGCCTAGCTGGTGCAGCACGCGGTAAGAAACCGCGCCGCCGTAGAACGTCCGTCGATCGACTTGCTCGACCTGGTCGCCGCGATCCTGATCATTCAGATAAAGCGTGAAGTTGGAGTAGAGGTTGAAGCGGTAATTGGCGAGATACGCCTGCGCGTTCAGCTCGCTGTTCTCGGTGGGCCGCAACTTGTAGCCCATGAAGAGCTGATGGCGCGCCGTGTTCCCGCCTTCACTCGGGTCAATCGAGCCGTAGCGCGAGACCAAGCCTTGTTCCACCGCACGCGCCGGGATCTGACCGGAACCATACCAATTGCCGGCGTAGCTCGACTCGCCGATGGTCAAGCTCGAGGTCGGCGAGAGCGGAAGCGTGAGCTTGTTGAACAGCTTGTAGCGATCCCACCCTTCCGGATTGTCGAACGGGCCGTCTTGGCGCCCGACCTCCGCGGCAAACAGCGCGTTTGCCTTGTCCCACTTGGGGCTGGCGATCAACAAGCCGCGATACGCCGGCGAGCCGTGCCCCGGCGAGCCACCGAGGCCGAAACCGAGCGAGCTGTGCTCGAAGCCCGTGCGCGTGACGAGATTCACGGCACCGGCGGTCGCGAAGTCACCCTGGTTCGCGAAATAGGGACCCTTGGAAAGCTCGACGCGCTCGACCGTTTCTGGAATGATGAAGTTGGTGTCCGCGAACCCTTGGCCGTGCGCGTGCGACACCATGTTGATCGGAATGCCATCGATCGACAACGCCAAGTCAGTGCCGTGATCGGCGTCGAAACCTCGCAAAAAGTACTGATTCGCCTTGCCGCCTCCCGAATGCTGGACCATCACCAGGCCCGGCGTCACACGCAAAATGTCTTGCACCGAGCCGATCGGCCGAAGCGCAAAATCACGATCGCGCACCGCCGAGGCAGACGCCGCGCTCATGGGCCTTCGCCCCAACACGAGCGTGGTTTCGCTGTTCTTCTGCAACTCTGGCGGCAGCGCGCTTTTCGGATCTGCCTTCGGCGTTTCGACGGCAAGCGGCACCGACGGAGGAACGGCAGCAGGCGGCTCGAACGGCAGGGCCAACTGAACCGTGGCGACGATCGGCCGATCGTTCATGCGCGCGGGTAAAAAGGTCCAACTCTTCACGGCGGCCAGCGCGGCTTCGTCGAAGCCGTGCCCTGCGGGCTGCACCACTTTCGCGTCGACCACCTTGCCGCTCTCGTCGATGACGAGCTCGAGACCCACCGAACCGCTGAGACGGTCGCGTAAGGCATCAGCGGGATAGGTCGGATCCGGGTGCTCTTGGAGCACCGGAGCGGCGGCCGCAGTGCTGGCATCGCTCGCGGGCGGGGCGCCGGTGCCGGTCGGGTCCTGCGCGAGCAGCGGGCGGGCCGCAAAAAGCACGGCCAAAGTGACGGCAGCCCTATAAACCAAAGGGTTACGCATGACCGAGACGCCGAGTAACACGCAAATTAAAGAACGTGCTACACAAATTTCCGACGTGCCAAAGCTGTCACGCAATTCACCGCAAGATGTCACGAGCAGCGCTGGCAAAACACTATAGTTCGCCCGCCCTCAGCGATGCCCCCCTCAGCCCACGTGTTCCGAGCTATCCCGCTCAGCGGGAGGAGCGTCACGCTGTTGCTCTCCGCGTCCCTGCACGCGGCAGTGGCGCTGGCCGCGGTTCACGGTGCTCCGCACGCCTCGCTGAATGCGAACCTGCCGCAAGATTCGACGGCCGAGTTTGTGGAGCTCGACCTGACTCCTGCCGAGACACCGGCTCCGGAGCTGCCAGCGCCGAAATCTGCGGCCGCCGCGCACGCCACGCACCATCATGAATACCCGGTCGCACCCGATCATGACGCCACGGACCACGATCCGTCGCTGCGCCACGTGCTGCCGCTGACGAGCGCGCCGAGCGCGCTGCCTGCGCCCCCTGCTGCCGCTGCACCCGCGATCGTCGAGTCTCCCGCAAAGACGACGCCGCACTTCGTCATGACGGTCGGAGTGTCGCCGCGCGCACAGCTCGCGGCCACCGTCGAAAACGGAGCGGGCGACTCGGCCACCTCCGCTGCTTCAGCACAACCCGTCGTAGAAGCGTCCGTGGAGGTGCCCGCCAAACTGCTCGCCGGCGCTGCGCCGAGTTACACGCGGGAAGCCGAGAGCGCGGGCATCGAAGCGGACGTCCCGTTGGAAATCGTGATCGACGCAGCCGGCGCGGTGATCGGCGCTCGGGCAACGGCGCGCGTCGGTTATGGCCTCGACGAAGCCGCGCTGCGGAGTGTTCGCGGATATCGTTTTTCGCCCGCGCTGCGCGGGGGCAAGGCGCAGGCGGTTCGCATGCGTTGGTTGATGCGGTTTCAGTTGCGCTGAGCGGCGTGTTTGGGAAATCCCACTAAGTCACGCTAGCCAACGGGAGGATAGACTCAGGTGCCGGGCGCGACCGTGCCTTGGTCGGGCTCGGTCACGCCGCGAACCTCAGGAGCTTCAGCGCTGCCGAACGGAGCGGGATACGCGATACCGGCCACGGCCGCAGCAACGATCGGAGGAAGTCAGTGCTGTGAGGGATGATTGGAGTCTCGGTCAATGCACTCGGTCGTCGTCCCGCGTCGACCTCGTTCCATCCGCGTGACGTTACAATGGCAGCGCCGATTGCTGCACACGCCGGAGCTCGCTTTGGATAGACAGCCGCCATGGACCAGGTATTCGGCTTATTTCCCACGCCGTTCATGCGTGCGCCCGGCGCGCTCGGGCGGCCGCTGGTCAGCCAATTGGTCGAGCACTTCAGCGCTCAGGCGACCCGCGACAATAGCTCCTCCGCGAATCTGTCGCACACCGCGATGCTTCAGCCGAGCGACAGCCCGTTGTTGGTCGACGCGGCCAAGCGAATCACCCCGAAGTTGGTCGAGTTCGGCGTGCACTTGTTCGGTGAGCGCCTGCATTGGATGCTCAAGGAGATGTGGGTGAACGTGCTGGATACCGGCGGCCGCCAAGCCATGCACAACCATGCGAACAGTTTCATCTCCGGGGTCGTGTATCTCACGCCCACGCATCCGGGTTCGCAAACGGTGTTCATGAAATCACCCGGCGGGACCGAGTTCATGTTCCGAAACGATCATCAGGGCATGACGCCCAATGAGTTTAGCGGCGACAAGTGGATCAGCCCGGCGCCGGAACCGGGCGATTTGGTGCTGTTTCCGAGCTATTTGATGCATGCGGTGCCACCCAATCAGGGCGCGCGCCGCATCACGCTCTCGTTCAACGCCATCCCCACCGAACTGAACTCGTGGGGTTATCTAGTCAGGTTCAGCGGTTGAGCACGAGCTCCGAACGAACACGTCACTGGGCGTCGCTGGCGATGATGCTGGCGTCGGGCTTCGCCGGCTTGGGCTATCAGATCGTCTGGAGCGAGCAATGCTCGCTGTGGCTCGGCCATGAGTCAGCCGGGGTGTTGGCGGTGCTGGCGGCGTTCTTTGGCGGGCTCGCGCTCGGCGGCTTGCTCCTCGGCGAGCGCATCGAGCA
>Ga0134124_10001597_pt1 | contig 18242 bp, 15 predicted proteins | sample KB304_FD_96880 | JGI IMG/M metagenome (GOLD analysis project Ga0134124, IMG submission 96880) | Terrestrial soil microbial communities without Nitrogen fertilizer from Kellogg Biological Station, Michigan, USA - KB3-0-4 | ecosystem: Environmental > Terrestrial > Soil > Unclassified ...
ACGGAATGATAGGGGGGACCATGGAAACGTCGGCATCATTCGAAGCCCGATACGCGCCACTGTCCTACCCGACTGCGGGGGGGGCGATCAGCGATGGTCGTCCCTACCGCAACAGTTAGCATCCGGGAACCAAATTAGGGAGGATGCCTATGGTATCCGCCGCCTAATCTGGTCTGCCGCGACGTACATCCGCGACAAACTGAACACTTTCTCGCGGTAATGCAGGGTGTAAACGCCTGTTCCCAACAGCTATTTACAACTTCGTTTCGATGCCGACGCAAATGTGTCTGATTTGAAAGGCAGAAACACTGTCACTATTGCCAGTTACCGAACCTAGCCCTCCTGCAGTGAAATGCAACACTGAAATCAACAGGGCGAAGATCCGATCGAAGGTGCGAGGCAAAGCGTTCAAACGGAATTCAAGAATGCGAGGATGAAGTTTATGCAGCGAAAAGGAATGGTAGTGAATCTGATGACATTGTTCTTTCTGGTGTCGCTAACAGCTTTCGGCGCCAGGGGCGACGAAGCCAAAGTCAAAGGAATGATCATTTCCCGTGCCGGAGAAACGATGGTTGTGCAGAGCTCGGAGGGGAAGACTACCGTGGTCCTCGACGATGCCACGAGGACGAAAGACAACACGGGACTTTTTGGATTGGACAGAAAGGAATTGTCCCACGTGGTGCTGATACCGGGACTCAAGGTGTCGGTCGAGGGAGTGTCCGATGGCCAGGGCCAGATTGCGGCGAAAACGATCACCGTGGATGGCGACGACCTGGAAACGGCCGAGATGATCCAGGCCGGTTTGCATCCGACAGCAGAGCAAGTCGCTACCAACGTGCAGACCCTTGCGACACAGCATGAGAAGATTGAAACCAACAAGGTACAGCTGGCGGCCAACAAGGAATATATCGAAACCAACAAGCAGAATATCGCCGCCAACAAACAGCAGATTGATCGGAACATTCAAGACATCCAGGAGAACACTGATCGCTTCATGGCGCTGAGTGAATATGACGTGAAGGGTGAAGCGACTGTGAAATTCAAGGTGGGTAGCTCTCAGATCTCGGCGAAGGATGAGGAACAACTGAAACAGTTGGCGCAAACCGCCACCGGTTTCAAGGGATATATCGTCGAGGTGACTGGCTATGCTGATGCCACCGGAAACGCCAAGATGAACACAAAACTGAGCGAAGACCGCGCTAAAGCGGTGATCACTTATATGGTCCAGCAGGGCAGCGTGCCAGTGCGGCGTATCGTGGCACCGGGCGCGATGGGCGAATACGGAGCAGCTGCACCGAACGAGACAGCAGCCGGGCGAGCCGAAAACCGCCGGGTTGAGGTCAAGGTGCTGGTGAACAAGGGCATCGCCGGTAGCTAAGCGTCTCTGTTGCAGCGCGGACAAGTAGGAACTGCAAGTTTTGGTCTTGTTAGAGTGTCCTTGTCTCTCTGGAGCCCCGGGTATTTTTCCTCGTTGACTCCTTCCCCGAATGCAGCTATGCGGCTTGTCAAAGGCGCGCCCGATCTCATGCAGCTACTGTCCCGCCTTCCGCCGGCTCCAAACGTCACGCTTCTCGATCGCAGAAAGCCCAACCCGTTGTCCTGGCCTCATGCCAACACCACCTTTACACCGCAGACTTACATCAGATGGTGTTGCATCGACCTGTTAAGTGCACCGCGTTTATCCGGCAAGTCGTTAGCGATCCGGAGCGACTCCTCAGCCGCCCAACTGTCATTTTTGCCAGTACAACAGTCGACCAGGTCCTTCTAACTTGTAACCCAGAAGCATGAAGAGAGCTTCAGCGGGCCGCACTTCCTAGTGTGGGCTAATAGCGAGCCGAGTCCTCTACGCCGCGCCGAGACCCAAGATGTCGTCCAAATGGTGAAGGCGCGTTTCGCTGATTCGACGATTATTAAGCTCATCAAAGCAAACGACACAGATTTCGATCTTTCCATTGCCGCCGTGATGCAGCTGAAGAATTCAGGTGCAAGCCAGGCCGTGATCGAAGCCATGATCGCAACAGCGGAGAAAAAGCAAACGCCAAAACCAGAACGGGCTGAAGCAAATCCACTGCCGCTTACCACGCCGACGCCACCCAAGGCCGGTGATCTGCCAGACGAGATCGGCGTTTACATCCGGGAAAATGGAAAGCTTGTCGCCATCGAGCCGGAGATCGTCAGCTGGCGGACCGGCGGCGTAGTCAAAGTAGCGGTTACCCTGGGTCTCGACAAAGGACATTTGAATGGCACGGTCAGAGGACCGCACAGTAGGCTCGATTTGACTAAGGGTAGTACGAATTCCTCGAGATTGATGGACATAGATAGTGAATTGGAGTTTTACATACATAGTCGAGAAGGAGATTCGGCGTCGGAGTACCAGCTTCTAAAGTTTTGGGGAAAGGGAGATCGCCGAGAATTTCGAACCGTGACCGGTGGTGTTCTGCATGCATCCGACGGTGCACAGGATAATGTATTGGACTTCAAATTCAACAAAGTGGCGAGCAGAACGTACAAGATCGTTCTGAAAGGTTTGGTTGCTGGCGAATATGGATTTCTTGCGCCAGGTACAACTGCTGGCCTCAACGCAGCTTCTCATGGCAACGTCTATACATTTCGTATTGCGGAATAGCGTAAATGTTGAACCGACCAGAAGGAGCAAATCACTGGCTAGGAAATCCGCGATGATGGCTCAACATTGGACCGTGATTTGCAATGAATCGGATGCCCCAGCGCTTTGGAGAACCTGGCTCAATGAGAAATGCGTAGCGATTGGCTGGCCGCCAATACGTCACCATTTGGAGGGGCCAACTGAAAACACGAGTTGGGATATAGCTCGAGCACGGCTGCAGGAGGTTCAAGTCGGAGATATCGTCTTTCCGTATCTTATGCGATATCGATTTGGCATCCCGGGAGAGGTTGTAAAGATCGCGATTGCGGATTCTGAATGGAAACCAACTGCCCCCAAAGGGACCTACCGCCGAAATTTTCACGAAGCTGAACTGGGTAGGCGGATCGAACTAAAATGGTTGGAGAAAGGGGCGCCACCGCGTGACAAGGTCGCTCTTGTGCCAGCTGGAATGCGTACGTCGGGAGGTGAGGTCAAACAAACAATTGAAAGGCTTAGGCCTGAAAGATTCGCTCGTTTCACTGAAATCATCCGCAATCCTTCGAACCCTGATTTCAAGCTCGAAGAAGTGACATTTGATCTCGGGCGTTTGGATATTCTGTGCATAGACCCTAAGAACCGAACGACAATAATCGAACTGCAGTTGGGGTACCTCGATGACGGACACATTGGCAAAATCTGTCGCTACTATGGATGGTTTACGTTGAGATATGGACCTAGCGTCAGGGCCATCCTGCTTTTCGAAAACGCGTCGGAGGAGTTGCTTGATGCCTATCGGAAAGCCTTGCCATGGCTAGAGATGAAGAAAGTCTCATGGCAGGCGGATATAAAGATGGAATCCTGCTAGCGACGATTTTCAGTTTCTATCACGAAAGTTGGTAGGATCCGCCAGCGCAGGATTCAACGCAACCTCCAATCGATCTGCACTCTTGAGATCTCGTTCCAATCGGTACCGTTCGCGAGCTCATCAAGCGTACAGACCGCGTCATGTTTGACGTCGTAAAATTTAGATCCATGTTCAGTTACCGCAAATCTCTCAGCCCCGTTGGAGCCGGTACACTCGATGCTCAGCGTACCTCGTGGATTTTCGACATCCCAAACGAAAATGATCCGCCTTGGCTTGGTGATATAAATACGTTTACCAGTGCACGTGTATCTTTTCTCCCGGCCGCCTTTCATAGACAGCGTCTCAGCCAGGTTGTCTACCGTTTCAGGACTCGCAATGCAAAACGTAATAGCACCTCTCGGGACGACAGCCCTGGGTGCTGCAGGTTTTGGTGCCACCGCTTTCGGTGATGTCGCTTCCGGCCGCGGCACAAGTGATTTATGGGGCTCAGAAGATCTTGTTGGGTCTATTGCTGCTGGCGGTTTCTGCGGTTGGTCAGAGTTCTTCGAATCGATCGAGTGGAGCGCTGCCGCGACAATAAGAGCAAGTACGCCACCGCCTCCCAGCAAGGGGACGATGACATACCGCATCCACCACCTAAGTCCGGTCTCCGTCGATTCCGCCATTGTGGGTGATTCTACTCCTGATTAACCCTAGCCGTCGGTAATCTCCGTCATCGTCGGTACCTAGCTAGGGCCTTGCCAGCGGCTAAAAATCCACATTCTTAGTGCCGATGCAGATCGATCAATCTGGATTTGAGCATGATCAGAAGCTCCTAAACGAACCGAGAGTGCTAGCGTGCATTTCTTCAGAATCGATCGATTTTAGGTTTTCTGCGGCTAGGATAGCTTCTCGGAAAAAGAATACCGCTGACTGCACCTGACGCCCGACGAAAGGCGGTTTAGAGCGGCAGGAGTCCGGTCCAAACCCAAGCCTAGTCGAATGTCGTAGACAAATTGGATCTAAGAACTTGAGCGCTCACAGCGACGCACCTAGAATTTATAACTTTCCAGTTAGAGATTACTTAGAGGGGACTTGCCTTAGACTGAAGCCAAGTATTAAACTCCGCCCGCGGCGTATCATCGCGGTTGGCAGTTACCCACCTGAACTGCCTCATCTGCACGCCGGTCAAGTCAAGTTCGCGCAAAGGAGTGTCCCCATGCGCAGACTCTGCTTCGTATCCCTATTCCTTGCTGTTTTCTCCACTTCCGTGTTCGCACAAACTGATCGAGGATCAACGTCGCACCAACACATGGACATGGCGCTGTCCGGCTTCGGAAAATTGCCTCTTAGTTTCGAGGCTAATATGGGTCAGGCAGATGGTCGTGTGAAATTCTTGTCTCACGCGAATGGCTTATCTTTGTTTCTGACCAAAGATGAAGCGGTTGTTGTCCTCAAGAGGGCGAGTCACCGGAGGCCGAACGCCACAAGGCAAGCGATTAACTCCACGCCGACGTCGAATCCAACCGACTCTTTGATTGGCGCCACGATATGGATGCAACTGTTGGGCGCAAACGTGAGCACACGAGTGGAAGGCGCTGGAGAGCTGTCCGGCAAAGCGAATTATTTCATCGGGAATGATCCGTTGAAGTGGCGCACCAATGTGCCGACATTCGCGCAAGTGAAGTACGAGAATGTTTATCCGGGTGTGGACCTGATCTACTACGGCAATCAAAGCAGCCTCGAATATGACTTCGTGGTGGCTCCCGGCGCCGATCCTGGCTTGATTGCCTTGCGATTTCGGGGCGGCAGCGACGTGGTAGTCGATCAGAACGGTGACTTGTTATTGAACTCTGAAGATGTTCGCTTCCAGAAGCCCGCAGTCTATCAGAATAGCGACGGCACCCGAAGGCCTGTCGAAAGCCAATACGTGATGAGTGCAAATAACACCATCCGCTTCACGGTTGGCGATTACGACAGCAGCAAGCCGCTGGTCATCGATCCAGTTCTGGTGTACTCGACTTACCTTGGTGGAAGTGTGCAAGACTCCGGAACCGGCATTGCCGTGGATGCATCCGCGAATGCCTACGTAGTGGGCCAAGCTTTTTCGTTTGATTTTCCAACGGTGAATGCGCTCCAGCCAAGCAACGCCGGCGCCGGCTTTGATCCCGCCAACGTCTTCATCACCAAAATCAACGCGAGTGGCTCAGCGCTGGTGTACTCCACGTACCTTGGTGGAAGCGGTAGAGACTCTGGCTCAGGTATTGCCGTCGATCCTTCAGGCAATGTCTACGTAACCGGTCGTGCAAACTCTTTTGATTTTCCTACCGTCAATGCGCTACAAGCAGTCAGTACTGCGTGTTGCGGGGTTAACGGCACCACAGGTTTCGTCTCCAAACTCAATCCCGCCGGTGCGGCCTTAATTTACTCTACCTACTTGGGAGGGTTCGGCGAGGACTCGGGTAATGCCATTGCCGCAGATGCTACTGGCAACGCCTACGTCACCGGCATGACGAGTTCCCCCATCTTCCCTCAACCTTGCAGTTCGTGCAATTTTCCGACGACCCCTAACGCGCTGCAACCAAATCTTGGTGGCACACCCGGGAGCGCGCGCAATGCATTTGTTACCAAAATAAACCCCGATGGCTCCGCGTTTGTTTTCTCCACTTATTTGGGAGGAAGCTCTGATGATGAAGGCAACGGCATCGCTGTGGATACGGCGGGGAGTGTTTATGTAACTGGCTCCGCCTCATCGAGCAATTTTCCGACTGCGAATGCGTTTCAGCCGGCCCTAAAAGGGACCCGGAATGCTTTTGTTACGAAGATCAATGCCAGTGGTTCCAGCTTCATTTATTCCACGTATCTCGGTGGTACGGGAGACGACCGTGGTAGCGGGATCACTGCAGATTCGTCTAGCAATGCCTACGTGACAGGTGGGACATCTTCAGCCGATTTTCCGACGATCAATCCCTTGCAATCGACTCTGTTGGGTGACGCGAATGCCTTCCTGACCAAAATTAATCCCAGTGGGTCGGCCCTCGTCTATTCCACCTTTCTTGGCGGGGGTGGGCTCGATGGCGCCAGTGGCATCGCTGTGGATCATCTGGGCAACGCCTATATATCGGGCTTCACAGAATCGACCAATTTCCCCATCCTCAACGCCCTGCAACCGACTTTCGGCGGGGGCTTCGCCGACGGATTTGTCGCCGAAATCAACGCAAGCGGTAATGCGCTGGTCTACTCCACTTTTCTTGGCGGAAGTGGGGGTGATCTCGCTTTCGACATTGCGCTAGATCCCTTAGGAAATGTCTACATTACAGGTAGCACCGATTCCACGAACTTTCCGACATCCAACCCACTGCAACATACGTTGGGGAGTGCGGGAGCCACAAATGCGTTTGTCGCGAAGATCGCTTCGACGATTGCGGCTCGCTTGAACCTCTCAGGGATAGAGTTTTTTCCGGGACTCCCATGCGGGACTGGTAACGAGCATCTCAAGTGCGGTGCTCACTTTGTAGGCTGGAGCGGAGGCTCCGGGCATGTGCCGAACGGCTGGGTACCGTTCCCTGGCGACGAAAAGGCCCTTTGGCAAGCGAACGTCAACTTCCAAGGCGAGGTGGCGTTCGGAAGCACAGTCAACCTGTTGAAGGGCAGGCTTGAGCTACTGCTCAGGAGGGAAAAGCTTCTTTCTGAGACGGTGACCAACGGAACGGTTGTGTGGCCACCTTTTGTTACGAGCGACCTAGGTTGCGGGGAAGGAGTAGCCAAGGTAACCGCGTTCTTCACCGCCAAGCATGATGCGCCGGCTTCCTTCGTCGGATGTTTGCACGATCTGCCGGCGGGCAGCGTAATACCACCCAAAATCTGGGGCACCTTCTTCACCTTGAAAAGTGAAATTGATGCGGACAAGCAATCTCCTGAACCAAGCGATGATTAACCAGGTGTTAGCTCAACATAGTGAGCTGGTTCCCCCGTAAGAAGCTGAACCGTATCTGAGCAGTCGGTCAAGCTGGTGTGGAAAAACATTTCATCAGGCAATCCGCCGCGTTCTCACCATCAAAAATCGCCGATTTACCGTTTTCCTGAGCTGAGGGCTTGTCTCACATGTAGAGCCCCTCTTTCAGCTCGCTACGCCCGAGAATCGGTGGTCTACGAGGTGCTACGAGCGCTTCGAGCAAAGCTGGCCATTCAATCTTAGCCGCCTTGGTATTCTTTTCTTAAGCGCCAATGCATTCTCCTCTTGTCCGAGATAGATCTAGGCCTGCAAAGCGAACGATCGTCGTCTTGCGCCTGCCAGGTCTTGGATTTACTCGCGAACGATTAGGAGAGCACATGAACAAAGCTCAGATGCTACGGCTGTTACAGGAATATCCGCTTGACAATGATGAGTTCGAGTGGAAATGGTTCGGGACGCTCAAGTTTCCGAACTCACCCACACTGCGAAATGCCGGGAAGATTCTTCTGCAATGGCGAAATGAGCTCGAACAATATGAAGGCACGGATTCGCTGAACCTCATTTGGATAATGGAATGTAGTCGGATCGGGATTTGTTTTCACGTTGTCGCTGGCGGTCATAGGATCAAGGACAAGAAACGGTGGATGAGCCGTTGGCAGGAACTAGGTGGTGTGGGCGCTTTGCACCGTTACTGCGGCGATGAATGTATATTTAAATATTTCGCAACACACTTCATCCACTTTGGCGCCAGCGAGCAGGATGCCAACCGCTACATCCTCGTGCAGCACAATTATGTGTACCGTCAGTTCACCACACCAAAAAGCAATAAGCCGCGCCGGGTTGACATGTCGCGGCAGCTAGGTGCTACCCTTTTGGCGCTTCGCAATGAGCGGCTGATCAAGGCGTTTCTGGCCGGCAAGAACAGCGTTAGCGACGAGCTCGTTTTCCCTGCACCGAATGGCGGCGTGCTTGATCCAGACCATCTATACGACCGCTACTTCCTGCCCGTTGTGGAGAAGGCTGGACTCCGGCGCATTCGGTTCCATGATCTTCGTCACACCTTCGGGCATTTGCTGATTCAGGCTGGTGCGCCACTGCCTTACGTCAGGGACCAAATGGGTCATAGCAGCATTCAGGTGACCGCCGATATTTACGGGCACCTGCTTCCAGGTGCGAACGTGGCATGTATCGATAAGCTGGACGCTCCGATAACTCCGCAACTTTCTGCAACCCAGACGCAACCTGCAGAGGGCGACACTCCTGTAGAAGAACAGCAACTCTTTGAAAATGCTGGTGCCGGCGGGGGGATCGAACCCACGGCTCATGTTGATTCTGCGTAAGTTATTCATTCTATGTAACGCCAGAAACGCTAAAAAACGCGAAAAGACCCCATTCCGGTTACGCGGCGGCTACGCGTAGCGCTCATAAGGACGAATCGCAATGTATAGACTCACACATGGAAAGTTCGCGGGTATGACCCTGGAGCATACGATCCTCAAATCGCCTTCCGAAGTGTATGCCCGAGGGGGGTGGGCGATCCGTGAGCTGGAGCGTAAGCCCCATCTCTATGAGCTCGTCCGCGAATTCAGGCGATTGCGAAAGCTGCTTCGGCGTGTGAAGTCTACGGCCCGCTGTAGCGAGCATGGCTGTAAACGTAGGGCTCGCTCTATGACGTTTGAGGCGGTGGAGGTGGGCCGTCGCCTTTCCTCTATTCTGGTGCCGTCGACACGGACCGATTGATCCTGACTTCGAGACCGAAAAACTCGCTATCAGTCTCGATGAAATGTGCAGGTTCAACACCAAGAGGGACCGGCGGCGCTTTGCGAAGGCAATACGAGAAGCATTCGGCATTCACAAAGGCACACGAATCACTGAGGAATTCGCGCGGCGATTCTTCAAAAACGTTACTCAAGAAGCGGATATCTGACGCGCCTTCTGATCTTTCCAACATGGCGGAAAACCTGGGTTGTCCCACAGCTTTGTCCGCGAGGATAGCCACTAATTTCTGAAGATCAGCGCGGGAAAAACCCTCATGCTGATGACAATCGGTTGGGCGCCTCGTTTACTCTGATGATCAGTGAATAAAATGGGCCAAACAGGTTGCCAGTACCTACGATTCGTCTCGACAGACTCAACCTCTGAAAGTGGAATTGTACAGGTGCCTCTAAGCAGAGTGCGATACGAAAGTTCACCGTCGGGAACAACTATTTGAAATCTTCCAATCCAGATGAATACAAATAATGTCTCCTCTTTGTTTCATCGATACTGACGGACTTCAGACTCAGTACATTAAATTGTCACTGCGTATCGCCGTTGAAGTTCTGCGGCAGGTGCTATAAGTTTCTCATGGTCAAAATCATCGAGCGGTAACTGCTCTTCAAGTACATCGAAGGCGAACTTACGCCCCTGTCGAAGCCCCTCAAGAAGAAGGAACACGCGGAGAAGGTGCGGCTGAAGTATCCGGAAAGCGAGCGCAAGACGATTGGAATTGGCGTGATCCGAAAGAAGTCCTAGATGCCAAAACCCCACTACTGGATGTCCGGCCGCGCGCTTTTCACTGCGCCGAATTGGCATTCTGCTTCGACAACACGGAACGTTGCGAGAACATGACCGGAGACGGTCCCGAGGCACGAGCGCTTGCCGCGCAGGTGAGCAAGGCGTGGATTCACTTTGCCCGAACCGGCAATCCCAACCACAGTGGACTACCGGCATGGCCCGCATTCACCTTCGAGAAATGCCCGACCATGATTTTCGACTCGCCTTGTGAGATGAAGATCAATCCAGACACTGCGGAACGAAGAGCGATAGAAACGTAGGTTCCAGGTTGGACTGATGATCTGCAACTGACGATGCTTGGGCACTCAGCCCCTGCGAATACCGCGCGAACCCTTCTGCCGCGGTTGGTGGCGATCGCGCTAGAACTTATACTTCAAACCGAACTGCAGAATGCGATTAGGCAATGCCGTGCTTTGAATCTGGCCGAACGCCCCATCGCCTAGATATTGGTCTGGGTTGGCAAATTGCGGCGTGTTGAATGCGTTGAAGAACTCCGCCCGGAACTGCAGAGCGTGGTTTTCACTGTAAGGCATATGAAAAACCTTGCCGAGTGACAGGTCAAACGTGTGCTTCCCAGGCCCGATGATCGGGTTGCGGGGTGAGTTCCCGTATACCAATATGCTCGGAGCGAAGGCGTTGACGTTAAACCAATTGTCAGGACCCTGATCGGGGACGCTGAACTTCTGTCCCGGCACGAGCAGAGGCCGTTCATAGATTCCGTCATTATTTTGAGTATCGGAGCTTTGCAGGATGTCGAACGGACTGCCGCTGGCCAGCGTAACTAAACCTTGAAACGACCATCCGGACGCCAATGCTCCCGCAGCTCCTTTCCAACCCTGGCCGACCGGAATATTCCAGACGTAGCCGGCCACGAAAAGGTGCCGTTGATCGAACAAACTGCTGGCGCGCTCGGCCTTGATGTTTCTCGGGTTTTGGCACTGGCAACCACCGTCGTTCGTGGTGTTGGCAGAATCATCGATCAAATGCGAATAGGTGTATGCGGCTGTCAGGCTGAGCTGCTTCGACAGTCGATGTTCGTAGCGCATTTGCAACGAGTGGTAGTTCGTGTTCTGTCCATAGCTCTGCATGCGGATGCGCGACAGATTCGGATACGGCCGCCGCGACTGAATATCGCCCGGCCCAGGATCGGGCTGGTTCCAGTTGTAACGGAAGCTGGTGTCCACGTGAGTTCCCTTGCTGCCCACATAGCCTACTTCCAGCACATCGTTCTTCCCAAATTGCCGCGACGCTTGCAGATTCCAGGTCTGCACATATGTGTCGGGATGTTTGCCGTCCGCCGGCAGCGTCACTGCGTTAATCGGCGCTGCCGGATTCGCGGTCGGTGGCATCGGATTCTCGATCGTGACCAGACTTCCTACTCCCAGCTGATTGGTGATCGTCACGCTTCCCGCAGTTGGAGGGTTCAGCTGCAAAATGTTGATGTGATCGAATTGCCCGCCAAAGTAGAAGATGCCGTACCCGCCACGCACGACCGTACTCGGCGTTAGCGAATACGCGAAACCCAGACGCGGACTGAAATCCCGGTGGCTGATGCTCCAAATCGGATCGGTGATCGGAATAAATGAAGGCACCGCCGGGTTGGTGTTGAAGTCCAGAGTGTAGGACGCATGGTTAACGTCCTGCGGCGGGTTGAACAGGTCATAGCGAAGCCCGAGGTTCACCGTCAGTTTCGGACTCACCTTCCAATCGTCTTGTCCGTAGAATGCAAACCGCCACTGCCGTGCCTTGGTGATTGGCACTCCTTCCGGCGTTAACACTGTCCTCGGATATCCGAGGATGTAATCGGCCGCCGCATCGCCGCTCAACGAGCCATCAAAACTGAGGTCCCCGAATGGCGTGTTATTCGTTGTTGCGTCATCCAGCAGCTTGCGAATGTCGGCGCCGAACTTGAACGCATGCTTTCCCCGGATGAGCGTCACGTTGTCCACCCATTGATACGTGCGGCTGTTGTCCAGGTTCGATGCCGCAAGGTCGTCGCCCATTCCGATGTAACCTGAAATCCCGAGTAGCGGGAAGCCTTCTTCATCGTTCCGCAGCGGCCGGCTGTTCGGCCCATTCCCGTTCACTCTCATCCCATTGATCCCCAGCGATTCGATCGTGAAATCCGTGTTCGTGTGCGTTCCAAGCTGCGAGACGTTCTCGAGGTCGAACCCGAAGCGGAATTCGTTGATCAGCGAGGGGTTGAAGGTGTGCACATACTGGGCTCCGAAATTGTGTGCGGGATAATCGCCGATAAACTTGAAGTTCGGATTGATTTCTCCCACCGGAAAGTCTCGGTGCGCGTAAATGTAATGAACGAAAAGCTGATCCTTTCCGCTGAAATAGTGATCCGCTCGAACAATTCCCTGATGTACGGTCAAGTTGCCACGCCCTGACCCGGCATAATTCGTCGTGTTCGGAGTCGTAGCTCCCAGAATGTTTGGCAGTGGCATATACGTGTTGACGATGTTCTGCGCCACCGTATTGATCTTGCTCTGAGGAATGATGTTTCCCGGAATCGGAATTCCCGTCGCTGGATCGATCAGCTGAACGTCGGGCAGCAGGTACGAAAAATCACCATCCCTCTGCCCTTGCGTCAGCACGATTCCCTGGCTGGGCGCATCCGCAATCGATCGAATGCCCTCATAGCTGACGAAAAAGAACGTCTTATCCTTCCAGATCGGCCCGCCCAGCGTCCCGCCAAATTGATTCTGTCTTAGTTCGTTTTTGGGGTTCGGTTCTGGCGCGAAGTAATTCCGCGCATCGAGCGCCTCGTTGCGGAAGAACTCGAAAAGAGCCCCATGAAACTGTTTTGTCCCCGACTTGATCTGAATGTTCACGTTCGTCCCGGCATTTCCCCCATATTCTGCAGAGTAGTTGCCTGTCTGAACCTTGAATTCCTCGATCGCATCGATCGACGGATAAATGTTCACGTAGTTGTGCCGGTTGTTCACCATCGTGATGCCGTCCACGTTCACCTGGCCCCAGATCAACCGCCCTCCGTTCCCGCCAATCTCCGATCCGTCCGTGCTGGACGAATGAATGTCCGGGTTGTACACGGACACGCCAGGCGTCAGCACCGCCAGATCATCGAACCGCCGCCCATTCAGCGGCAAAGCCTCGACGCGCTCCTGATCCACGACTCCAGCGAGAGTCGCATTCTCCGTCTGTAACAGCGGAACTCCGGCGTTTACCTCAACGGTCTCCTGAACAGCCCCAACTTGCAGAGTGAAATCCAGGCGCGCCTGTTGGCCCAGTTGGATTACCACTCCAGTGCGCCGTTCTCCGCGGAATCCTGCGGCATGGATCTCCACGACGTACTCACCGGGTACAAGGTAGCGGATCTCGTAGGCACCTTCCGGCGAAGTTGTCGCCGTGTGCGACAGCCCCGTAGACGGCTGCGTGACCGTCACCGTCACTCCCGCAACGGGAGCGCTTCCCGGGTCCACAACCGTCCCCAGCATCACTGTGTCCACCGTCTGGGCACCCACTGGCGCGACGCAAGTAACGGCCAAAAGCACCAAGCAAAGTAAGTAACGCATAGGATCTCCTTTTTGAGCATTTGACGAATCCCCAGGTTATTGTTCCCGTGCCTGACCTGGGAATTCGGATGCGCTATCCTAATTTTCATCAGACGAAAACTATCTATTGCGTAGTGAAAGTAAATGTTTCGCGCCTTATACAACAGGAATTTAAGCCGTGTCAATCGGCTTTTTTTGATTTTCATGCGCTGAAAGCTCTTTGCGTCTCGCTCTAAAATGCTCGGCGCGATCTACTGGGCCCTTTAAACGCCTACTGTCGCTCTGAAACGATGGGGAAAGGCGGTTCGTCACCAGCAGGTGGTATCGAGTTTTTATAAGATTGGTACTGGATTTCAGAGATGTTCTTGTAGTATAGAAACTTTCGCTCCATGATATCCGCTTTCATTCGCGCCTCCGCGACGCCACGAAGCATCGGAAAGCCACATGCCGGCTACAAGTAAGCGCACCTATACCATTACGTCGTTGCAACGTGGACTTCGCTTGTTGAGTCTTTTTGCATTGGAGGAAAGAGGTTTATCGGCCACGGACGTAGCGCGACTTTCCAGCTTGCCTGTCAGCACCGTGCACCGGTTTCTGGTCAACCTGGAATCGGCCGGCTTTCTCAACTGTGACAGCGCCGGCATCTACCACATGGGAATCGCATGCGTCTCTTTGGGCCAAGCGGCGCGAGGGCAACTGGACATTCGAAGGGCGAGCCTGCCTTATCTGCAGGAACTGAATCATCGCACGCGAGAGACCGTGCATCTCACCGTGCGTCACGGACTGGCTGCTGTTTACGTCGAAAAGCTTGATTCTCCGGAACCCCTGCGCATCCACTCGCGTATTGGAGCGACCATTCCCTTGTACTGTACCGCTGTTGGCAAAGTCCTCCTCGCTTACCTGCCGGAGATCGAACGCGAAAAGGTTCTGGAACAGTTGGAGCTGAAACGCTTCACGGCGAACACAGCGAGCAATCTGCAGGAATTGCAAACGGCGCTGCAACGAACGCGGAAAAATGGCTGCGCGTGCGACCTCGAGGAGCATGAACTGCACATTCGCTGCATCGCGGCACCCATTTGGGATCATTCTGGTGTCGTTAACGCGAGCCTCAGTGTGACCGGTCCGGCGGTCCGCATGTCGAACGCGCGGTTGCGACAGATTGCACCGGTGATCCGAGAGGCAGGCCTGAAGATTTCCGCACAATTAGGTTTTCAGCCTGCAAAGAAGGTTCGTCCTCCGCACGCTCCGGCGCCTTCGGCGGCAAAGACCGCTGACTTCGGCAAGCGTGCCTTGAAGCAGACGTGACTCCACGCCGATAAAGCGGGGACGCGAAGGCGGCCTAGTTTCCGGCGGCGACACATGCTGCCGGTTTCATTCGACGAAACGGCTGCACCTGTCTCCTTGAGACGTTCGGCACGGCAGAAAAGTTTGAATCGGTACAATGGCTACAACTTTTGGGGGGACTTATGGCTTCTCAATTTCTGGCAGACCTGATCAGCAGGCGAAATCTTCTGAAATCCAGCGGGATGCTTGCTCTTGGCGGCGCGATTCCGATCAAGGATGCGGCGGCGTTGACCGTGGCTTCCCTGCCGGACACGCATCCGCTGCAGACCGGTTCTACGCTATATGAGTCGATCGGCGTTCGCCCCATTATCAACTGCCGGGGAACGTTCACGATTATTTCGGGGTCGCAGACTCTGCCCGAGGTCAAGAAGGCGATGGACGAAGCGTCGCGCCACTACGTGCAGATGGACGAGCTGATGGAAGCCGTCAGCAAGCGGCTGGCGGAGATCACGCACGCGGAATGGGGTATCGTCACGGCCGGCTGCGCCGCTGCCATCACCCATGCAACCGCGGCATGCATCGCCGGGTCTGATCCGGAGAAGATGCAGCGACTTCCCAATCTCACGGGCCTGAAGAATGAAGTGATCATGCCACGAGCTTCCCGCAATGTGTACGATCATGCGACACGGATGCTGGGTGTTACGGTTGTGGAGGTGAATTCGACCGAGGAACTGGAAGCGGCGTTTAATCCGCGCACGGCCATGGTGCTGATCTACTCCTCGCCGGCAGCGGAGAAAGCACCGCTGAACATTGAGAATGTCTGCCGGGTCGCGAAAAGCCACGGCGTGCCTGTGTTCGTCGATGCGGCGGCGGAGACGCCGACATTTCCTAACCATCACCTGGCACGCGGAGCGACGATGGTGGGGTATAGCGGCGGGAAATGCATGCGTGGTCCGCAAAGCGCGGGGGTGCTGCTGGGGCAAAAGGACCTGCTGCAGGCCGCATGGCTCAACAGCGCACCGCACCATGCGTTCGGCAGGTCGCTCAAAGTCGGCAAGGAAGAAATAATGGGGATGCTTGCCGCGGTGGAAATGTGGGCCAAACGCGATCACGATGCGGAGTGGAAGGTCTGGGAATCGTGGTTGAGCTACATCAGCGATCGGGTGAAGAAAATTCCTGGTGTGACGACTGAGGTGCTTCAACCCGAAGATCTTTCGAATCACGCGCCGCGGCTTCGAATCAATTGGGATGGCGCGGCCCTGAATATCACTGGGACCGAGGTCGTCAGTGCACTGATGGACGGCAGCCCGCGGATCACGGTCGCCGGCGGCCGGGGCACGCGTCCGGACCAAATGGCCAGCTCGGTGACGATCATGCCGTACATGATGATGCCCGAAGATTACAAAATGGCGGCGGACGCTTTGCATCGTGCGCTTTCGAATCCACCGAAGTTCTCGAACCCTGTCGTGCCAGCCGGCGATCCGCAGAGCGTGGGCGGCGTCTGGCAGGTTGAAATCGACTATGTGCGGGGATCGGCTCAGCACCGATTCTTTGTGGAGCAAACTGCGGGAACGTTGCACGGCGTTCACGAAGGGGAGACCCTGCGCGGAGATTTACAGGGGAAGATTCAGGCGAATCAGATCAAGCTATCCAGCCGGCATCCGATCCAGGGCACGGTGCTGGAATATACGTTCACCGGTCAAGTCGATGGCGACGTAATGCACGGCACGGTTTCGCTGGGTGAGTATGGGCCTGCCGAATGGAGCGCCAAGCGGCACTCCTATAGCGCCTGAGGCCATGGGATGAAACGTCGAGAGTTCGTCGGTGATTTTCTAGTTGGTGGCGCGATGCTTGGCGCGCGCGGCTCGGGCATCCCGAAACAGGCTGGGCCTCCGCCACAAGCCGCGGGGCCGGCCACTGGCGAAGGCGTTTTGGTCGAACGGGCCGCTTCCGGCAAACCTCATGCCGGTAAAGTCCTTGCCGCGATCCAGCCTCATACCGACGATATCCCGATCTTTGCGGGTGGCACGGTCGCCAAACTCGTCGGTGAGGGATACACGGGCTATTTGATCCGCACGACGAATGATGAAATGGCCGGGTCCGGCACGACTGGCCAACGCGTTTTGGACAATGAGCGGGACACCGAAGCGGTCGCAAAGGCGCTAAGCCTGCAAAAAGTTTTCAACCTGGAATATCGCAATCATCTGATGGACGACATTTCGCGCGTTGAAATGCGTGCGCGCATGGTTCATCTCATTCGGCTTCTCAAAATTGACACCATCGTTTGCTACGATCCGTGGGGAATTTATGAGGAAAATCCTGACCATTACGTGACCGCTCAAGTTGTGGAAGCGTCTTGCTGGATGGCCGGAATGGATCTGGACTATCCCGAGCAACTTGCTGCCGGCCTGCAGCCGCACGCGGTGCAGGAAAAATACTATTTCGCGCGCGGACCGCAAATCGTCAATCGCGTTGTGGACATTTCCGCCTGGATCGATCGCAAAGTCGAAGCCAATTTAGCCAACAAGACGCAAGGACCTAGCGGGGAAAACGGTGCTCGGCTCCGCGCCAAACTTGCCAGCCAGAAATTGCGCCTTCCGATTCTCGGCGGAGACGACGACAGCGCCAACCGTGGGTACATTAAGAATATCGTTCTGGATAACGACTCACTCAGCCAGCGTGGCGTCTTGTCAGACCGGGAGCTAGGGCGTCGCTATGGCCTCGAATGGGCCGAGGCCTTCCATTACATCGGCCCTCGCGAGTCCCAACTCGAGCGCTACATCGCCGACTACGGCGTCCCGCTTTAATCGTGCGCCAAAAGCCTGGGCGCTCGCAGACGCGTTCATTGGCTGGCTTCCGGTGGCACAAGGGCTAGGGTAAAGCTTGAGGCTTTGTGATGACCCAGGTGGTCATGCAACGTCTGGTTTTGGACGATTGTGGTTTTCAGGGGATCGACCAGGACGCCCCTCATCGTTGCCGTGAGGGTGATGAGTTTCTGCTCATCGACCAGGAACCAACTCGAGCCGTCGGGCATGGCGAACAGATCGTTACCCAAGCGCACAAAGTCCATACCGATTCATCCAAAGGCCAAGTTCCGGCGATTTCCCGGACCACTACGCTCCGTGGGTCCGCGATCGCCAGATGCGGCTCGAAGCGCACCTCCAGCGAGCGTGGAGTACCGATCCGCTGCTTCGCCAGGAAGTACTTAGAGAAAAAAACCGAAATCTCTCGCGCAGTCTGCCAAATTAGAAGCGGTCATCCGACCGTTTTCCACATCAAAAATTGTTGGCTCTGGTTGAGGATCGCAGAAACGCTAAAAGCGCTAAAATCGGCAGAAAAGGAAGATTTCGGCTACGTAGCAGTTACGCGCAGCAAAAATAGTTCAGCTAAGTACTTTTAGAATCATGGTGCCGGCGGGGGGAATCGGGCTATGAAGGTCTATTGAAAACACGTAAGTTGTTGAATTTTCGACACGCA
>Ga0134124_10001598_pt1 | contig 18230 bp, 6 predicted proteins | sample KB304_FD_96880 | JGI IMG/M metagenome (GOLD analysis project Ga0134124, IMG submission 96880) | Terrestrial soil microbial communities without Nitrogen fertilizer from Kellogg Biological Station, Michigan, USA - KB3-0-4 | ecosystem: Environmental > Terrestrial > Soil > Unclassified ...
GCCGGTGGAACGCCTCCGACGACCGTCGTGATCAGCGAGGTCTACGGCGGTGGGGGGAATGCCGGCGCGATCTTCAAGAACGATTTCATCGAGCTGTACAACACGACCGCCAGCCCGATCAGCCTCACTGGCTGGTCGGTCCAGTACGCCGCGGCAGCCGGGTCCACGTGGCAGGTCACTGCGCTGACCGGCTCGATCCCGGCGCACCGCAACTACCTGGTCCAGGAGGCTGCCGGCACGGGCGGGACCCTCGGCCTGCCGACCCCGGACGCGACGGGATCGATCGCCATGGCCGCGACCGCCGGCAAGGTCGCGCTGGTCTCGTCGACAACTGCCTTGTCAGGCGCGTGCCCGACCGTCGGGATCATCGACTTCGTCGGCTACGGCACGACGGCCAGCTGCTTCGAAGGTTCGGGGCGTGCACCGGCCCCGAGCAACACGACGTCGGATCAACGGGTCGGTGGCGGCGCCACCGACACGAACGACAACGCCGCCGACTTCGCGGTCGCAGCCCCCGACCCCCACGGGACGAGCGACCCGGCGCCGACCGTCGGGTCGAGCATCCCGAGCACCGGCGCGAGCGGCGTCGCTCTTGCGTCCGACATCACGATCACGTTCTCGGAGGCCGTCACCACGACCGGCTCGTGGTTCACGATCTCGTGCTCCCTCTCGGGCGCCCACACGGCGACCGTCACGGGCGGCCCGGTCCAGTTCGTTCTGAATCCCGATGCCGACTTCTCCTCGAGCGAGTCGTGCACCGTGACCGTCGTCGCGGCCAACGTCACCGATCAGGACACCGACGATCCGCCCGACAACATGACCGCCGATGCAACGATCACCTTCACGACGATCGATGCCGCGGTCTGCGGCGACCCGGGCGTCACCTTCATCCACGACATCCAGGGCAGCGGCCTGTCCAGCCCGATCAGCGGCTCGATCGTCTCGATCGAGGGCACCGTCGTGGGCGACTACCAGCAGACCGGCGGCTTCAACGGCTACTACGTCGAGGAAGAAGCCAGCGACTTCGACGCGGACACGGCGACCTCGGAAGGCATCTTCGTCTTCAACACGGCCACGGCGGTCAGCGTCGGTGACCACGTCCGGGTCAAGGGCACCGTCACAGAGTTCAACCTGCTCACGGAGTTGACCGCGATCTCGAGCGTCCTGCTCTGCTCGACCGGCAACCCACTCCCGGCTCCGGCCACGATCAGCCTTCCGGTGGCCAGCCTCAACGATTGGGAGCCGGTCGAGGGCATGCTGGTCTCACTGTCCCAGACCCTGACCGTGACCGAGGTCTTCAACCTCGGGCGGTTCGGCGAGGTCTCACTGTCGGGCACCGGCCGTCTCCCGAACCCGACGAACGTCGTCGCTCCGGGAGCTCCGTCGATCGCCCTCGAGGACCTCAACGACCGCAGCCGGATCATCCTCGACGATGGCGACAACCAGCAGAACATCGACCCGACGATCTATCCGCAGGGCGGCCTGAGTGCCAGCAATACGCTGCGCGTCGGCGATTCGCTGCCGAGCCTGACCGGCATCGGTGACCAGCGGTTCGGCAACTACCGGATCCAGCCAACCGGTCCGATCAGCTTCAACCACACGAACCCGCGGCCCGCGGCCCCGGGCGCCGTCGGCGGCAACCTCCGGGTCGCGAGCTTCAATGTCCTGAACTTCTTCAACGGCGACGGCCTGGGCGGCGGCTTCCCGACGCCGCGCGGCGCCAACACCCTCACCGAGTTCAACCGGCAGCTTGCCAAGGAGGTGAGCGCGATCACGGCGCTCGATGCCGATATCGTCGGCTTGATGGAGCTCGAGAACGATGCGCCCGGCCACAGCGCGATCGAGGATCTCGTCGCGGCCCTGAACGCGGCGACCGCACCCGGCACCTACGCGTTCATCGACACCGGGATCATCGGCACGGACCAGATCCGCGTCGGCCTGCTGTACCAGCCGGCGGCCGTGACGCCGATCGGCGCGTTCGAGACGATCACCACGGCGGTCGACCCGCGGTTCATCGACACGAAGAACCGCCCGTCGCTCGCCCAGACCTTCGAATCGAACCTGACGGGCGGCCGCCTGACGGTCGTCGTCAACCACCTGAAGTCGAAGGGCTCCGACTGCAACGATGTCGGAGATCCCGACACCGGCGACGGCCAGGGGAACTGCAACCTCACCCGGAAGCACGCTGCCGAGGCGATCGTCGACTGGCTCGCGACCGACCCGACCGGGGCCGGCGACGCCGACTACCTCCTGATCGGCGACATGAACTCGTACGCCATGGAGGATCCGATCTCGACGTTCAAGGCGAACGGCTTCGAGGACACGATCAATACCCACATCGGTGCGGGTGCCTACTCGTACGTCTTCGACGGCGAGTCGGGCTACCTCGATCACGCCCTCGCGAGCACGTCCCTTGCCGCGCAGGTGACCGGCGTCGCCGAGTGGCACATCAACCCCGACGAGCCGACCGTGCTCGACTACAACACCGAGTTCAAGACGGCCAACCAGATCAACACGTTCTATGACCCGGGCCCGTATCGCTCGTCGGACCATGACCCCGTCCTCGTCGGGATCGACCTCAACACGGGTCCCTCCGTGGATGCCGGTGGCCCGTATGCCGTGAACTCCGGCTCGAGCGTGCTCGTGTCGGCGACCGGCAACGACCCGGACGGGCAGCCGCTGACGTACGCCTGGGACCTCGACGACAACGGGTCGTTCGAGACGGCCGGCCAGACCGTGTCGTTCGACGCCTCGGCGATCGCCGGGCCGGCGACCTTCACGATCCACGTCCAGGTCACCGATGCCGGCGGCGCGACCGCGACCGATGACGCGACGGTCACCGTCAATGCCCTGCCGACCGTCGACGGCGGCGGCCCGTATGCGGTCAATTCCGGCTCCAGCGTGTCCGTGTCCGCGACGGGCAACGATCCCGAGGGCGGGGCGCTCGCCTACGCCTGGGATCTCGACGACAACGGGTCGTTCGAGACGGCCGGCCAGACCGTGTCGTTCGACGCCTCGGCGATCGCCGGGCCGGCGACGATCACGATCCACGTCCAGGTCACCGATGCCGGCGGCGCGACCGCGACCGCTGACGCGACGGTCACGGTCAACGCTCATCCGACCGTCGATGCCGGCGGCCCCTACACGGTGAACGAGGGCTCCAGCGTCACCGTCACCGCGACGGGGAACGATCCCGAGGGCGGGACCCTGACCTACGCCTGGGACCTCGACGACAACGGGTCGTTCGAGACAGCGGGCGCGTCGGCGACCTTCAACGCCCCGGCCGGGTCCGCACCCTCCTCACCGACCATCCGCGTTCGAGTCACCGACCCGGACGGCCTGACCGCGACCGCCGCGACGACGGTCCGGATCACCTGGGTCTTCACCGGGTTCCTGTCGCCGCTCTCCAACCCGCCTGTCGAGAACTCCGCGAAGGCCGGGTCCGGCCTGCCGATCAAGTTCATGCTCGGCGGCAACCAGGGCCTGGCGGTCATCGCCGCCGGGTATCCGCGGTCCATCTCGTACACCTGCGGCATCCCGCTCGGCTCCCGGCCGACGGATGCGACGACGCCAACCGCCAGCACGGGCTTCACCTACGATGCCGCGACCGGCATCTACAACTACAGCTGGAAGACCGACAAGGGCTGGATGAACACGTGCCGCCGGTTCGTCCTCAAGCTGACCGACGGCTCGTACCACTACGTCGACGTCCACTTCACGAAGTGACGCCCGGCGAGGGCAGATGACCGAGGGGCCGGCCCGGCGGGCCGGCTCCTCGCTCGTTTCGGTTCCGTGCGCGCTGCGAACGATGCGGCGCTCGGCTCAGGCGGCCGGCGACGCCGCGTCGGGGTCCTCGGTCGGGATCGTCTGGATCGAGCGGACCTTCGAGAAGAAGACGGCGAGGAACGGCAGGAAGCCGAGGATCGCCGAGATCCACATCGTCGTCCGGACCCCGACGACCTCGGACAGGCCCGCCCCGATCAGTGACCCGATCGGGATCGTGCCCCAGACGAGGAAGCGCATCGTCGCGTTCATCCGGCCGAGGAAGTGCTCCGGCGTGATCGCCTGGCGAAGGCTGATCTGGGAGACGTTGTAGACAACGTTGCCGATGCTCGCGATGAAGAAGGAGGTGGACAGGAACACGAGCGCGAGCTCCGGGGTCGCGAGCGGGATCAGCAGTCCCACCGGGCCGAACAGGGCCGCCGTCAGGACGATCGTCCGGCCGATCCCCAGCCGGCGCTGGACCCGGGTCGCGATCAGCGCGCCGATCAGGACCCCGGCTCCGCCGATCCCGCCGACGGTGCCGACCGCGGCCGGCGACATCGCCAGCTCGCGGTAGGCGAAGACGGGGAAGATCGCCATGCCGATGTTGCCGAACAGGTTGGCCGTCGCGGTCGTCGCGGCAACGTTGCCGAGGTATTGGTGGCGGAGGATGTAGCGCAGGCCGTCCATGATCTGGGTTCGCATGCCGGCCGGCGCGTCGAGCGCCCCGGCTCCGGCCGTCGGGGACGCCTCGGCGGCGGCCGCCTCGACCGCGACGGACACGCCGCTCGCGGGTGGCGGCGCGACGTCGTCTGCCTGCGTCGCCGCCGCGACGGCCGGGCCGGCGCCGACGACCCCGGCCGCTCGACGCGCGGTCTCGCGGATCGAGAGGATCAACCCGGCCGAGCCGACGTAGCTCACCGCATCGATCAGCACGGCGACCGGCGCCGTCAGGAGCGCGACGATCCCGCCGCCGACCGGCTGGCCGAGGATCTGGGCCGATGACTGGCTGATCTGGAGCTTGGCGTTGCCGTCGACGAGGTCCTCGCGATCGAGGATCGTGGGCAGGTAGGACTGATCGGCGACGTCGAAGAACACGGTCATCGTCCCGTTGACGAAGCCGACGATGTACAGCTGCCAGATCGTCAGCGCGTCGAGCCACCACGCGATCGGGATCGACAGCAGCATCGCCGCCCGTCCGAGGTCGCCGAACACGAGGATCCGTTTCTTCGGGAAGCGGTCGACCCACACGCCGGCCGGCAGCGTGAAGAGGATGAACGGCAGGAAGTCGATCGTCGTGAGGAGGCCGACCTCGCCCGGCGACGCGTGGAGGACGACCGCCGCGATGAACGGGATCGCGATCTGGCTGACCTGCGTCCCGAACAGCGAGACGGTCGCAGCCGTCCACAGCTTCCGGTAGTTCGGGTGGTGGAACACGCTCGGGCGCGGGGCGGTCGACGAGGCCAATCGGCACCTCGGGGCACGACGCGGGGTTGGTGGCGGCGTTAGCTTACGATCTAACACGCGTTAGTCAACATCCGCGGACGAGCGGGCAGCCGGGCCGAACCGGGGGCCGCCGAACCGTGGCACGATGGACGCGATGCCCGCCGCCCTCCCAGCCGCCCTGGCCGATCGCCTCGTGGAATCCGTCCCGAACGTGTCCGAGGGCCGCCGGCTCGACGTCGTCGAACGCCTGGCCACGGCGATCAGCTCCGTGGACGGCGTCCACCTCCTCGACCGGACGAGCGACGCGAGCCACAACCGCTCGGTCTTCACCCTGGCCGGACCCGCCGGTGCCGTGAGCGACGCCCTCGAGCAGCTCGTTGCCGCGGCCGTCCGCGAGATCGACATGGACGCGCACTGGGGCGAGCATCCGCGGATCGGTGCCGTCGACGTCATCCCGTTCGTGCCCCTCGCCGACACGACGATGGACGAGGCGATCGAGATGGCACGCCTGTTCGGTGCCCGGATCGCCGAGCGCTTCGACCTGCCGGTCTACCTGTACGCCCAGGCGGCGCGACGCGGCGATCGGATCAAGCTGGCCGACGTCCGTCGCGGACAGTACGAGGGGCTGAAGGTCGAGATCGGCCAGAACGGCCGCGAGCCCGACCTGGGCCCGGCCCGGATGCATCCGTCGGCAGGGGCGGTCGCCGTCGGCGCCCGGCCGTTCCTCATCGCGTACAACATCAACCTCGACAGCGAGGATCTCGATCTGGCCAAGCGGATCGCCCGGCGGGTCCGCGAGTCGGGCGGCGGATTGCCGAAGGTCCAGGGCAACGGGTTCTTCATCGACGAGCTGCGCAGGGCGCAGGTCTCGATGAACATCCTCGACTTCCGGGTCACGCCGCTCTGGCGGGTCTGGGAGACGGTCCGCGCCGAGGCCGCCGAGGACGGCGTCGAGCTGTTCGAGTCCGAGCTCATCGGTCTCGCGCCCCTCGCCGCCTTCCTCGATGTCGCCGAGCACGTCGAAGCCTCGCCTTCGGCACCGATCGAGGAGCGCCTGGCGGCGGCTGCCGCGTTCCTCAAGCTGCGCGACTTCAGCCCCATGCAGGCCCTCGAGCTGCGCCTCGACGCGGCGCGGTCCACGACCGAGCCTCGCCGGTCGTGAGCCTCCGCGTCATTCCGGGAGGACGCGGTGAGCCTGACCTCCCGGGCCTGCTCGTCGTCGGTGCCGCGGAGGTCGTGACGATGGCCGGCGGCCCGCGAGCCGGTGACGACCAGGGTGCGATCGATCGACGCGCGGCCCACGAGGCGGGCGGACCCGGCGCGCCGAACGCACCGGCGGTCGCGATCTGGGAGGGTCGGGTCCTCGGCGTCGGCGGCCGGGCCGATCTCGAGCGGCTGCTCGCGGCCGAGGGCTATCCCCTCGATCGCTTCGACCGCCTGGACGCGGCCGGCGGCACCGTGACCCCGGGCCTCGTCGATCCGCACACCCACCTGCTCTTCGCCGGCAGTCGCGAGGGCGAGCTCGAGCTCCGCCAGCGCGGTGCGGGCTATCTCGAGATCCTCGCGGCCGGCGGCGGGATCCTGTCCACGGTCTCGGCGACCCGGCAGGCATCGGCCGACGAGCTCGCCGCGCACGGCCGGCGCTGGCTCGACGAGATGCTCGGCCACGGCGTCACCACGGTCGAGGCCAAGTCGGGCTACGGCCTCGACCTCCCGACCGAGCTGCGCCTCCTCGAGGTCGCACATCGGCTCGGCGTGGAGGGCCCGATCGAGATCGTGCCGACCTGGCTCGGGGCGCATGCGGTTCCGCTCGAGATGCGCGACCGGCCCGACGCGACCGAGGCCTTCGTCCGGTCCCTGATCGACCAGCAGCTCCCGGGCGTGGCGGCCCAGGGACGGGCGGTCGCGGCGGATGTCTTCTGCGAGGAGGGCGTGTTCACGCCCGATCAGTCACGCCGGATCCTGACCGCGGCAGCGGGATTCGGGCTGCGCGCGCGGCTGCACGCGGACGAGCTGGCACCGAGCGGTGGCGCGGAGCTCGCGGCCGAGATCGGGGCCACCACCGCCGACCACCTCGCGACTCCGTCCCAGGCCGGGATCGACGCCCTGGCCCGGTCCGCCGAGGAGGGCCGTCCGGTCGTCGCGACGCTCCTGCCGGCGACGACGTGGTTCCTCATGAAGGACCACCACGCGCCGGCCCGGACGTTCATCGAGCGCGGCGTCCCGGTGGCGATCGGCACGGATTTCAACCCGGGAACGTCACCGACGCCGAGCCTGCCGCTGGCGATGACGGCCGCGTGCCTGAACCTGCGGATGACGCCGGACGAGGTCCTCGCGGCGGTGACGATCAACGCGGCCCTTGCACTCGGGCTGGCCGACGAGATCGGGTCGCTCGAGGGCGGCAAGCAGGCCGACCTCGTCATCTGGACGGTTCCGACCTCGCGCCAGATTCCCTACTGGCCGGCGGCCGACCTCGTCCGTACGGTGGTCAAGCGCGGCCGGGTCGTGCTCGACCGGATCTGATCGGCACGGCTCGAGGGCTCGGGATCGCGGGCGCCGCGCATCGGGCCGGCCCCGGACCGGCGCGACGGGCGGCCATCAAACCTTGCCGCGCGACTCCAGCAGGACGGTCGTCGTCTCGGCCGGCAGCCCCGAGATCGTCACCGTCAGCTTGGGCTGCGCGGCCGGCGCGCCGCCCATCTCGTGAAGGAACTTGGCGAGGGCCTCGCGGGTGTCCGGCGCGTCCTCGTCGAGCGGCATCGCGACGACGATCTTCGGGTCCAGCTGGGCGACGAGCTCGGCGATCCGCTGCGGCGAGAGGGCTCCGCCGACCGGGACGCAGGCGATGTCGACCGGACCGATGTCGGCGAGCTTCTCCTCGGTCAGGAGATGGCCGATCTCGCCGAGATGGATCGTGTGCATCCCGTCGAGCTCGACGACGAAGGCAACCTGCTTGCCCCGCTCGGCGCCCTTCGTGTCGTCGCGATACGTCCGGACCCCGGTCAGGAGGACGTCGCGAACCTCGTACTCGCCGGGACCATCGAGGACGAACGCGTCGTCGAGCGATGACGGCAGCAGGGTGGAGCCGTCGCGCGAGCGCTGTCCCTTGGCCTTCGGCAGCGGTCGATCGTCCGGGTGCGAGTAGGTGACGATCTCGCCGGTGATGCCGCGGCCGGTCGGGCCGACGATCGATTGATACGGATCGGACACCACGACAGCATCCTTCCCGCGCAGACGGATGCACGTCCGTCCATACCAGGTCAGTTCCATGCCCTGATTCTTGCATACGCCACTGCACCGCGAATGCAGCACGGGGCACCCGTCCCGATGTTCTCGAGCGGGATCGATCCCTTGCGCTCAGGCGAGGCTCGCCTACGGCGACGCCCGGCCGCGAATCCCCTGCGCTCAGGCGAGGCTCGCCTACGCTGAGCCTGCAGGCGGCGGGCGCCGTGCGTGGGATCGTCGCCCGCGCTCTCGGACCGCTCGACCCGTAGGCGGCTCCCGCCTGAGCGCGAGAAGCCAGAGCCCCGCGTGACCGCGTTCGTCGCGGATGCGTGCGTCAGCGCAAGGCGACCGCGCAACGTTCGGGACTGCGTTCGTCGAGCTGGGGCGAGGATGGCAAGCCGCCGCCATGACCGCGTTCGTCGCGCATGCGTGCGTCAGCGCAAGGCGGCCGCGAGCACCGCAGCGAGCGGCCTCGGATGGCCGTGAGCGAGGAGCGCAGCGGCCAACGCCGCGATGGCGTGCGCAAGTGCGGCAGCCGATGTTCGTGGCAAAGAGTGAGCGGGGGTGCCTGCCCAATCGGCACCCCCGCTCGGAGGGAGGGAGGATGGAACCCTGTGGGTTCGGTCCGAAACGAACGCTAGTCCGGGCGCATTCAACGACAACCGGGAAAGCCATTAAGAAAGCGACATGGAAACCCCGGACTGCCGGGTCATCGTCGGCCCGACGGCCCCATGCAACAATCCCGTGGATGCATCACGACCGCCGGCTGACGCCGCTCCGAGGCCGTCGCGCGGGCTGGCTCCGGCTCGTGACGGTCGCGTTGCTGGTCGCGAGCTGCGGATCGACGAACACGTCGCCGTCGCCGATCGCCCAGTCGCCATCGGCCGCTGCTTCGAGCGCGCCCGCCGCCTCGCCGTCGGTCGTGCCGTCGCCGCTGTCGTCCGGCGATCTGTCGGCGATCTACACGGAGATCAACGGTCAGGTCCGCGAGATCCGCGGGCTCGACGAGAAGGAGCCGGTTCAGCCGACGATCCTCAGCCGGGAGGAGATGGGCCAGCTGCTCACCAGGCAGCTGGCGACGGACAGTCCGCCCGCCAGGGTCGCCGCGTCCGAGCGGCTGTTCCACGCGCTCGGGGTCCTGCCGAAGGACGACAAGCTGACCGAGGTCTACGGCGATCTCCTCGAGAGCCAGGTGGGTGGGCTGTACGTCCCGGCCGACAAGAAGCTGTACGTCGTCTCGAAGAGCGGCGCGGTCGGGCCGCTCGAGAAGTTCCTCTACTCGCACGAATACACGCACGCGCTCCAGGACCAGAACTTCGACCTGGAGACGTTCCAGCCGGACTCGCTCGCGGATCAGAGCGATCAGCAGCTCGCCCGGCAGGCCCTGGTCGAAGGCGACGCATATGTGACGATGACGTACTGGCTCCAGAAGTACCTCCCGCCGTCCGACATGGGCGAGATCCTCGCCGCCGGCAGCGACCCACAGGCCCAGGAGGCCCTCAAGAAGATCCCCCCGCTGATCGCGGCGCAGATCACGTTCGCAGCGCTGCAGGGCACCGTCTGGGCGCTGGGCGTCCAGATGCAGGGCGGCTACGCGGCCATCGACGCCGCGTTCGCCGATCCGCCGACGACGACGGAGCAGATCCTCCACCCCGAGAAGTGGGCAAGCCGGGAGCCGGCGACCGACGTCAAGCTGCCCGCCGATCTCGCCTCGAAGCTCGGCGCCGGCTGGTCGGTCGGACTCCAGGACACGTTCGGAGAGCATCAGCTCGGGGTCTGGATCTCGAGCGCCCAGTTCACCGGCGGATTGCCCGAGCCATCGCCCGAGGCGGTCGCGGGCTGGGGCGGAGATCGGATGGTCCTGCTCGACGGACCGGGCGGCGCCTGGGCCGTCGTCTTCAAGACGGCGTGGGACACCGCCAGGGACGCCGCGGAGTTCGAGGCCGGCGTCAAGCCGCGGGTCGAGGCCGCGGCGGGTCCGGGAGAGGTCCTGCAGGGGGCGGGCGCCAAGGAGCGCTGGATCGTGATCGGCTCGGACGACGCGACCCTGTCCCGGGTGGCCGGCGTCCTGGGCCTGGCCGGCTGACCGAAGCCCGTTTCGCCGGCGCGGCTCACATCGATTCGGGTGCGGAGATCCCGAGCAACCCGAGGGCGTTGGCAAGCGTGACCCGGGCGGCCGACACGAGCGCGAGTCGACCGGCGGACCGGGCTGGCTCGTCGGCGTCGACGACCCGCGCGTCCCGATAGAAGGCGTGGAACCGGGTCGCGAGCTCGGTCGCATAGGCGGTCACACCGTGGGTCTCCTCCGTCCGCGCCGCATCCTCCACGACCTCGGGGAAGCGGACGATCGCCCGGGCCAGGGCCGCCTCCGGGCCGCCCGCGAGCAGGCCGGCCACCCCGTCGGCCGGGTCGAGGCCGGCGTCGGCCGCCTTGCGCAGGATCGACGCGATCCGGGCGTGGGCGTACTGGACGTAATAGACCGGGTTGTCGGCGGACTGGGTCTTGGCGAGCTCGATGTCGAAGTCGATCCCGGTGGTCGCCGCCCGCGACGCGAAGAACCACCGGGCGGCGTCGACGCCGACCTCCTCGAGCAGCTCGTCGAGCGTGATGAACTCGCCGGCCCGTTTGCTCATCGAGATCTCGACACCGTCGCGGATGAATCGGACCCATGAGTAGAGCAGCATCTGGACCGCCGCCTGGTCGTAGCCCATCGCCTGCGCGGCATTGCGCACCCGGGCCACCGTTCCGTGGTGGTCGGCTCCCCAGACGTAGATCAGGTGATCGAAGCCGCGGCTGAACTTCTCGGTGACGTAGCCGATGTCGGCGGCGAAGTAGGTCGGCCGGCCGTCGGACCGGATGATCACCCGATCCTTGTCGTCCCCGAAGGCCGTCGAGCGGAACCAGATGGCACCGTCCTGCTCGAAGACGTGGCCGCCGGCGCGCAACCGATCGATCGCCCGCTCGACCCAGCCGCCTTCGTGGAGGGATGCCTCCGTCGTCCAGCGGTCGAAGTGGACCCCCAGCCGCTCCAGGCTGGCCTCGATGCCCGCCCGGACGCGGAGCGCCGCCCAGTGGCCGACGACCTCCGCGAGGTTGCCGCCCGGCTCGGTTGCATCTGACCACACCTCCGGAGGGACGTCGCGGGCGAGCTCGTCCACGTACGAGCCGTGGTAGCCGTCGTCGGGGATCGGCTCGCCGCGCCGGACTGCGACGACCGAGGCCCCGAGGTTGGCGACCTGGGCGCCGGAGTCGTTGAAGTAGTACTCGCGCGTCACCCGCTGCCCGCCCGCCTCGAGAACGCGACTGAGGAGGTCGCCGATGAAGGCACCGCGCGCGTTGCCGATCGTCAGCGGGCCGGTCGGGTTGGCCGAGACGAACTCGACGTTGACCGATCGCGGCTCGACGGCCGCGACCCGACCCCAGCCTGCCGGGTCCGTGAGGACCGACCCGATCACCCGCTCCAGCGCGCTATCGGTCAGGCGCAGGTTCAGGAAGCCCGGCGGCGCCACCTCGACCGCGGCGATCGGCGAGCCGGCCGCGGGATCCGACGCATCGGCGGCGATCGCGTCCGCCAGCACCCGGGCGATCTCGAGCGGGGCGCGCCGGTACGGCCGGGCCAGCTTCATCGCCAGGCTGGCGGCGAAGTCGCCATGATCGGGATTGGCCGGTCGCTCGATGTCGACGGTGGGCAGTCCGTCCTCGATCGCTGGCAACGCGCCGGCCTCGACCGCCCGGCGCCACGCTCGAGCCACGGCTTCGCGGACCTCGGTCCGGATCGGGGCGGATGTCGTCGGCTGGCTCGGGCTGGTCACGGTCGGCGAGACCTCGGGGTTTCGGTGGGCGTGCCGGCGCGGCACGCGATCGGATGGGGCGCCCATGGTAGCGCGCAGCCGGCCAGCCAACAGTCCTGGGACCTCGTTGCGCTGCTGCACCGGAATGCCGTCCGGCGGCCTGTGTCAAACGGTGGACATCGGTGCAATTGGGTCTAGTCATCCGTACTGCGGACTAGTACCTTTTTCCATCCGTTCAGCCGTACAGTGACCGTCACTTCCCTTCCGGGAGGGTTCTTCAGGGGGACCGGAAGTACCGGCCCTAAGCCGGCCTTAACGGACTAGAGGTCCCATTCGGGAACCTCACCGGGGACTCCATTCATTTTCGCGAGGTCTTATCCATCGTGGCTTCGTTCTCGGGGATCGGGAGGAACAGAGCAATGTCATCTCGGGGACTGTGGCGCTTCATGGGAGCGCGGACGCGCCGGGGCCTGGCCCTGTCGTGGTCCGCGTTGTTCGTGTTGTCGCTGCTGTTGCAGTACTTCAGCTTCGCGCTCGCGCCGGCGGCCCTGGCCGTCCACGACGAGGGCCTCTTCGAGCTCGATGGCGACACGATCGCCAACAACGCGGCTCCGCCGATCGGGCCGGCCGAGGACTGGGACAACCATCCCGGCGCCACCGGCAACCGGTTCATCTTCAAGACGGACCCGCTCAGCCAGCAGACCGATGACATCTTCACCGGCGGCTCGACCAAGGACGACCTCAACACGTCGGGCTGGCACTGGACGACCGGCAGCGTGCCGGACAAGGACAACATCGAGCATGCGTTTGCCGCGTCCTATGTGAAGGACGGCCACACGTTCGTCTACTTCGGCCTCGACCGCTACGCCAACAACGGCGATGCATTCACCGGGTTCTGGTTCTTCAAGAGCGGAGTCGGCCCGGTCGCGGGCGGCAACTTCAGCGGCCCTCACTCGGTCGGCGACCTGCTCGTCCTGAGCAATTTCACCAACGGTGGTGCCACCGCCACGATCCAGCTCTTTGAGTGGGTCGGCTCGGGCGGCGACACGAACGGCACGTTGAACCTGCTCGCGACGGGCAACGTCTGTACCGGCTCGCCGGCCACCGACAAGGCCTGCGCCGTCACCAACAGCGGCCCGATCAACCCGAGCTGGACGTTCGACGACAAGTTCACGAACGGCACCGACAACCCGATCCCCGAGGACTCGTTCTTCGAGGGCGGCATCGATCTCGACGCCCTGTTCGCGCCCGGCAACGCGCCGTGCTTCGGCAGCTTCCTCGCCGAGACGCGCGCCTCGCAGTCGGTCGACGCGGTCCTCAAGGACTTCACCGGCGGCGCTTTCAACACGTGCGTTCCGCCGACGATCGAGACGACCTCGAGCACGGCGACCGCCGACTTCGGCCAGAACGTCCATGACACCGCCACCCTGAGCGGCTCGGACGGCCCCGCCTCGGGCACCGTCAAGTTCTTCGTCTGCGGCCCGGCCGCGTCGAAGCCCGACTGCTCGACCGGCGGAACGGCCGTCGGCGGCGCCGTCAACGTCACGACCAGTGCCAACGGCGGCACGGCCGTCTCCCCGAACTTCCAGGTCGGCGTCACCGCGGCCGCCTCCGGGTGGTACTGCTGGCGCGCCGAGTACACGCCGGATGCGGACTCGCAGTACCTGGCGGGCAAGCACACCGACGACAACACTGAGTGCTTCTTCGTCGCCCCCGCGACGATCGAGATCACGAAGACCGCAAACCCGGTCGGGCCGGTCAGCGCCGGCGCCGACATCGGGTTCGACATCACGGTCCACAACAACGGCACGCAGACGACGCTCGGAATCTCGGTCAGCGACCCGCTGCCCGCCGGCATCGTCTGGACCGCCGATCCGGCGTCGAACGGCGCGAGCTGTTCGATCGACACCGCGCCGAACCCGGATGTCCTGAGCTGCACGAAGGCGAGCCTTGCCGCCGACGCCAGCTTCACGGTTCACATCCACGGCACGACCGACGCCGCCGACTGCGGCACGGTCAGCAACACCGCCTCGGTGTCGACGACGAACGACGGCACCGACAGCGATGGCGCGTCGGTCGTCGTCAACTGCCCCGACGTCAAGGTCACCAAGACCCCGGACGGCGGCAGCGTCGATGCCGGTGACACGATCACCTGGTCGATCAAGGTCGAGAACATCGGGGCCGGCACGGCGACCGGTGTCACCCTGACCGACAACCTCCCGGCCGGGATCCACTGGACCGAGGCCGAGAACGACTGCACGATCAGCGGCGCTGACGGCAGCCAGGTCCTGAGCTGCACCGTCGGTACCCTCGCGGCCGGTGCGTCGAAGACCTACCAGGTCAGCGGCGTCACGGACAAGGCCGACTGCGGCACCGTCAACAACACCGCCTCGGCGACGGCCACCAACGAGCCGTCGAGCGTCCTCGGCAACAACTCCGACAACGGCTCGGTCGCCGTCCTGTGCGCGACCGTCACCCTCGACAAGACGGCCGACAACGCGACCGTCAGCGCCGGCTCCGGCATCGGGTTCGTCCTGAGCTGGGGCAACAGCACCGGCGGCAAGGCGACCGGCGTCGTCGTCAGCGACAACCTGCCCGGCACCGCCGGTCTGCACTGGATCATCGCCGGCTCGACCGGGACGGGATCCACGTGCCAGATCAGCGGCGCGGACGGCAGCCAGGTCCTGACCTGCAACGTCGGCGACATCCCCGGCAACACCGCGGTCAGCGGCACGGTCCACGTGACCAGCGTCACGACGGCCCAGAGCTGCGCCGTGATCTCGAACACGGGCCACGTCACCACGACCAACGACGGATCGGCCGACGACACCGCCTCGGTCACCGTGCTGTGCCCGGATCTCGAGGTCGTCAAGACCGGCAACGGGCCGCTCAACGCGGGCGACACGGCGACGTTCACGATCGTCCTGACGAACCACGGCCCGGGCGCCGCGGCCAACGTGACCCTGACCGACCAGCTGCCCTCGGGCACCTGGACGCTCGGTGGGGCGAACGCCGCGAGCTGCGCCATCAACGGCTCCAATCTCCTGACCTGCGACTTCGGCACCGTTGCCGCCAACGCCAGCCGGACGATCACCGTCAGCAAGACGACCACCGCGGTCGACTGCGCGGGGATCCACAACGAGGTCAGCGTCGCGGCGAGCAACGAGAACACCGCGAACGACCAGTACGCCAACACCGACGACGCCGACATCGTCGTCAACTGCCCCGACGTCCACGTCCTCAAGACGGCCGACAAGGGCACGATCAGCGCCGGTGAGGTCGCCGCGTTCACCATCACGGTGAGCAACGACGGCGTCGGCACCGCCAAGAACGTCACCCTCCACGACCCGCTGCCGAGCGGCGTCAACTGGGCGATCTCGCCCTCCGTCCAGGGCTGCTCGATCGCCAACAACACGCTCGACTGCTCGTTCGCGACGCTCGCATCCGGTGCGTCCGTCACGATCCACATCTCCGGCACGACCGACAAGGCCGACTGCGGCACGCTCGACAACACGGCCGTCGTGGCCGCGACGAACGAGCCGGTCGCCGATCAGTCCGACAACAGCAGCAGCGCTTCGATCACCGTCGATTGCCCCGACCTCGGCGTCGTCAAGACCGCCGACAACGGGACGATCAGCGCCGGTGACGTCGCTGCCTTCACCGTCGTCATCACGAACCACGGACCCGGCACCGCCTTCGACGTCCACGTTGCCGACACGCTGCCGGCCGGGGTCACCTGGGCCATCGATCCGGCCGTCACCGGCTGCGCGATCGTCGGAACGGCCCTGACCTGCGACTTCACGAGCCTCGCCGCCGGCGCGACGGTCACCCTCCACATCAGTGGCGAGACGAAGGCCGTCAACTGCGGCACGCTCCACAACTCGGTGGTCGTCTCGGCGACCAACGAGGACACCGCCAACGACCAGTTCCCGAACGAGGCCAGCGCCGACATCACGGTCAATTGCCCGACGATCGTCATCACGAAGACGGCGGACAAGGCCACGATCAGCGCCGGCGACCCGATCGGCTTCACGATCACGGTCACGAACACGGGCGCGGGCAACGCGACCGGCGTCCACGTGACCGACACGCTGCCGGCCGGCATCACCTGGACGGCGGACGCCCCGACCGGGACGGCCGCGGCCACCTGCGGCATCGCCGCCGGCATCCTGACCTGCGACTCGGCCCTCATGGCCAGTGGCACGTCCTTCAGCGTCCACATCCACGGCGTGACGTCTGCCGCCAACTGCGGCGAGGTCCTGAACACCGCCGTCGTGACGACCGGCAATGACGGCGGCGACCAGGACAGCTCGACGGTCACCGTCGAGTGCCCGGACGTCACCGTCGAGAAGACCCCGGACAGCGGCACCGTGAACGCCGGCCAGAATGCCGTCTTCACGATCGTCGTCAGCAACTCCGACGCCGCGGGCACCGGGACGGCACGCAACGTGACGCTGTCCGACCCGCTCCCGGCCGGCTACGTCTGGACCCTCGGCGGGATCGATGCGGGCGACTGCTCGATCGACACCGCCCCGAGCCCGGACCTCCTGACCTGCAACTTCGGCGACCTGGCTCCCGGCGAGTCGCGGTCGATCACGCTGACCGCTCCGACGACGGGCCAGAACTGCGCCGTCATCCCGAACACGGCCACCGTGGCCGCGTCGAATGAGGCCCAGGCCGACACCGACGACAACTCCGACAGCGCATCGATCGACGTCCTGTGCGCGGACATCTCCATCGAGAAGCTCGCGAACCCGGTGGGACCGGTCAACGCCGGCGACACGATCGGGTTCGACATCACCGTCAGCAACAACGGCGACGGCAACGCCACGGGCGTGGTCGTGACCGACGTGCTCCCCGCCGGCATCTCCTGGACCGCATGGGACCCGAGCGGTGACACCGATGGCGTCGACTGCGCGATCGCTGCCGGCACCCTCACCTGCACGGACGCCTCGATGGCGCCCGGCGACAGCTTCACCGTCCACATCTCCGGTGTGACCGATGCGGCCGACTGCGGCACCGTCGACAACACCGCCACCGTCACGACGACCAACGACGGCTCGGACGAGGCCTCGGCTTCGGTCGAGGTCCTCTGCCCCGACGTCCAGGTCGTCAAGGACGCTCCGAACACGCCGATCGCCGTGGGCGAGGATCTCGTCTACACGATCACGACCACGAACATCGGTGAGGGCGTCGCCTACGACGTCGTCCTGACCGATCAGCTCCCGGCGGGCTTCGACTGGCAGGTCGACAACGCGGCCTGCGAGATCGTCGGCACCACCCTGACCTGCGACTTCGGCGACCTGGATCCGGGCGAGAGCGTCACGGTCACCCTGACCGCGCCGACCTCGGCCACGGGTGAGGGCGCCAACATCGACTGCGCCGACAGCCTGGTCCACCACATCCCGAACGTCGCCTCGGCGACGGCAAGCAACGAGGGCGACGACGTCCTCGACAACAACGAGGACGGCGCGTCGATCGACGTCCTGTGCTCGGCCCTCGGGATCGACAAGTCCTTCACCGGCAACACGAACGGCACGGACCCGGATCTCGGCGTCCCGTCGGCGAAGATCGGTGACACGCTCCACTACACCCTGCACTACACGGGCGCCGGCCCGATCGCGGACGCCGTGATCACCGACGTCCTGCCGCAGGGCCTCGAGTACGTGGTCGGATCGGCGGCCGGGGACGCGAACTTCACGTTCGACTCCTACGACCCCGCGACCCGCACGCTCAAGTGGGTGGCCGCCCAGGGTCTGCCGGATCCGGCAGACGGAACCGTCACCTACGACGTCAAGGTCCTCGCGACCGCACCCGACTTCGCCCAGCCGCTGGTCAACGTCGCCACCATCGTCGGCCACACGCCGACCGGCAGCGAGCTGACCGACAGCGACACCGCCTCGGTGGCGGTCCTGGCTCCGCCCGAGGAGCTGACCCCGCCCCCGACCAGCACCATCACGCCGCAGACGGCACCGAGCAACCCGGGCTTCGCCCTGATGCTCATCC
>Ga0134124_10001599_pt1 | contig 18226 bp, 14 predicted proteins | sample KB304_FD_96880 | JGI IMG/M metagenome (GOLD analysis project Ga0134124, IMG submission 96880) | Terrestrial soil microbial communities without Nitrogen fertilizer from Kellogg Biological Station, Michigan, USA - KB3-0-4 | ecosystem: Environmental > Terrestrial > Soil > Unclassified ...
ACCTCGCTCGTCCACACGCGTTGAGCTGTAATCAATCCGTTTGCCCTGTTGCGCGAGCGACATGCGCGCATTGAAGTAGGGCAAATGATAAAACGTACGCGCTCCCCAAACCGCGAGCCGGTTGGCTGCATCCAGCGAGAAAAACCAGACGCCAGGTTCGCCGCGATAATGAACGTAAGTGCGTACGTTAAGTTCGTGAAATGCACTGGTGCCTGGCACCGGCGGCAGGAACGAAGCACGAATCCCCCACATCGTGAAGGGCACGACTCCTATCCATGCGCGGCCGTCGAAAGTGTCGATCGAAAGTTGTGACGGAATCAGGGCGGACAGCAGCTCTTTATCCACGGGCCAATGCATGAAAAGGAGCTTTCCCCAGTTCTGGCGCATCAGGGGCAAGCCGCCGGGACGGTTTCTAATCGAAAGACGATCTACTTGAATGGATTTTTTTGCCACGAATTCGCGGCTTGGTATTGCCAATAAATTGAACTGTGACTGATAAGAATTTCTCGAGCCTTCATCACAAAGCTGCTGCACTGGCCGGGCGAGATTCTAAACGCGGATTCCCGCAGAAAGACCCCGGCCACTCTGACAACGGCAGTTTCTAACCCGCATGCCTCCGCGCAAATCCGCGGCCGAGGATTTCTTATTTCAAATACTTATCGAACCACGCAAGCACCGTGTGGTACCACAACTGCGAGTTTTGCGGCTTCAGCACCCAATGTCCCTCATCCGGAAACAGCAAAAGTTTCGAGGGCACGCCTCTTCTTTGTAAGGCCGTGAAGAGCTGCAAACTTTCGGTGTAAGGCACGCGATAGTCGAGTTCTCCGGCAGTTACCAGCGTCGGTGTGTTGAAGTTCTGCGCGAAGTTGTGCGCCGACCAACGATCGTACATCGCTTTGTTGGTCCAGGGCGTTCCCTTGAATTCCCATTCCGGAAACCAAAGTTCTTCGGTAGCGCCATACATGCTGGTCAGGTTGTAAACGCCCGCGTGCGACACCAGCGCCTTAAAACGAAAACGAGGATCGTTGTTATGGCCCAGGATCCAATCAACCATGTAGCCGCCATACGATCCGCCCGCGGCGCCAATGCGATTCCGATCGATGTATCCATTGCGGCGCAAAACGTCGGCAACGCCGTTCTTCAGATCGATGAAGGCCTTGCCGCCCCAGTCGCCGCTGATTTCGTTCGTGAACTGTTGGCCGTAGGTCGTCGAACCACGCGGATTCGGCATGAACACAACGTACCCGGCGTCAGTAAAGACCTGCGGGTTCCAACGGGTACTCCAGGCATCATTCCACGCTCCCTGCGGTCCGCCGTGAATCAGGACGAGAAGTGGATACCGCTTCGTCGCGTCGAAATTTCTCGGTTTGAGTAGAAAGCCGTGCACTTTTGCACCCAGCGCGCCGGTCCACTCAACCTCTTCCGCGGCTTTCAGATCGGACCGCGCTATGAAATCGTCGTTGGTTCTGGTAACAGCGGCGAGTCCGCTGCCGTCCGTGCTGGCGCGATAAATTTCGGGGGGCGAGCTCAGAGAGTTATTGGTGAAGACCAGACTCCGCCCGTCAGGTGTTACCTGCAAACTGCCGGCAAACACACCGCCGAGAATTTTCTGCGGGACGCCACCGTTCACAGGAACTTTGTAGATATGGCCACGTCCTCGTTCTCCCGCAACGAAATAAATCGAGCCGCCATCGGGCGCCAACGCCATCTCGTCGACGCTGAGATCGAATCCCCGCAAAAGCTCGCGGCTGACACCACTGGCCCGGTCATAGCTCATCAAGCGCCAGCGATCGGCTTCAAATCCGGCAGTCGCCTGCGAACGATAAAGGATCGACTTGCCGTCCGCGGTGTAGATGGGGCTGTCTTCGTAACCGCGATTGCGGGCCGTGATGTTTCGCGCCGGTCCGCCCGCTGTGCTTACCACATAGATGTCACTGTTGGTAGAAGTCGCCTCGACCTTATCGGGATTGCGTAGAAAGGCTAATTCTTTTGAGTCGGGTGAAAACGAATAATCGACATCGCCGGCCACTGCGTATGGCGGCGCGTCTGAATCGCCGGGCGTCAGATCGAGCGCATTGCCGCCTTTGGCGGAAACCACGAAAACATGTGTGCGCTTGAGGTCGCGCCATTCAATCCAGTGTCGATAAAGTAATCGATCGGTGATGTGCGCCTTTACTTTGCTCTTTTCGGCGGCGTCTTCCCTGCGCTTGTTGCAGGCGTCGTCGCTACAATCGGGATAGACGTCCGAAGTGAATGCGAGCCATTTGCCGTCGTTCGACCACACTGGCCCACCGGCGCCGGTAGAAATCTTTGTGACCTGCTCTTTGTCGCTGCCGTCGGCATCCATGGCCCAGATCTGGCTGCCGGTTACGTAAGCAATCTTCTTTCCATCCGGAGACCAGCGCGGCGAACCAGCGGAACTGCCGCCGCTGGTTAATTGCTTTGGATCGCCTCCCCCAATGGGCACGGAGTAGATTTGGCTGACGACACGATTGTCATCAAACTTAACATCGCCAATCACAAAAGCGACCATGCGGCCATCGGGCGAGACCTGGCTGTCACTGACGCGGCGAACCTTCAGCAGATCGTCAATGGTGAATCTTCCCTGGCCCAGGGCGAGGGCCCCGAGCGCAAACAAACTGATAACCGAGACAGCAAACAAGCGTTTCATAATCTACCTCGAAAGAATTCGTTCAATTGTGCGGGAAAGCTGCGCTATTATCGCATGTTTGAAAAGCCAAGGCGACTGGCTGCTGCGGCTCAACTGAACCGACTTCTTATTAGCACGGTGGCTTTAGCATAAAGGCCACCGCGCCAAAGCGACGGTGCTAATGAGATTGGACGGCAAACCGTCGCACTGAGTGTCGTATCGAGAAACTGTAGTACTTGGGCTTATTAAGATTACTTGCAACCGCGCGTTTAGAAGGCCCGGCCTCAATCCGATAATCGATTCTGAGATCTGACATGAGTGATTCACAGCTGCCGCGCTCGTTTAGTTCCCGCCCGGCCACGCCGGAAGACGAGAGGTTCCTGCTGCAGGTTTTTAAGAGCAGCCGGGGCGACGATCTGCGCGGTCTGGGTTGGGAAGAGGATCGCATCAGCGAGTTTTTGGAGATGCAGTTCGAGGCACAGCGCAGGTTTTTCGAAAGCGACTACCAGAACGCGTCGGACGAAATCGTGCTGGTAGAATCGAAGCCCGCCGGACGCCTGATCGTCGAGCGGCGCGATCATGAAATTCGTTTCATCGATCTCGGCTTATTGCCCGCCTTTCGCAATCAAGGCATCGGCACTTTGCTCATGCGCGATCTGCAAGCCGAAGCCGGCGCAGCCAACAAAGTCCTCCGCTTGCAAGTGATTAGATTTAATCGCGCCGTGAATCTGCTGGAACGTCTGGGCTTTGTCCGTACCAGCGAAACCGGAACGCATTTTCAGATGGAATGGACGCCCTCATCCTAGATGGTCCGTCGCATAATCACCTCGATTCTTCGCCTGACCCTGCGTGTTTACTTTCGCCGGATTGAAGTTACCGGACTCGAGAACGTTCCGCGCGACAGTCCGGTCATTTTCGTTCTCAACCATCCCAACGCGCTCGTCGATCCGGTATTTCTTTTGTGCCTGGCGCCGCGACGCGTCGCATTCATCGCCAAGGCGCCGCTGTTTCGCATGCCGGTGATTGGTTACCTGGTGCGCGCGCTTGATTCGTTGCCGGCCTATCGCCGCCAGGACGAGGGTGAAGACGTTTCACGTAATCTCGAGACGTTCGCGGCGGCGCGCAAGCTGCTCACCAGCGGCGTGACGATTGGCATTTGCCCGGAAGGCGTATCGCACAACGAGCCGCGTTTGAAACCGCTGAAGACCGGGGCCGCGCGCATTGCACTTGCGGCAGTCTCGTCAGTGGAGCAGATCAACTTACAAATCGTTCCGGCCGCTCTTTACTACACTGAGAAAACCAGTTTTCGCAGTTCGGCGTTGCTGCACTTTGCTGAACCAATTTCCGTGACGCCGGTAGTGCTCGAGCCTGACGGCACGCCGCCGCGCATGGAAGTGCGCGAGTTGTCGAGCCAAATTGAAAAGGCGATGCGCGATGTTATGTTGCACGCCGAACAAGAGGAGGCCCTTGGGCTGATCGATCGCGCTGAACGAATTTTTTCCGCGGAAGAAATCAGCGAGCCGAACGAAGAACAGCGATTGGCCCGTTCGCTGCGACTGCGACAACGCTTCCTGGCCGGCTACGCGTTCTATCGCAAACACGCGCCCAGGCGCATCGACGCCATCGAGTCACGCATCTCTGTTTTTGAGCAGGAACTCAATCAGGCCGGAATCGACCCATCGGATCTCTCGCTGCATTCCACTGCGGGCGGCACGATCCTCAATTTGCTGGCGCGGATTTTTACTTGTGCTTTGATGGGGCCATTCGCGCTTTTTGGGACCGTGGTCCATTACCCGGCGTACCGGCTCGCCGGTTACCTGTCACGCCGGCTCGGGGCCGAACAGGACGTACTTTCCACCTTTAAGATCATCTCAGCGATGCTGCTCTTTCCGCTTACCTGGATCGCCGTGGCCTTGATAGCCGCGATCCTAAAGGGTTGGTTGGCCGCCCTGGTTTTCCTCGTGCTGGTGCCGTTGTGCGGCTACATCGCGGTCCGCTTTTTTGAAGAAATCGACCAGTTTTTGGGAAGTTTGGCCGCGCTTTCAATGTTCATGATGCGGCGCCGGTTCTTTGTCAGACTGTTGGCGCAACGCGCGGCAATCCGGAGAGAGATCCTCGCGCTCGGAGAGGACGCGCGGCACGAGTCATTTTGAGGATGAACCAAGGCGTCAGCGCAAGCGCTATCGCTTCTTGGCAGTTTTGCGAACAGTCTTGGCGGCTTTCTTTCGTGAGGTCTTCGCGCGCACGCGTCTTCCCTTCTTTCCTTCGCGCTGAACCACGCCGGACTTTTCCAGGTATTCGTAACTTCCGCGCACAACGTTTCGCGCCACGCCCAAAGAATCTGCGAGGGTGCGCTCGCTCGGCAACATGCTGCCGACAGTCAATGCGCCGGTGCTGATCAGGTTCCCAAGCTGATCGGTAATCTGGCGTGTCATCGACTCAACACTCTTTCTGTTGATTCTGATCTTGAGAGTCATTTTTCCTCCAGCGAATTTTGAGTGGCGCGTATTCTAGTGAGTAAGGGATCGGGTGTCAAACAAATCTCAATTGGGGCGCTGCTCTAATTTTCAAGTGCTGGCCGCACTATATCTACTAAACCATGTTTTACCGTATTACGGCTATTCCTTGACGGGAAATCAGGCCGGATCGTAGGCTGTCGCTTAATGGCTCTCGGCGATCACATCAAAAACGTCATTTACGGAACAATCGCAACGACTCTCTCCGCCGGGGTTATAGCTGTGATTTTGTGGCTCAAAGGACTGCCGTTGCACCGGGCACTGCTCGTCACAGCAGGGTTCATTCTTGCAGTTTCGATAGCTGCGTATCTCATCAGCGTGATTATTGAAAACGTTAGGAAGTCTAAGACAATCACTCAGGACAGCGACGGTTCGCAAGAAAAGCATAAACAGCTTGAGGCTCTGTCTTTGATCGAATCCAAGCTTCTCACTTCGGATCACAAGCTGACGACGCGAAACGCTGAATTCGACGCTCTGGAGTCCAAGCACAAGCTTCTGAGAACTCAAATAAACAATCTAAAAGAAGAACTCGCGACGGCGAATTCAGCCAACATTAATCTCAATAAGGAACTGGCTCGCCAAAAAAGTCTTAAAGACGATTTAGATCAATCGTATGGCGCGGAGCGCCAAGCCGCGATTCGCATCAAGACTTTGATCGAACAATGCGAAAAGCAAATCGAGAAGCTCAACCAAGAGAGACTAGCCGCGGCAAGTAACCTACAGGGTGTTGAGAGCGACCGAAACAATTTTCGCGCCTGGTATTACGAGTTGGCGTGGCTAAACCCAGCAATAGAGCCGCAGAAGAAAGACATCTCAAATTTCGTTAAGGTGATAGCTGCGAGGCCGTGCCTTCTCAACCTTAAGGAACGGGTTGCGGTTGTCGATTTGGTTATTCGAAATGACTCGTTCTTCGACCTTGCGATCAAGCCGGACGATGTGGGAGGACGGTTTGCAACTAAGAAGGGTCTTCTCCACGATCCCGCAAAGGCTCTCATCGATCTCAATCACCCTGCTGTGGAGAAGCTAAAACCAAGGGAAGAAGCCACAGTAACCGTTATTCAACCATTGTTGAGGAGCGAGGCGGAGGAGATCGAAGACGCCATTTCAGAGGGCAATGACGGTCGCTTTTGGCTAGGTAATTTGAATATCCCGGTTTCGGTTCAAAACGCTAAGCCTTTACAGGTTGATTCTAAGCCGTTGCGGATCGATTCAAACGTCGAACACGTGTATTTCAGAGAATTTGGCGGTTTGACCTTTGACGGCGAACTCATAACGCCACAGGATCTAGTCAGAGATATCGACGCACTTCCGTTCCCTGAGCGATTAAGAATTTACCAGGAAATGTCTAATGCCTATGGGGAAAGCCTTTGGCGGCTCAACGAAGCTAGACAGAGTGAAGACCGTGAAGAAATTGGGAACGAGGCAATTAAGCCTCACACGAATAGTGCTTGACGATTAGGGAGGCAGAAGCCAATGCCGAAAGCTAGGAAACGCGGACGCCCTGCGCTACCAAAAAAGCACGTCAAGAGCAACATCATTCCAATGCGGCTGAAAGACGAAGAATTGAAGGCATTCTCAAAGGCCGCGAAAGCGAAGAATCAAACGCTGTCTGAGTGGATGCGTGAATCACTGCGAACTGTCGCAGGAATGAACGCACCAGAAGCAGCAACCATTCCCACAGGCCGCCGCGCGATCTCGCTTGGTCAGGACGTGTAATCCATGAGACTAGAACTTGAAGAAGTGAAAGAACTCGCATCCTCGCTGGACGGCGAAACCTTTAATACTCTGTACCGTCCCAAGCCGTTCCTCTTTGAAGTCACGCGCAGAGGCTTTGTCTATACACCTGAGAGTGGGAAGGCTGAGCCTCAAGACTGGAAATATATGGAGCAGTTTCTTCAACGCTTTAACGAAACAAATTCGTTTTCCCCAAGCGACTACAAAGATATATCTCACTGCGCGTCATACTTTCTGACCATCATTCGGAAGATTACGAAGTGAAATAAGGGCAAACAACTGTGCCGCTTTAATGGACATTCCAATCTAAATTAGGGCACTTCTCATTTGACAATCCAACTGGTGAGAATTTGACGTGAATCAGAGTCGGGATGCGCGTACCTGAGGCCTTGCCTCAGTCGGTAACAAGCATGGCCACTAAGGCGGGAATGGCCAGCCAGAGAAGGCCCTTAACCAAAAAGAACATGAAGCCCAAAAAGCCCAGGCGTTTGATCCAGCGCTTGCTATCCACAGGACTCCTTCACGCGGCGCTCACAAAAATCTCGGCGCTTTCGCTTTCGCGCCGGGCCGGCTGTAGCAGTGATCGCAACAGACTTTGTCGGCCATTAAGATACTGAATGGAAACTATGACGACGCTCGGCAACGATTGGTCGGAGCTAGTCGAAATTACCGTACTAATGTCTCGATCACCGGAACTCCGAAAAGTCATCCGACTTGTATTTAGCAGGATCCAGCACGCACGGATCTTCGTGAGACGCCTATGAAATGGATCAACCTATTTACCAATAAACCGTTGTATGACCGCCCCCATGACTGGAGTCAACACTAAACCCACGGAGGTTAATAGAACCCGTGTGTCGAATGGCCAAACCGGTATTAATTCAATTTCTTTCTTCAAGGCAATCAATCTTTCTAATCGTTCAAATTCTTTATGATCAGGATGCTTTACATGCAATGAAAGCTGCTTCTCATAAGACTCCGAAAACCAATCCTGTTTGTTGTGCTTGTATTCAACCATTGCTTTATGAATTTGATACTGAGTGAAGAAAAACCAAAATGTCCAAACTAGACTAGTCGTTATGGCTGACCACAAGATTACCCGGTTGCTTAATCGATAAGGCGACTTTAGGAACGCCGCACCGAATAACAGGATCAGTCCGATTCCAACCGCTTCGAACCGCACAAAAGTACGGGCAATGTTGAAGATTCCGCTGCTTGTCGATGCGAAAGGGTTGAGTCGCTCAATTCTCGATGAGAGGCGGTACACAAACACCGACATCCGATATCCCGGCCAGAGACAGGCTCCGAAAGCCGTCCCAATTAATACAAAAGGTATTCCCCCAAGGATCCTCATTGCTCCCTGAGGAAACCAACTCGCAATATGAATTCTTATGGCAATGATAGATGCGACTAACGTAAAAAACGCGGACAAAGAAACACATCTCGTCCAGTTGAAAATCTCACCGAATTCGATCGCGTACCATTTCTTCCCGTCGCCGATGAGATGCTCGATATCGGTATGGAAGGCTGCCATCCGTAAATTTGCCCATCTGTATCCGACGACCACCCCTGTAAGCATTATGGTGATGAGAAAAGACGTGGCGGGATACGGATTCTTAAAACTATCGATCCAACCTAGAAAGATCTGAAGCGCAAATAATAGCCATACAACTAAAATGCTGATCCAATATAAACGCAGCCATTTGCTGTCATGCCATTTGGTTGAAGTCACATTCATGCTTTTTCGACAACAAGTTTTTCGGTCGAGGAAGGTTGAAAGTCACTTCTTCGAAGTTAGAGTAGAGGGCCTTTTCCGAAAAAATGAATTGACTCCGCGCTTTTAGCACGGTTCCCAGTAAGATGTCGAGACTTTTTGGTAAGGAGGTAACACACTAGCTCCGGGGCACCGAATAGCTACACTCGCAACTTTGAAAACCCTACACTTACCAGAGCGCTATTGATGTAATTCTTGCTAAATAAAATACTTCGCAGCACTCCATTTACTATTCCGACAAAATCATTTTCAGCGTAGCCATTTCTCGTATTCTTGCTTTTCATCGGTCGTGTATTATGGGTCGCACGTGACTTCACTTCAATCTCGCAGATCTAGCGGTGTTCTTCTCCATCCCACTTCACTGCCCGGACCGTTTGCAGTCGGTGACCTGGGACAGGAGGCGCGCGCGTTTATCGATTTTCTCGCCGCCGCGGGTCAAACGCTCTGGCAGGTATTGCCCCTCGGGCCAATCGGTCTGGGAAATTCGCCTTATCAATCGTGCTCGGCTTTTGCCGGCAACACTCTCTTAATTGATCCACGCCAGCTCGTGGTTGACGGTCTGTTGGACGCGAATCATTTGCGAAGCCAGGATTCTCCGGAAGACTACGTTGACTACGAAGCGGCGGCGACATTCAAAGCGAGACTGCTCGATGAGGCATACGAAAATTTCAAACAGCAGCCGGCGCGCCCTATTCGAGATCAATTCGAATCGTTTTGTAAACAGGCGTCATGGCGGCTGGACGACTACGCCCTTTACCAGTCCCTGAAGAACGTAAACGGTGACGGCGACTGGTCCACATGGGACAAGGACATCGCGTTTCGCGAGCCGCGGGCGCTCGCAGACGCAGCCAAAGAATTGCACGACCACATCGAGGCGCAAAAGTTTTTTCAGTTCTTGTTTTTTAGACAGTGGCAATCGCTTCGCGAATACGCGCTTCAGCGCGCGGTGAGGATCATCGGAGATCTGCCCATCTTTGTGGCTTATGACTCAGCCGATGTCTGGACGCACCGCGAGTATTTCCAGCTTGATGAAACGGGCAAGCCGACCGCCGTCGCCGGTGTACCTCCTGATTATTTCAGCGAGACCGGACAACTTTGGGGAAATCCGCTCTACGACTGGCGGCGAATGCGCGAGGACGGCTTTCGCTGGTGGATTGATCGGCTGCGATGGCTGCTCACTTTGTACGACTACATTCGCGTGGATCATTTCCGCGGCTTTGCAGCATGTTGGGAGATTCCGGCGGGCGCGCCTACTGCCGTTATTGGCCGATGGGCGGAAACGCCTGGACGGGAAATGTTTGCCGCTCTGCAAAAAACACTTGGCGATTTGCCCATCATCGCAGAGAATCTCGGCATCATTACGCCGGATGTCGAAAGTCTGCGTGAAGAATTCGGATTTCCCGGTATGCGTGTGCTCCAGTTTGCATTCGGCGGCGACGAGGCAAGCGAACATCTGCCGCAAAACTATACGCGCGACACGGTCGTCTACACCGGCACGCACGACAACGACACGAGCTGTGGCTGGTTTGCAAACCTAAGTGAAGGAGAGCGGGACCGTTGCCTGCACCAGCTTGCCAGCGACGGCCGCGAGATTAACTGGGACATGATTCGCGCCGCCTTATCGTCTGTGGCGGACACGGCAATAATCCCTGTGCAGGATTTGCTCGGACTCGGAAGCGAAGCGCGAATGAATCTGCCGGCAAGTGAAACGGGAAATTGGAAGTGGAGATTGAAACCTGAGGCGTTGAGCGACGGACTGGCCGGGCGTCTTCATAATCTGACCGAACTTTCAGGGCGAACTTAATTTGAAAAGGAATCCAAAATGACAATTGCGATCAAATCCTTACTTATCTGTTGCGTGCTCAACATCTTTGTGGCCGCGTGCGTGAAAGGGCCCGAATCGGGTGGCACGGGTCGATCGGCCAAATCGGGAGGTCCCGTACGCATCGGCTTTTCGATGGACACGCTCAAAGAAGAGCGTTGGCAACGGGACAAAGCGCTGGTGGAACAACGCTGCAAGGAAGTTGGCGCTCAATGCGAAGTGCTCGTGGCCGATGGAAGTGACTCGGCGCAAATCAACCAGGCACAGAGCTTCTTAACGAAAGGCGTTGACGTTCTGATCGTTGCGCCGCACAACGGCCAAATAGCCGCATCGATTGTGGAAGCCGCGCACAAACAGGGCGTGCCCGTGATCAGCTACGACCGCTTGATTCGCAATGCGGACGTCGATCTCTACGTCTCGCATCAGGTCGTGAAGATCGGGCAAATGCAGGCGCAGTACGCGCTCGATCATGCTCCGAAAGGAAATTATGTTTTGATTGGCGGTTCGCAGACGGACAACAACGCGTTGCTCTTAATCGACGGCCAGATGAGTGTGCTCCAGCCTGCCATCGACAAAGGGCAAATCAACATCGTGGCGAAACAATATGCTCGCGAGTGGCTGGCCAGTGAAGCGCTCCGCATCATGGAAGACGCGCTCACGAAAAACAATAACGACATCCAGGCAGTGATCGCTTCAAACGACGGCACCGCCGGTGGCGCGGTCTCGGCCTTGCCGCCACAACTCGTCGGCAAAGTTCTGGTGACGGGTCAGGATGCGGCACTCGACGCGGTCCAGCGCGTCGTCGAAGGCAAACAAACGATGACGATTTATAAACCGATTCAGCCGCTCGCTTTCGCCGCGGTCGATGCCGCGGTCAAGCTGGCGCGGGGCGAGAAGGTCGACGCGAAAGACAAAATAAATAACGGAAAACTCGACGTGCCTTCGCTCCTTTTTGAACCAATGGTGCTGGACAAAAACAACGTGATGCAGACTGTGATTAAAGACGGCTATCACCGGCTGGAAGATGTTTACAAGAATGTTCCGAAGGACCAATGGCCGAAACCGTGAAGAGCCGCGGTCAGAACCGCCTGCGGTAGCGGGCGGTTGAACTGGCAGTCTCTTCAATTCTCGATGGTTAGAGTTCAACCGCCCGCTACCGCAGGCGGTTCTGACTTGCGTCCGTGATCTTAATGAACTCGCCGTTTCTCAACATGAAAGCGATCACGAAGAGCTTTCCCGGAGTAAAAGCTCTCGATGGCGTCACGTTCGATCTGAATCCCGGCGAGATTCATGCTCTCGTTGGCGAAAACGGCGCGGGTAAGTCCACTCTGATAAAGATCCTTGCGGGAGTCTATCCTCATCCTGAGTACGGCGGTGAGATCCTGCTCGATGGTTCGGAACATCGTTTCGCAAACGTACGTGAATCCGAACACGCCGGCATCGCAGTTATCTACCAGGAGCTATCTCTCGTCAAAGACCTCAGCATCGCGGAAAATATTTTTCTCGGCCGCGAACCGCGCAAGTTCGGCATCATCAACCGGCAGGAGCTTTACAGCCGGGCGCAAAAGCTGCTTGACGATCTACACCTCGCGGTCGATCCGGCAATCGCGGTCCGGCATCTCGGCATCGGCCAGCAACAGCTCGTCGAAATCGCCAAAGCACTCTCGCAAAATGCGCGCATTCTTGTGCTCGATGAGCCGACCGCGGCTTTGACTGATGCGGAAGTGGAAACGCTGTTCGGCATTCTCAACAAATTGCGCGAGCGTGGCGTGGCCATGATTTACATCTCGCACAAACTGGACGAAGTTTTTCGCATCAGCGATCGAATCACCGTGCTCCGAGACGGGCAAACCATTGATACCAACGTGACCGGGAAGTGGGACGAGTCGAGCGTGATTTCCAAAATGGTCGGACGCGATGTTGAGCAAATGTTTCCCGCAGGCCGTAACGCTCCCGGTGAAGTCATTTTCGAAGCACGAAACATCACCGTCGAAGATGTTTCCGTGCCGGGGAAGCTTTTGGTTGATGACGCCGCATTTACCGCGCGTAAAGGCGAAGTACTGGGCATCGCCGGCTTGATGGGTTCAGGGCGCAGCGAGTTGCTCATGGCGATCTTTGGCGCGCACGCGGGAAGAACATCGGCTGAGATTCGGATCGACAGACAGCCGGTGCGGATCGACAAGCCGTCAGACGCCATCAACCACGGAATCGGTTTTGTAACGGAAGATCGCAAACGTTATGGATTGATTCTGGACCAGACAATTTTGAAAAACATGACGCTCGCATGCCTGCGGAGAGTCTCGGGGCGTTTCCTCACCAATGAAGACGCAGAGACGGCCGCAGGCGAGCGCGCGGCGAATGACTTGAGAATCAAGACTACTTCGGTTTTCACTGTCGCCGGCACCCTTTCCGGCGGCAACCAGCAAAAAGTTGTGTTGGCCAAATGGCTGCTGACAAATCCGCGCGTGCTTTTTCTTGACGAGCCTACCCGCGGCATAGACGTCGGCGCCAAACAGGAGATCTACGCGCAGGTTCGGCGCCTCGCCGAACACGGGCTCACGATAGTTTTGGTTTCATCTGAGCTGCCTGAGGTCCTTGGTTTATCGGACCGCATTATCGTTCTTCACGAAGGCCGCATCACGGGCGAATTCACACGTGCCGAAGCCACGCCCGAGGCAGTAATGTCGTGCGCCACGGGACACGCGCGACAGGCCGCTTAGTAATTGTCTTTGTTTATGGCTGATTCATTGAACACCGCGGGCCGGGTCAAGCTGCGCACCTCAGCGCTGCGGGCTTACACGATGCTGCTGGCGCTGATCGTGATTTGGCTTTTCTTTCAGTGGGCCACCATCGATCAGAACCATCCCTACGGTCTGTTTCTCGGCGCCATAAACTTCTCAAAGCTCTTGCAGCAGATGGCAGTTACCGGAGTGCTCGCTGTCGGTATGTTGATGGTGATCGTCTGCGGCAACATCGACCTCTCAGTCGGCGCTCTCGTTGGCTTGGCCGGCGGCATCGCGGCGATGACGCAGGGGCGTGGCCTTTTCACCTGCCTGGCGTTGGCAGTGGTGGTTGGCCTGGTTATCGGCGCGGTACAGGGCTCGCTGGTCGCTTACCTGAACATTCCGTCATTCATCGTGACACTTGGTGGATTGCAGGCGTGGCGCGGCGTCATTCTCAAATTAACAAAAGGCGCGACCATTCCGGTTGAGCTGCCCGCCTTCCGTTCGTTGGGACGCGACTTTGTAGATCCCCGGATCGGTTTTGGTCTGGCCGCAGTTGGAATTGCCGCTCTTGCATGGACAAACATCCGTCGCAATCGCGCTCGCCGGCGGCACGGATTGCCGGCATTGAGTTTGGCCGCGACTGTCACGCGGATTGTGGTGCCGTCGGTCGCGATCGTTGCATTCATCTTTCTGATGAATAAAGCCGGCGGCGTTCCGATCCCCGTGATCTTTCTGCTCGCAGTAGCGCTGGCCGGGGCTTTCCTGGCCGCGAACACCACCTTCGGTCGTTACTTGTACGCCATCGGCGGAAACCCCGATGCGGCGAGACTGTCGGGAATTAATTTGAAGCGATACATTCTCGCCGCGTTCTGTTTGATGGGGGCACTCGCGGGTCTGGCTTCCCTTCTGCACACCGCACGTGTGGGCAGCGCCTCGCCCGACGCGGGCACTTTAATGGAACTCGACGCCATCGCCTCGTGCGTGATTGGCGGCACCAGTCTGATGGGGGGCCGGGGCACAGTCTTCGGCGCGGTGCTCGGCGCCTTGATCCTGGCTAGCCTTGATAACGGTATGTCCCTACTTAATGTTGAGAACTGGGCGCAGTACGTTGTCAAAGGCTCGGTGTTGGTCGCGGCAGTCGGCTTTGACATGTTCGGGAGACGCAAGGCTTGAGTGTTAATTCAAGCCAGGCCGGACTGATCTGCGCCGTCGATCTCGGTGGAACGAACCTGCGCGCGGCGATCATCGACGCTCACGGTCACATTCACCAACACTTCAAACTCAAAACACCCGCCACCAGCAAAGCAGGGGAAATCGTGTCAACGATAGCTGACGCGGTCCGCGCATGTGAGGAAAGTGCAGCAACCGCAATTCAAAAAGTTTCTATCGTCGTTCCCGGCTCAGTTCAGCACGGGACCGGCGTGGTGGTGAACGCGCCAAACATTCCGTCACTAGTGGGTTTCACACTTGGCGTCGCACTCGAAAACGAATTAAACGCGACCGTCTTCCTCGAGAACGATGCGAACGCGGCAGCGTTGGGAGAAATGTGGAAGGGAGCAGGCCGTGGCCATCGCACGATCGTTTGTCTGACGTTGGGAACGGGAGTGGGCAGCGGAATCATCCTCGATGGCGAGTTGTGGCGCGGCATTGATGGGACCGCTGGAGAGATCGGTCACACGAGTGTGACGCCGTTCGGGAGTGTAAGGTGTAAGTGCGGCAACATAGGTTGTCTTGAAGTGTGCGCTTCGGCTACCGCGATTGTGCGAATGGCTCAAGAAGGATTGCCGAATCATTTTGAGTCGACTCTGCACGTGATTCCGGAAGAGGAATTATCGTCGGAGAAGATTGCACGCGCCGCCACTGAGGGTGATGAACTTGCGCTCAGCATTTTTCATAAGATGGGAACGTACCTGGGCATCGCCATCGCAAACGTGGTCAATACTTTGAATCCTGAAGTGATTGTGATCGGCGGCGGCGTATCAGGGTCATTCGATTTGTTTGTAGACCAGACGCGCGCCGAAGTTCTGCGTCGCGCCTTTCCGGTTCCCGCCCGCCGCTGTGCAATCGTCCGCGGTGAGTGCGGCGACGATGCGGGATTGCTGGGGGCGGCATGGCTGGCTCTTGAAAATAAGTCCTAGACAGGATTTACAGGATTCACACGATTGCCAGATAAAGCGCAGGGCGATCAAGCCGCCAGTCCAGCTTTCCATTAAAATCCTGTTAATCTTGTAAATCCTGTCCATAAATTAAGATGCCGGCACTCATCATCCACGGCCATTTCTACCAACCACCCCGCGAAAATCCCTGGACGGGAATCGTGGAAGAACAGCCGAGCGCTGCGCCGTTTCATGATTGGAACGAGCGCGTTAACGCTGAGTGTTATCGGGCGAACGCTTCGGTCATCCTCGCAGGGTCGATAAATGGATCGCCGGCAGTGGTTAACAACTACCGGCATATTAGTTTCAACTTTGGCCCAACCCTCCTCAGTTGGCTGGAACAGAACGATGCCGAAACCTACGGACGAATTATTGATGCGGACCGCGAAAGCGCGCGTCAACGCGAGGGCCATGGCAACGCGATCGCGCAAGCCTATGGCCATGCAATTCTGACTTTGTGTAATGAACGTGATCGGCGCACCCAGATTGGCTGGGGGCTGGCTGATTTTCGTTATCGCTTCGGGCGAGAGGCGGAAGCCATTTGGCTTCCTGAAACTGCCTGTAACAACCAGGTGATTGATGAGCTGATCGACGCGGGAATGCGGTTTGTAATTCTCGCCCCGAACCAAGCCGCGCGCGTTCGCAGCTTCGGCTCCGGTTGGCGCAACGTTGACGAGCAAAACATCGACACCAGTGTGCCTTACCGGTGCTTTCATGGTAACGGCTCAGGACGATCCATTGCAGTCTTCTTTTATGAAGGACCCGCGTCACGCGCAATTGCTTTCGAAAAACTGCTGCGGTCGAGCCAAGAGTTGGTTGACGCCTTTGCTCGATCGGCAATGGGACGGCGCCTGGTAAATGTGGCCACGGATGGAGAAACCTATGGCCATCACTTTAAGTTCGGCGATTTGTGTTTAGCCCATGCGCTTACTGCCGAAGCGCCCAATCGCGGTTTCGACGTGACAAACTACGGCGCCTATCTGGACAAAAACCCGTCTGACTTCGAAGTGGAAGTTAACAATGGCCCGAACGGCGAAGGCAGTTCGTGGAGTTGTCAGCATGGCGCCGGTCGCTGGCTGCGCGACTGCGGCTGTTCCACCGGCGGCGAGCCTGGCTGGAACCAGTCGTGGCGGAAGCCATTGCGAGAGGCGCTCGATTATCTGCGCGATGAAAACGTCGCGCACTTTGAAGCCACGCGCCATGGTTTATTTATTGATCCATGGCGAGCACGCGACCAAAGCATTGCGCTTGTCCTTAATCAGCATGAATCGCGCGAGCAGTTTCTCTTCGACCACGCCGGTCGTTGGCTGTCTGCCGCTGAACAATCGCGCGCGCTTACTTATCTTGAACTTCAGCGTATGCTGCTATTGATGTACACAAGCTGCGGATGGTTTTTTAACGACATCTCAGGAATCGAAACGCTCCAGATTCTCAGGTACGCGGCACGCGGGTTGGATTTGATGGCGGAATTGGGCTTGCCGCCGGCGCGTGCACGGTTCCTTGAAATTCTTGCACAAGCCCGCAGCAATCGTGCCGAACTGGGAAACGGCGCCGACATCTTCCGTCAAACTGTTGAACCGTCGAAACATGACAAGGTGCGGCCTGAACCTGTGGGGACATGATCATTAACTGACTTTGCGCAGACGGGGACAGCTGTGGTGTCGCATTGAAGCGACGATCTCGTTGAGGACCCAACCAGTCTGCGAGAGCAGACAGCAGCACGACGTCCAATTGAAGCCCCGAGATCGTTCGAACTCAACGAGTCTGCGAAACAGACGACAGAAATAGCCCCGGGTGAGCGAGGGCAGCGAGCGTAACCCGGGGGATAAACACGAATAAAAATCGAGAGCCTGCTTTAGCGGGCGACAGAAATGGGCCGTAAAAAAACACAAGACTTACGTGATCAAGCTGATAGCGAGCGCGTCGCTGAGACTCGCGCCCGAAAAACAGTTAGCTCCGCAAGCAAAGGAGCAAAACCGGAAAGCGTAAAAACCACGAACTCGACAGACTCTGCTTCGATCTTTGGCGACATCGATCTGCATCTATTCGGCGAGGGCCGACACGAACGAATCTACGAAAAGCTCGGCGCCCATCTGATTACGCGAGCGGGAAAGCCCGGCGTCACCTTTGCCGTGTGGGCCCCCAACGCTGATCGGGTAAGTGTGGTCGGCAACTTCAACGGCTGGGACGGCAAAAAGTATCCGATGCATCGCCTCGGTCCCTCAGGCATCTGGGAGCGTTTCATTCCCGATCTGGGGCGCGGTGAGCTTTACAAATACGAAATTCAAAGCGGCAGTCACACATTTCTCAAAGCCGATCCCTACGCGTCGATGATGGAGTTGCCGCCCAACACCTCTTCAGTCGTATTCGAATCGGATTACAAGTTTCGCGACCGCGCGTGGATGACCAAACGATTAAAGCGGCAGGCGTGGCGCGAACCACTCTCGATTTACGAAGTTCACCTCGGTTCGTGGCGGCGCGTCGCGGAAGAAGATAATCGTCCACTCACGTATCGCGAGATGGCGCCGCTGCTGGCTGACTACGTAATCCAGGCCGGCTTCACGCACGTCGAGTTCCTGCCTCTTAAAGAGCATCCGTACGGGCCTTCCTGGGGTTACCAGGTGAGCGCGTACTTCGCTCCCTCAGCACGTTACGGTACGCCGGATGACTTTCGTTTTCTGGTCGATCACCTTCACAAGGCGGGCGTGGGCGTGATTATGGACTGGGTGCCGGCGCATTTTCCCAAAGACGCGTTTGCGCTCGCCCGATTCGATGGCACCGCACTTTATGAACATGAGGATCCGCGCAAAGGCGAGCACCCTGACTGGGGCACTTACATTTTCAATTA
>Ga0134124_10001600_pt1 | contig 18218 bp, 12 predicted proteins | sample KB304_FD_96880 | JGI IMG/M metagenome (GOLD analysis project Ga0134124, IMG submission 96880) | Terrestrial soil microbial communities without Nitrogen fertilizer from Kellogg Biological Station, Michigan, USA - KB3-0-4 | ecosystem: Environmental > Terrestrial > Soil > Unclassified ...
GCGGGCAGCTCGAGCGCAGGAGACATGTACGGCGACGCCCGTATCCGCTGCGTGGACCGCACGAACGCGCTGCGCGCGAGCAAGGGGTTGAAGCCCCTCCCGCGCTTGGCGTCTGCCGAACCCTGCGTCGACGGACAGGCGAAATCAGACTCGGAATCAGGCAAAGCGCACGGCGCGTTCGATGCCTGTTTGAACCAGGTCCAGTGGCGTGGGGCGGGACAAAACGAGTGTCCGGGCTACGCCAGCGTGGAGAACGCGCTGGGCGACTGCCTCGACGCGATGTGGGCGGAGGGGCCTGGAGGCGGCCACTACGACAACATCGTGGGCAACTCCACACACACCGCCTGCGGCTTTTACACGACGCCCGCAGGCAAGGTGTGGATGGTCCAAGATTTTTGGACCGAGTAACCGTTCGGAGCGCGCCCCCGCCGGCGAGCCCGACTGTTCAGTCGCCCTGAACCATCAACTGGGCGCTTGCAGCCGAGACATCCGCGTCGTCTGCGTTCTTACCCACGAGAATCGTGTAGGTGCCGCTGTCGATCCGCCAATGACCGTTGGCGTCCCCTTCCCAGCGGCGCAGATCTCGAATGCGCAATGGCAGCTGCGCAGTCACCTTCTGGCCAGCAGGCACGCGCACGCGAGCGAAGCTCTTGAGCTCCTTGATCGGTCGATCGCCAGTTACGCCGGCTGGCTTGGGAGGCGGCTTCACGAACAGCATCGCGATCTCGTCGCCATCTTTCGACGAGGTGTTCTCGATGTCGACTGAAACCGTGAAGATGGCGTCTTTGGTGGCTGTCTGACACGGGATCCCAATATTCGAGTACTCGAAATGGGAGTAGCTCAGCCCGTGGCCGAACGGAAAAACGAGGCCAACGTTCTGGCCCGTCGCTTTGCGGCGATCATACTCACGATAGCCGAAAAAGTAGCCCATCTGCGTGCCCGAGTCGGAGTCGGAGTCGGAGCCTTTGAACGGCGCCTTGTCGAGCTCGGCCTGCGTCGGCCAGGCCAGCGGCATCTTGCCCGAGAAGTTCGCCGCGCCGAAGATCAGCTTGCCGAGCGCCGCTCCGCCGCGCTGGCCGCCATAGCCAGCCCAGACGGTGGCTTGGTTCTGGTTGGCATGGGTAAGCCAGGGCAAATTCACGATCGAGCCCGACTCGACGACGATCACCGTGGGCTTCTGCAGATCGAGCACGCTGCTCACGAACTGGCTTTGCCCTGGAGGTAGGTCGAGAGTGAACCGATCTCCGCCTGAGCCAATGGCGTATTCCTCGCCTTCGTCTCCCGGAGTGTAGCCGACGACGACGACGACGGCGTCGGCGTCCGCCGCAGCCGCAGCCGAATTACCGCTGATCACTTGCCGCGCGCTGCCGGCGGCAGCGCTGATCCCCGCAAACGGCCCGATCGAACGAGCCGGATCGGCGTTGACGCGATTCGAACCTCGGTCGCCCAGCGCCACGTCGGTCGCAAAGTGGAACGTGCACGGCCCGCGCAACGCGGACGTTGGGAGGCAGGACCTCGGCACGCTCGAGGAGACGAGCGAGAAATCTTCGTCCGGGCCGACCACCGCGATCTTCGTCGCGCTCGTGAACGGGAGGACGGCGGGTCCTCCTGACGCGCCGTTGGCAAGGAGCACGGCGGACTTGAGTTCGGCTTCTTCAGCCAGCGTCTCATGATTTTGATTGGCCAAGATCGAGCCTGCGCCATCGACCAGTTTGGAAGTCGACGGCTTGAGGCCCCAGGGGTCAGTCGTTCGAGCAGTCTGGAAGCGGTACTTCTGCGTGAGCACGCGCCGCGCCGCTTCCGTGACCAGCGTTTGATCGGCATACGACAGCGTAGAGGTCGAGTAGTAGAGGGTCCAAGGCATCTCCACGTCGAGCCCAGCTTGCACGGCTTGTTTGCCACCTGCTTGAGCAGTCGAATTGTCGGGAACACTCTGATCGCCCGGCAATGCCCACCAGTCCGAGAGCACGAACCCTTGAAAGCCAAAGCCGCCAGCCGAGATCGGCGCTTTCAGAATATCCCGTAGCAGGTGCTTGTTCTGCGCGTTTTTGACGCCATTGATCTCGTTGTACGACGCCATGACGCACGCGACGGCACCATCTTGGACAACCATCTCGAAGTGCCGCCCGTAGATCTCGCGCAGCGTCTGCTCGTTCATGATCTCGTCCTGACTCGAGCGACCTTTCTCGATGTTGTTGGCTGCAAAGTGTTTGGCGCACCCCGCGACGTATTCTTGCAAACCCACCGTGAAGGCGGTTGCCATGCGCCCGATGTGATACGTGTCCTCACCGTAGGTCTCTTGCGTGCGCCCCCAATAGGGGTGGCGGACGACGTTCATGGTCGGGGCGAGGAGCACGTTGTTGAGCGAAGCAACGGTTTCATCACCGATCGCCTCCCCGACGCGCTTCTCGAGGTCGAGATCCCAAGAGGCGGCGCGTACCGAGGTCGTGGGAAACGCCGTCGAATAGTCTTTACTATCGGTCAGTCGATTTTTTTGACCGGACTCCAAAGTCACCCCACGGTCACCGTCACGGTAGTTGTATCCGCGGATCGTACCGATGCTGGGAATCGCGACGTCGGGACTGCGATCGATGTCGAAGTAGTCGGGCACGGCTCCGACGTCGACGCCCTGCATTTGGCTGGCCTTCGCGACGGGGTCCATCGCCGCCAGAGTCGCGTTGACCGCTGCGTTGACCTCACCCGAGATGGAGTACGCTTGCATGTAGTTGAGATCGAACTGCTGGGATGCGACCGCGCCGCAGGCGAACTGCGGGCCAGATGGACCCGACCCCGCTGCCCCGTTGGAGGTGCCCTGATCGTTGCCCCCGACGCTCGCCGGGTCAGAGCCACCGGCACCCGGACCGCTACCGCCCGCCGGGCTGCCGTTTCCGGCCGAGCTTCCGTCGGAATTGCCCGAGCCGGCGTGGCCGAGCACGTTACCGAGCACATAGCGCCCCTCACAGCCGAGGGTCGTGAGCAAACACAGCGGCAAGAACAGCCTTTTTCGCATCTTGATCACTAGTGTGCGGAGCGAGCCGCCAGGGGTCACAGCGCGTTTCGAAAACGTCCTTGCAGGCTCAGCGCCGGCTGGATCGCCCAAGGTTCGACCAAAATTGCCTCGCCCTCGCTGCTCGTGGCGCTGTAGCGAACCTCCTGGAAGGAAAAGATTGCCTGCGCGACCAGCCCGACGTCGAGCACCTGGCCGTGTCGGACGATGCCGAGCGAAAGCTCTCCCATGCTCCGCACTTGCGTGCCGCTCGCGTGAGGCGCCAAAAACAGATCACCGCTCGAGCTGCTCGCGCGCGCCGAGATCTGCGCGATGTCCGCGCCCAGGCCGACTAGCAATTGTCCAAATAGCGACGACTCGAGCTGCGGCTCGATACCGACCTGAGCGCGTAGCGCGCTGGTTTGCACCGATGCGCTGAAGGGCGCCGCCTCGAACTCCGAGGCAAACAGGTATTGCGCGCTGAGTTGGAGATCGAAGGCCGTGCGCGCCCCGGGCAGCTGCAAGCCGAAAACGAGGCTCGGGCCGTGACCGACGCCCTCCGCACCGCGCAGCCGCACGCCGTAGCCGGCCGCCACCAGCAGCGCGAGGGGCAGCGAGGCAGCGGCACGATTCAGCGTGCGATCGCTCGATGAGGCCGCCGCAGGCGGTGGCGCGTCGGGCGTTGCCTGTACGGGAGGCGCCGTAGGCGCAGGCAACGGCGGGGGCGGCAACGGCGACGCAGGCGCAGCTTCGCTCGGCGGGGCGAACGTTCCGACCGCCACGCCGACCGCGCCCAATTCGCGCTCCGCTCGTTCGCGCTCGACGCCCTCGACCCCCTGAGCGAGAGCGACGAACGCCGAATGGACGACCGACGCCAAGCGTTCCAGTCCGAGTTCATCGAATCCCGAGCGAAGGTGAACCTCACGCACCAAGTGTCGCGGCGCCGCTGGAGGGCTGACGCACGAAAAGGAGAGCAACGCGTCTCCCGTTGAAAGCGGGACAATCCACGCCCTCACCTCGACTGGGCTCGACGTCAGCAGCTGATGTTGGTCCACCTCGCTGGCCACGGTGACGAGCACCTCCGTACCGTCGCTGAACCAGCTGCTGACCCGCTGTTGAAAAGTGCCGAGCAAGCGTTCGTCCGCCACTACCGTGATCGCCAGGCGTTTCGGGAACTCGCGAACCGTGCTGGGCTCGACCGCTTTCGCCTGGCCCATCTCATCGGCGAGCACGGGCGCGGGCGACGAAAGCGCGATCAGGCACAGCACATAGGTCGTCGCGCAGCGAAAACTCGGGCGATAGGCAGCGCGCTGACCGAGCTTCACGTCAGCGCGAAAGTTCACGAAGCCGTTTTCTTGCTGCTTCCGCGTAGGGTGAGTCCGGATAGCCGCGGATCAGTTCGAGTAAGACAGCGGGTTCGTCGGGACTTTCCAGCTTTCGTAACGCCTGCGCGCGCCCCCACAGTGCCTCGAGTGACAGAGCGCCCGAGTGATAGTCCTCGAATTGTCGAAGTGCGGCGCGCGGAGAGCGCAAGCTCAGCAGCAGGTTGCCACGCAAGATCTTGGCGTCCTCGGCCTCCACCGAGTTGGGGTAGGCGAGAGTCAGCCGCTCGTAGAGCGAGATCGCGTCCTCCACGTCCCCGTTTCGACGCGCCTGGTTGGCACGCGCAAACAACTCACTCGACGTCAGCGGCTCGAAAGCTGCGGTCTTGCGTCCTTGGCCGGGCGGCGCTGAGTGCGACGAGGTGGGGGGCGCGCTGTCCACCGCCAGCGGTGGAACGAGCGTGGGCGCGAGCGCGGACGCGAGAGCCGGCGTGGGCGCGAGCGCCGGCGCGGACGCGAGAGCCGGCGCGGACGCGAGCGCCGGCGCGGGCGGTCTTCGCCGGTGGCTCGCAGAGGGGCGCGCGCTCGGCCTGGGTGTCGAGGGCGCTTGCTGTGCCGCGTGCCGCTCCGCGACGCGCTTCTCGACGTAGTCCCAAGCACTTGCCAGGGTGACGCAGAGCAACATCCCGAAGCCCAAACTGACCGCCAAAGGGCGCGCAACCAGCGAGGCGCGCGACGGCCGCGGCGCAGCCGGCAACGCGGCGTTTACAGCAAGTTTCGCGGTTTCTCCGCCGGTCTGGTCGAGGCGCTCGAGCGTTCGCTCGACTAGACGACTGAAGCGCGCCTCGTCTCCCGACAACAACCGCGCCTGCACGTCGAACTGCAGCCCCGCGTCGTACAGACATTCGAGTTCACGCGACGATCGCAGGGCGATGGTTAGCCGCCGCTCTTCCTCTTCATTCAGTGCGCGTTGGCGTGCGAAGACCATCAGATCTTCAGCGTCGACTTGGCGGCTCATGGCTCGCTCTCCAAAAGTTCCAGCAACGCCGGCTTGCCATCGAGCTTCAAACGCAACGCGCTGCGCGCCAGACGGAGTCTGCTCTTGACCGTTTGCAGGGGTGCATGGGTGGCAGCCGCAATCTCGGCCAGCGTGCAACCTCCGACGCAGTGCAAAGCCAGCGCTTCCGCCTGAGCCGCTGGCAAGGTCAGCAACAGCGCACGCACCGCTTCCGCTGCCTGAGCTTGGACCAGTCGTTCTTCGGGCCCGTCGGGGTGAGCCATGATTTCGTCCAAGTCGGTCTCGAGCGCTGCCTGATCGCCACCGCGCTTGCTCGCAGCCCGTTTGCGGCGTGCGTTCATCGCCACCAGGACCGCAGTGCGCGTCGCAAACCGCTGCACGGTGCTTTCACCGCGAAAGCCCGGCAATGCGCCGAGCACGACCAACGCCGCTTCCTGCGCCACGTCCTCGGCGTCCGGATTGTTGCGCCCTAGCATGCTGCGCACGGTGCGCAGCAAATGGGGCGCCAAAGCGACCAACAGGGCGTGAGTGGCGCCGCGATCCCCCTCTGCCGCCGCGCGCGCGAGTTCCGCCAGCTCATCGGGGTGGCGAGCACGGGCGCGTTCACTCACCTCCGCGTCGCGGTTGTAGATCAGGCGGATCATTGGCTGGGGATTCGGCCCCCCAAAGAAAGTGTCTAACGCAGCCGCTGAGGGGTCACCAGCGAGTGAAAAAAGTTCGCGTTCCGCCACGGCAAGCGCTCCAATCAGGACCCGGCCAGAAGGCCGACTCGCGCGGATACAGCTGCGAATTGCGGGGTGCGTTGCTGGATCTCGAGCGCCCACTCTTCAAAAGCGGACCTTCGCCGAGCGCAGGTCCCCTCTCGACTGCGAAGCGATTAGATTCGAGCAAACCTCTCAGCCTCCAAGCGGATCGGATTCGAGTGCCTACACGCAAACGGTTTATTTCCTGGGCCTCGCTAGCGGCCGCGACTTGGTGCTGCCTCACCGGCTGCAGCAAGCCTCAACCCAATGCGCCGACGCAAGACTTCGCGCGTCGCCACCAGTGTCCGGTCGCGCGCGTCGAATCGTCGAAAGAGGGCCTGGATCGAATGCGCGTGTCGGGCTGCGGCGAGCATGAGCTCTACGTGCGCAGTTGTGAGAACCATGGTGGAGCGTCGCCTCCACTCGATTCGCACCAGCCCCCCACCGAGGGAGAGGCAAAGAGTTCACTGCCTCACTCGCCGCTCAGCGAGCAGGGTTGCGCGTGGGCTCGCGAGCGTCCGATGCCTGCTCCGGCGGCCGGCAGCGCCGCGCCGCCCAAGTGGCTTTCCACGCCGTAGACACGGGTTTCGCTCCGGGCGCGATGACGACCCGCGTAGCTGAGCGGGTCGAGCGGAAGCCGGCATGTCCGAGCGATCGTACACCGAGCGGGGGTTGGTTGGGATGGGTTGGATAGCGGGCGTGTCTACGCGGAGTCGCGACTCAAAGCTCGCAAGCCCACTACCGGACTGCGCCGCTTAGAAGCAGGCAAAGGACGAGGAACGGCGCGGGCGCGCGCTCTCGGCAAGCCCTATCGTTGCTCGCAGCGCTTCGTTTCCGCGCTGCACCTGGTCGGACCGCTGCAAGTCTCTAGTTCGTCCCAGCCGTCGAGCGCGGCATTGCAGCGGAGCAGCACGTTGCCTTGGCATTGGCGTTCGCCTGGCGCGCAAGTGGCAGTCGTGCACACGTGCTGTGCGGCGTTGCACAGGGTCGTGGTTTGGCAGGTCGCGAGTCGCGTCCAGCTGCCATTCGTGCAGGTTTCGAGAGACACATCGTTGCAGCGGTAGGTACCATTGGCGCAGCGCGCGTCGAGGCACCCGAGCCCCGGGTCACAGGAGCCGGTTGCTGGGCAGGCGCTGAGTTCGTCCCAACCCGTGAGGTCGTTGCGGCAAACTTGATGGGCGTTGGCTTGGCAGCGTTTGGCGCCGGCGATCGGACAACGCGGGACCTCACAGCGCGTGGCCTTCGGATTGCACAAGACTCGATTGACGCACTGTTCGATCGGTTCCCACTTCGTGCCGTCGCTGCGACAGCGTTCGAGCGACGAGGTGCTACTGCAGTGAAACTCACCTGGCGTGCACGAAGGCGGATCGCAACTCGGCACCTTTCCGGTGTTGCAGGCCAAGGCCGAGCTACAAGCGGTGCTTTCCCAGCTTCGCTGCTCGTTGCAATGCTCGAGGTTCTGCCCGCTACAAGCGTAGCTACCGATGGTGCACTCCGAGCAATCACCGGTCTGCGGATTGCAGGTATTTTCCGCGCAGTCGAGGGTCGCGTCGTCCCAACCGGTGCGATCGGACTTGCACGGTCGCGGCGAGCCCGTGTCGCAATTGAATTGACCGGCGGAGCAGGTCGGAAGCACGCAAGTTGCAGGCTTGCCGCTCGCGACCTGCGCGTTCGCTCGCTCGAGATCGCACAGCGCAGGGCTGGCGCAGATTTCCACGTCTTGCCACGACCGCTGGCTCAGTGGGCAACGCTGCAAGTGGCCGTCTAGGCACTGCAATTGGCCGGCGACAGGGCAAGCTGGGGGCAAGCACTGCGCCGGCGAGCCATCTTGGGGTACGTCACACAGCGAAGCAGAGGCGCAGGGCTCCGGAGTAGCGGCGACCCAGTGCGAGTCCGCGTCGCACACTTGCGGCTGTGCGTCGCTGCATTGATAGGAGCCCGGCTCGCACGGCGTGCAGCTGAGAGCGCGCAAATTGCATGCGTCGAACGACGCACAGGTCGCGAGGACGCGCCATTCATTGCCGCTCACGCACAATTGGATCTGGTTTTCGGCGCAGCGAGTAGTGCCCGATTCGCAAGACACCGCGAGCCGACTCGGATCGATGGTGAAATCACCCAAGGCGACTTGGCACGCGATCAGGAGTCCTCCGCCCAACGCGGCTAGCAGACTGCGCGCGTTCATGGTCCGGAAGGCGAGGTCGCGGCGCCGCTCGTTCCACCCGCGCCCGGCGCACCAGCGCTCGGTGCGCTACCGCCCGTCGCGCCTGTGTTGCTTCCGCCGCTGCCCGGTGCACCGCCATTGTCGCTACCGCCGCTGGGCGCCGTGCCGCCGCTCGCTGCCCCACCCGCATTGCCGGCCCCACCGGAGGCACCCGCGCCGCCGCCTCCTCCTGCCCCCGAGCCGCCCGTGGGATCGCAAGTGCCGGCCGCGTTGCACGTGGCTGCCGTCCCACAATCCTTCAGGGTTTCCCAATGGCCGCTCGAGGAGCAATCCTGCAGGACATTGGCCGAGCATTTGTAAGCCGTCGCTTTGCATTCGTCGCACTCGCCGTGTGCGGCGTCGCAAATGGTCGAACAGGTCTGAACCGCGGTCCAGGCCGTGCCGCCCGCATTGCACTGCTGCAAGCTCAGGCCCGTGCACTGGTAGGCGAGCGGCGTGCAAATCATCGCCGGATTGCAGGCGTTCGTGCTCGTATTGCAGCCCACACTGCCGCAATCAGTGTCGTTCACGAAGCCGGATTTGTCCGAGCTACAGATCTGCAAGTTGTTGCCCTTGCACTTGTGTTCACCAGCCGAACAAACGTTGCAAACGTTGCTACTCGGGTTGCAACCGGGGCTACCGCAATCCGTGTCGTCGATGAAGCCGGATTTGTCCGTGCTGCAGAGCTGTGAATTGTTGCCTTTGCATTTGCGCTGTCCGGCGCTGCACGCGTTGCAATTGTTCGTGTTCGAGTTGCAACCGGGTGTCCCGCAATCAGTGCCGCTCACGAACCCGGACCTATCCGCGTTGCAGACCTGCGAATTGTTGCCGCTGCACTGCCGTTGACCCGACGTGCACGCGTAGCAAGCGTTCGTGCTCGAATTGCAGCCGGGCGCACCGCAGTCCGTCGCGTTGACGAAGCCGGATTTGTCCGAGTTGCAGAGCTGAGAATTGCTACCGTTGCATTGGCGTTGCCCCGACGAGCACACGTCGCACTTCTTGGCGCTGGCGTTGCACAACGCGGAAGAAGCGCAGGTGGTCGATGTTTGTGACTGACCATCCGCGCTGCATCGGTTGAGCGTCGCGCCGCTGCACCAATAGGAATTGGCCGCACATTGATCGCATTGCGCGTTCGCCGCGTCACACAGGTTGGCGCAAGCCTGACTTTGGAAGCCTTTTTGGTCCGCAGGGCAACTCTGCAGGGTTTGGCCCGCGCACTGCACTGTGCCTGACTTGCACGCCGCACAGTAGTCCTGCGCGTTGCTGACGGTCATGCAGCCCAGGCCACACGTCTGGGAAGTGTTCCACGAGCGACGGTCGCTCGAACAGACCTGCAGCGCACTGCCGTTGCACGAAAGCTCACCCGCGGTGGGGCAAGCCAAGCAATAGCCAGTGGTATAAGCGGGCGATTCGCCCGGGTAACACAGGCTGGCCGAGCCACACGACGAGACTTTGTCCCAGCCGTTGCGGCCCAGCTGGCACTTCTGCAGCTCGGCACCATTGCATTGGTAGTTGGCGATTGGGGAGCCGCAAGCCACGTTGCCGCAACCGTCCTTGTACAGGCCATTGACGCAAGAGTTGCTGAGCGGGCCGGACCCGTCCGGATCGGTGAGCGCGCAACTGCACAGATCGTTCGTGGCGCAAGTTGCCTGCGTGGTCCAGCCCGTCGCGGCCGAGCAGTGCTCGAGCACCTTGCCGTTGCAGCGCAGCGGATTCGCCGGACACGTCGTCAGGCAGCCCGGGTTCGGGCCGCTATCGCAGTATTGTCCCGTGGGGCAGGTCGTGACGGAGTTCCACTTGGTGAGATCCGACGCGCACTGTTTGAGCTCTTGGCCGAAGCATTGGTAGGCGCCCCCCGTCATGCAAGTGGGCGTGATGCAACGTGCACTGGCCGCGTCGCACAACGCGGCCGAAGCACAGGTCATGTTGTCTTCGTAGCCGGTTCGATCCGCTTTGCACTTCTGCAAGGCCGCGCCGCTACACGTGAAGTCATTCTTCCCGCAGGGTGACGGGATGCAAGCGCCGGTGCCACCGTCTGAACTCACCGAGCACAAGGCCGCAGTTTGACAGGCGGTTTCGTCCAGCCAGTGCCCGTTGCTCGCGCATTTGCGCAAGATCGCGCCGTTGCATTGGTACTGCCCCGGCTTGCACAATTTGCCGCAGTCCCCGGCAATCGGATCGCATTCGGTGTCCGCCGGGCAGCTCTTGACGCTATCCCACGCCGTTTGGTCGTCGCGGCATTGGCGCAAATTGGCGCCATCACACATGAAGCCACCCGGCGCGGGACACGCGGGAGCGCACATGTCGAAGGTCGCGACGACGTTCGGATCGAGCGCGCTGTTCAGGCGCTGCACTGCGCTTTCACACAACGCGGGATTGTTGCACGTATCGACGTTCACCCACGCATCCCGCTCCGGCGGACAACGCTGAAGGAGCGACCCAGCGCACTGGTACTTGCCGGCTTCGGGGCAACTCGCGGGCAAGCATTTCTGGTCCCAGTCGTCGACGGTCGTCGCGTACGCCGTGGTGGCGGCACACAGTGTGTCGGACGCGCACTGGTCGAGCGTGACCCACACGCCTGCTTTGCAGCGCCGGAGCTGCGAGCCCAGGCTGCAATCGAGCTGACCTTCGGTCACGCAGCCATTGCAGCTCGACTCACTGCACAAATTCTGCGCATCGCAGGTCTCGACTTTGTGCCAGCCTTTACCATCGCTGTCACACTGTTGGCGTTCCGCTCCTGAACAGCGAAAGTTGCCATCTTTGCACACTGAACAGCGCTTGTTCTTGGCGTCGCACAAGTCGCCCGACGCGCAGGTCGACTTCAGCGTCCAGCCCGTTTCGGCGGTATCACAAGACAGCAAGTACTCGCCGTTACAGCGCGAATCACCGGGGTTACACTCCGCGTCTTCTGAACTCACCGGATTGACGGTGACGCCGCCGAACAACACCTGACAACCGAACAGCAGCCAGGTAAATAGCATGCTGAACAGCAGCCAACGCGGCGCGCGCCGTACTTTCTCGCTCCGTTCTAGGCGTTTGGCGCTCATTGAAACACCCCGCGAACTCCGAGCACGCCCGGTCCGACGTACGCGCGGATGCCCACTTGCTTCGGCTCTGGATCGGAGCTGGACTGAGTGAGGAGCAACGTCGCCCCGGTTGCGGCGCCCGCCAATCCCACCCCAAAGCCGATGACCGAGAGGGTGCCGAACGTGTCGTAGCGCTGCTTGTCATCGTCGAGACGCGCGCGTTCGCTCTCGTTCTGCGGTTGGCAATCGAGCCCGCCGCACGCGGCCTTGATGTCACTGCGGGCGTTGAGCCACAAAATGCCGGCGGTTGCCCCTAAAGCGACTCCAACGCCCGACACGGCGAACGACACATAGGTCAGGGTGCGTCGTCCGTTTCCATGTTCTCCGTGGTTAGGTTCCGCTCGCTCACTGGAGGGCGGCGGGACGACCACGATCTCCGGCGCCGGCTTGGGCATCGGCCGCAGCGCGATTTCGATGTGTTTTTCTTCGCCTTCGCTCAATCGCTGATCGATGACCTGAGTGACGTAGCCAGGCGCGCTGGCCACGATCTTCAGGTCGCCGGGCGTCTCCGGCACTCGTTCGCCGAGTCGCTCTGGCGGCAGCGTGTCGCCATTGATTGCAACTTGGGGCGCGCTCGCGCCTTTCACGTCCACGGTCAACCAGGCCACCTTCGGCTTGATGGCTTCGATCTCGCTCGTGGCATCTTTCACGGCGCGTTTCCAAACCGGGGGTGCCTTGGAGGGCAGTGTTTCTCGAATGATCGAGTCGTAGGCCGCGTACGCTTCGCCAAAGCGACCGAGGCCGACCAGCGCGCGCGCGCGATCGAGCACCAGCGTCGGCGCGTGAACCAACTCGTCCGCACGCCGAAAGCGATCTTCCGCGGTCACGTAATCCTTTTTCTCGAGCGCTGCGTAGCCCTCACCGGCCAAGCCGCGCGCGGTTGCGCGGTCCGATGCGTTGTCTTGCGCGTATGCGGGGCGCGCTTGGGTGAGCAGCAAGACGAAAGCGAGCAGGCCTGCGTTGCGCAGAACGCCCGTGCTGACAGCTGGCAACGAACGCATCAGAAAGCTCCTGCGACGGACACGGACCCGAGCCCCACTTGGAGCGATGCGCGACCCGTTCGTCCTTGGCGCGCACGCCCTTCGTCAGACGACGGCCTGCCCGTAAAGAGAAACAACGCGGCGCCTGTGATCGTGGCGGCTGCCCCCAGCGCGAGCGTCACGCCCGAAACCGTGCCCAAGGTGCGGTACTTGTCACGCTGCTCACGGTAGTCGGCGTACTCACTCTCGTTCGTCGGCTGGCACACCTCACCGCCGCAGGCCTGCTCGAGATCCGAGCGCACGCCGATCGCCATGAACCCGGTGACCGCACCCGCAACCAGCGCCGCACCCCCGGCACTCAGCAACACGATCGGCAGCGTGCGGTCGGGTCCCGGGGGCGGGGGTAGCGGAGCCAGCACCACGATGCGGCGCGGCTTTATCGGCTCTTTGACCGCAGAAAGGGCGTGGGGATCGGGCTCGAGGATCAGTTCGACTTCTTCGCTTTGGCCTTCACCGAGTGTGATCGTGCGCTCCACGGCGAGGAAGCCGTCCTCGCGCGCAGACACCACGCTCTGCCCAGGGTTCGTCGCGCGCTTCACGCCTTGTGCGGCGTCGGGCACGACCTTACCGTCGATCTCGACTACCGGGGCTCGCCCACCGTGTACGGTGATCGTGAGCCAGGCCATGCGGCGGTCGACGGCAGCGAGCTCGGATTGCGCCTCGACCACCGCCCGCTTCCATTGCCAGGGCGCGTTTGGAGCCACGCCCTCGCGAATCACCTGTTCATAACGTTCGTGACCTTCGACCAGCTTACCCAAGCCCACCAGCGCCCGGGCATGATCGAGCTCTAGGGTGGGAGCATGCACGAGCGCGTCCGCGCGGCGAAACAGCACTTCCGCCGCCGCGTAGTCTTTGCGGTTCAGGGCCTCGAAGCCTCGTCCCGCCAAGTCGCGGGCCTGGGCGATGTCCGCCACGGATTGCGCGGACGCAAGCCGTGGGTAAAGCGCGACGAGCAGGACGGACGTCCAAAACCCGTACGTGAGCTGAGGACTCCGACGCAGTGAATTCGACGATAAGCGGCGCACGGCGACTCCGGTAATCGGATCACTCTGAACGCTTTGCGTGTCGAACGCTAACGCTATTCAATCAACTCACGCGCTCGCAAGCGAGGCGAAAGTACGCAGTTGGCCAGTACACGCAAGGGTCGCCGGGAAGCGCTCTCAAAATCGCCACGAATGCAGAGCGACTCACGACATTCACGCCGCACCGGCAACGCAGTGAGGCGTGCGTGCCGACTCACCACCGCTCCCTGTTGAGTCGCGCTACGCCTTCTGTTCGCCTTGTGCTTCGACCGCGACGGCCTGCCACTCCTCCCACAGCGCGATACGTGATGCGTAGTCCGCCTTGGCCATCGCTAGCGGCGCCTCGCCGAAGAAGACGCGCAGCGGCGGCTTTTCGGCATCGACGATCTTGAGCAACGCGCGGCGCGTCGCGACCGGGTCGCCGGGCACCCAGCGCATTTTGCGTTGCTCCGCAACTTCCAGCTTGAGCGCGTCGTAGGCGGGAAGCGCGGCGGCGCGGTCGGCCGATGAACCGCTCCAGTCCGTGGAGAAGCCTGCGGGCTCGATCAGCGTCACGTGAATGCCGAACGCGCGAACCTCTTGCGCCAGCGACTGGGACAGCCCTTCGAGCGCCCATTTGGACGCATGATACAGGCCCACGAACGGAAACGCAGTGATTCCCCCGATCGACGAGACTTGAATGATGTGACCGGACTTCTGAGCCCGCAGGTGCGGGAGGGCCGCTTGGGTGACCCATAAGGCACCGAAGAAGTTGGTCTCCATTTGAGCGCGCGCTTGCGCCTCGCTCACTTCTTCGACCATGCCGAACAGGCCGTAGCCGGCATTGTTGATGACCACGTCCAGACTGCCGAAGTGCTCGTAGCCCTGGTCGACCGCCGAGCTGACCGCTTCCTTGTTCGTGACGTCGAGTTCGAGCGGAAGCAGCGTATCTGGGTACTTGTCAGCCAGAGTCTTGAGCGAGTCCAGTTTGCGAGCGGTTGCTACGACTTTATCGCCGCGTTCTAGCGCTGCGGTCGTCCACTCCAAGCCAAAGCCGCGTGAAGTACCGGTGATGAACCAAACTTTTCGTACCATGCTGCAGTCATTCAGCCGAATTGGCAGACCGCAAGTGCACCTATCGCTCCCCGCGAGACTTCACTGCAGCATGAATGGCGGTTCCTGACGGCGATTTCACTCCGATTGCTCTGGATGCACCAGCGCGAGAGTCGATTTTCACATCGGTGATGACCGAGACTACGGATGCGACTGGTCGTCACAACGTTCCCTCCACACCGAGCAGCGGCGCCGGCCCTGCCTCCTGGATGCCGCGATCGGTGTGGATTTCCGTCTTCGAGCCGCTGCTGGCAATCAAGTAGACGCCCGGAGCCACCATGACCAAACCGACACCGGCGGTGATCGCGCCACCAAGCGACAAGCCACTGCGTTCGGACAGCCCCCCCGCGAGCGCCAAGAAGCCGCCCATGAACGCGAGCGCACCGCCGCTCCCCGCGAGCGCGATTCCGGTCACGAGCTTGCCTTGCCGCCGCTCGTAGGCGCGGACCTCGACGTTGCCGCTACCGGCAAAGCGCGCCAGGTTCGGAACGTCCAGCGTCTGAAAATCCGGCCCGGTCTCGGTCCGCATTTGATAGCCCTCCGACGGATTGATCCAACGCGTGCAGGGCGTGCGGCAAACGAACTGCTGATTTTGTCGGAGCTCCCAAGCGCGCTCACCGGTACCCGCTGAAAATGTAGCGCGCAGCGTGCCGCTGCCGCGCTCCTTCGCGAAGCGCGGCAATGGCGCCAGAAACGCTTGGATCGGCGAGCTGCAGTCGAGTTCCGGCGCCTCGTTGGTCGAGGCCTTGCAACTGTCGAAATCGCCCGCTTCACGCAGCAAGCTCTCGGAGCTGCTCGTTTGCGCGCCCGCTTGATAGAAGCCCGCGCCCACCGAGCCGCCGGCTTGCAACGTGCCACCCGAGTGCAGCTTGAAGCTCCCGATCGAAACACCCACCAAGAGGTGAGTGGCGGCGGCGCAGTCCCCGTAGTCTGGCACATCCACGGCGCTCGACCCTTCGAGCACGTACTGGCCGCCGACCGCGGTCCGCACGGCGAGGCGTCCGCTACGCGCAAGTTCGCCTTCGAGCGCCAACGCGCCGAGCGGAAGCTTGGCGAACAGCTCGTCTTGATTGTGGATCTCGATCGATTCCGACGATAGCGTCGTGCGCTGCCAGCGATAGCTGCCGCGCAGCGTGCAGCCGAGGATCGGACGCATGCCGCAGCCCGTGAACTCCACTGCCAGGGCTCCCGAGCGCAGCCGCGCTTGTAGATTGGCCTTTTCGGCAGCCGACCACTCTGTCACGAGTGGGCTTTCGTTGCGAGCCGCGAGGCTGCAGCGCGCTTCTTGGTCCGGCAGTCCGGGTGCCTGCGCGCGGGGAAGCTCGGCACCTCCGCCGCAGCCAGCCAAGAGCAACACCAGTGCAAGAACTCGCGACGACCCGCAACCGACCTCGGCCATGACCGACCAAGCTAGCAAGAATTGCAGCGCACCCGCTACGGGCTCTGATTGGGGAGTAGTCGGCACGTCGGACCTACAACGTAGGTGTCGACGACGATTGCCAGTCTGAAGCTCAGGAAATTCAACGCCGAGCCGAAATTCAGCATGATTTCGCCGTTCGTCGTCGGACCTCGAAAGGGGCGCGCGATTGGCGAACCGGGGGGGGCGCTCGAAGCGTCGAGTTGCTCAGAAGGACCGACGGTTCATCCGCGCAGCATCGTGGGTTCATCGTCCCTTCGTGTGAAGAGCAGCCAAGCCGCGTCGGTGTCCAGATCTACATTTGCACCGCCACCGCCAGCGGGTTTGGCTGGACGTTCGTCGCGCCCCAGGCAAACCTCCTGGATGACTGACTGTGACAAGCTCGTGGGCACGCACTTCATCGGCCCGACCTGGCAGGGCAACGACGCGAGCTCGGCTGCCGCCGCCCAGGTGCCCGGCGCGACTGTAGACGCGAGCGCCGTGCCTGGCTCCGCTCGAGGCGAGTACACGGGGGCGCACCAACGACGTCGAGCGGTGGGCGATTGCTCGTGGTCGCGGGCAAAAGAGCGAGCTACGCTAGCGGACGATGCATCGAACACGGGTGGGCTCGTTGGTGACGTCACTATTGTTGCTGAGCTGCGGTGCGCGAACGGGTCTGTTCGCTGATTCGGAGTTGGAATCACGACCGGCAGACGCGGGCGGGACTAGCAGCGCCGGCAGGGCGGGCAGCGGCAACATCGGCGGTAGCGGCAACATCGGCGGCAGCGGCAACGGCGGCGCCAGCGGCCATGCGCCCGGCGGCAGTGGAGGCGTCGTGATTAGCCCGCCCCCAGTCAGAACCAATTGCCAACTCAGCGGGGACGATCCGCGCGTTGCGGGCATCAAGCCCGACGAGGTCGCTCATCTCGACGGTGCGGACTTCGTGATCGGCGAGGTGACGTCCTACCATTGGACCGTGCAGATGGAGGACTGCGACGCAGTCGTGCAGAACGCTCAAATCATCTTGCAGGACGTCGATTCGCGAGTGCTCACCTTTCAGCCATCGCGGCCGGGGTTCTATCACTTCACGCTCCAGATCACCGGCGCCGCTGGGGAGCGCGCGTCTTGCAAGCTCGAGGTACCGGTCGAGGGTTCCGGCATGCGCGTGGAGCTGTGCTGGGACACCAGCACCAGCGCTGATCTCGACCTCTATTTGCATACGCCGTTCAACCAAGAACCTTGGTTCGCTCCGTCTCCGCGTCGGCGCGTCGAAGAGAGCCTCAACGGCACCACCTGCAACACGTCCAACGGGGCGGCCGAGCTGCGTGGTTTGCCGAGAGTCGACTGGGGCTACGCGGACTCGGCGCTCAGCGCCTGCAACACGCCGCCGTTTCAAGCCTTCTTGGGCGTTGGCCGCTGCCCCAATCCGCGCGCGGCGGATGACAACAACCAATCCATCGCCACGGGCACGACTGAACGCATGCAGCTCGACAATCCCGCTGACGGGCAACGCTTCCGCGTGATGGTCCAAAACTTCGACGACCATCCAGCGCGGCCACATGTTTTCGTCTACTGCGGAGGCCAGCGCTCCGCAGCCTTGGATGCACCGGCGACGCCCGCCGACTTCAGGGCGAACTCTGATGTCGGCTACGGGCTGATGTGGCGGGCTGCGGACATCACGACCAAAGTCGATCCTTCAGGTAAGGTTTCATGCCAGGCACAGCCTGTGCCCAACTCGCTCACCATCGATGATTCCAGGTTTTGAATCGTCGCTTGGTGACGCTTCGTTCGCACGACAATCCGCCTGAAAAATGCGACCGACACAGTTTCGGCGCTTGGCCCCGCGCAGAATCTTCCACTCAGTGCACAACCCCGCGCGCGGCGAAGCTGGAGTTGCGTTGGGAAAGGTCGTATTCCAAATGGAAATCGCCCAATGGCGACACTATGGTTACTGCGACGGCGGTGTGGAATGTGCACAGCTCGCGCTCACTAACTCAACCTAAGACTCAAAACGAAATGCTCAAAACCGTTCTTGCAAGCTGTGGCGCTCTTCTGTTCTGTTCCGCTGCGCTCACGGCGTGCAGTGGGGACAACACCTCCTCGCCGACCCCGCAGGGGGGCTCGGCGAGTACGGCGCATGGCGGTTCCGCCTCCAGCGCTGGCGGTAGTTCAGCGGTCGGTGGAAGCAACGTCGTCAGCCCGGGTGGCTCCAATAGCGGCGGCAGCGGGGCCACGGGTGGCACGTCGAGCCAGGCGGGCTCATCCGGCTCTGCATCGGTCGGGGGAACCACGGGCGGAACTACCGGCGGGTCC